>LNFM01013789.1_pt1 | contig 20985 bp, 23 predicted proteins | sample 596031 | NCBI WGS metagenome assembly LNFM01 (sample SAMN04254537, study PRJNA301005) | activated carbon metagenome | isolation source: dual media filters at the Ann Arbor, Michigan drinking water treatment plant | place: USA: Ann Arbor
GGCGCTGTTCATGGGCACCAAGCTCATCGTCATGTCGCCGCGCCCCGGCCGCATCGCGCACCGCTTCGACCTGCCGTTCTCGCGCCAGTTCCTTGCCGGCGCCCCCGCGCGCGAGGTCAAGGCCAGCCGCGAATTCATCGCGATCCGTGAGGACGTGCTGAAGATTATCTTCTCCGACGAGGAGGCGCTTGCATGACCGACAGTCCCTTGCCCCAGACCCCCGCGAAGAAAAAGACCGCGTCCTCCTTCCTGAAGGCCCGCGCCACCAAACCCGGCGAAACCTACGGGGTGCCGGGGCAGGGCGATACGCTCTGGCTCTCGATCCTGTCGATCGTCGGCATCATCTTCGTCTGGTGGTTCGTCACCTTCATGGGCTGGGTGAAACCGCTGTTCCTGCCGTCGCCCGTCGCGGTGCTGAACAAGTTCATTCAGGTCTGGAACGAAGGCTTCACCAACACCCCGTTTCTGGAACATGTCGGCGTCTCCGCCGCGCGGGTCTTTGGCGCTTTCCTGCTGGCCTGCCTCGTTGGCATTCCGCTTGGCATCGCGATGGGGATGAACCCGATCGTCCGCGGCATCTTCGACCCGCCGATCGAGTTCTACCGTCCGATCCCACCCCTGGCCTATCTGCCGCTGATGATCATCTGGTTCGGCATCGGCGAGACGTCGAAAGTGCTGCTGATCTTTCTGTCGGTGCTGGCCCCCGTCACGCTGGGCGCCCGCTCCGGGGTAAAATCGGCCGCCATCGAACAGATACACGCCGCCTATTCCTTCGGCGCTAGCCGCTGGCAGGTGATGCGGCATGTCATCATGCCGTCCGCCCTGCCGGAAATCCTGACCGCCATGCGCATCGGCATCGGCTTTGGCTGGACCACACTTGTCGCGGCCGAGATGGTCGCCGCCACCGAAGGGCTTGGCTACATGGTGCTGTCGGCCAGCCAGTTCCTGCAAACCTCCACCGTCATCATGGGTATCATCGTCATCGCGATCATCGCCTATGCCTTCGATATGCTGATGCGCTTCATCGAGCGCAAGGTCGTGCCCTGGAAGGGCCGTATGTGAGACCATGGCCATGATTTATATGAAGAAATCGACCCGTAGCGCCGAGACGGGGCAAACCGACGTGCGCGCCGCCGTCGAAGCCATGCTGCACGAGATCGAGCGTGACGGCGATGCCGCAGCCATCCGCTTCGCCCGCGATCTCGACAAGTGGCAGGGCGAGATCATCGTCTCGCCCGAGGTGCGGGCAAGGGCGGCAGCGCAGGTGCCGGAAAAGCTGAAGAACGACATCCGCTTTGCCCACCGCAACATCCGCCGCTTTGCCGAAGCCCAGCGTGCCACCATCACCGATTGCGAGATCGAGATTCTGCCGGGCCTTCTGGCCGGGCAACGCCAGATCCCGGTTTCGTCGGCAGGCTGCTACGTTCCGGGCGGGCGCTACAGCCACATCGCCTCGGCGATCATGACGATCACCACCGCCAAGGTCGCGGGCGTGCCGATGATCACCGCCTGCTCGCCGCCGCGCCCCGGAGCCGGCATCCCGCCCGCGATCCTTTTCGCGATGGATACCTGCGGTGCCGACGTGATCCTTAACCTCGGCGGCGTGCAGGGCGTCGCGGCCATGGCGAACGGCCTGTTCGGCCTGCCAAAGGCCGACATCCTCGTCGGCCCCGGCAACCAGTATGTCGCCGAAGCCAAGCGCATCCTCTACGGTCAGGTCGGCATCGACATGTTCGCCGGCCCGACCGACAGCATGGTCATCGCCGACCACACCGCCGATCCCAACCTTGTCGCCTGGGATCTCGTCGGTCAGGCTGAACATGGCTACAACTCGCCCGTCTGGCTGGTCACCACCGACCGTGCGCTGGCGGAAAAGGTCATGGCCCTCGTACCCGCGATGATCGAAGAACTGCCCGAACTGAACGCTGCCAACGCCCGCGCCGCCTGGGCCGATTTCGCCGAGGTGATGCTCTGCGCCTCGGCCGAGGAAATGGCCGCTGTTGCCGACGACTACGCCCCCGAACACCTGCATGTGCAAGCCGCCGATCTTGACTGGTGGCTGAACCGGCTGACCTGCTACGGCTCGCTATTTCTTGGTGAAGAAACCACCGTCGCCTTCGGTGACAAATGCTCTGGCCCGAACCACGTCCTGCCGACCTCGGGCGCAGGGCGCTACACCGGGGGCCTCTCGGTCCACAAGTTCATGAAGACCGTCACATGGCAGCGGGCAACCCGCGCCGCCTCGCGCGAGCTTGCCATCGCCACCGCCCGCATCTCGCGGCTTGAGGGGATGGAAGGTCACGCCCGATCGGCCGATGTCAGGCTGGCGAAGTTCTACCCCGGCGAAAACTTCGACCTCAGCGCCACCGACGCCTGACACCGCCTGACGATCCGCACATTGCGCCCGCATCTGTCGGAACCCAAGGCCGCCTGACCGCGTTTCTCCTCGGATCACACCGGGGGCAGCGGCGGCTGCGTCCAGCCCCCTTTTCAGACAGCATAAGGAGTGAACGCCATGGGCCTTTTCAGCGCGGACATCGAAACCCTCGACGATCTTTTCGTCCACACCCTGCAAGACATCTACTACGCCGAAAACCAGATCACCAAGGCACTGCCGAAGATGATCTCGATGGCCACCGACCCTGAGTTGAAGTCCGGCTTCGAAAAGCACCTGCGCGAGACGGAAACCCAGATTCAGCGCCTTGAACAGGTGTTCCAGATGCATGGCCAGACCGCCAAGCAGGTGAACTGCCCGGCGATGGATGGCATCATCAAGGAAGCCAACGAGATCTCGGGCGAGGTCAGCGACAAGGAAGTGCTCGATGCAGCCCTCGCCGCCGCCGCACAGGCGGTAGAGCATTACGAGATCACCCGCTACGGCACGCTGGTTGCCTGGGCAAAGCAGCTTGGCCGCGACGACTGCGCAAACCTCCTGCAGCAGAACCTCGACGAGGAATATGCGACCGACAAGAAGCTGACCGAAATGGCTGAGGCCAAGGTCAACCGCCGCGCGGCATGACACCGACCCCGACCGGGCATTCCAGACAGGCTCGCTGTTCCAGCCTTTGGCGGTTGACAGCGGGTCTGTCATCGTGCCGTCATGGTTGCGATGCTATCTCGACCTGCAATTCAAAGAGGAGTTCATGATGAAAACGGTGAATCTTTTAGCAGTCGGGCTGATTGCGCTGCCTTTTGCAGCACAAGCCCAGACCGAGATTTCCTGGTGGCACGCCATGACGGGCGCCAACTCCGAAGTGGTTGAGAAGATCGCCAGCGACTTCAACGCCAGCCAGTCCGAGTATGTCGTGGAGCCGGTGTTCAAGGGCACCTATCCCGAAACGCTGAACGCCGGTATCGCCGCGTTCCGCGCGGGGCAGGCGCCTGATATCATTCAGGTCTTTGACGTCGGCACCGGCGTGATGATGGGCGCGCAGGGCGCCATCAAGCCGGTGGCCGAGGTTCTGAGCGAGGCCGGCTTCACCTTCGACAAAAGCCAATATCTGCCGGGCATCGTCGGCTATTACTCCAGCCCGGAAGGCGAGATGCTGTCCTTCCCCTACAATTCGTCCTCGCCGATCCTCTACTACAACAAGGACATCTTCGAGAAAGCCGGGCTCGACCCCAACAACCCGCCAAAGACCTGGGACGAGGTCTGGGCCGCCGCGCGCCAGATCAAGGAGAGCGGGGCCGCAACCTGCGGTTACACCTCGACCTGGCTGACCTGGATCCATACCGAGAATTTCGCGGCCTGGAACAACACCCCTTGGGGCACCAACGAAAACGGCCTGTCGGGCACGCCTGAGCTGAAGCTGGACAGCGAGACCTACGTCAAGCATTTCCAGGCGCTGGCCGATCTCGCCAAGGAGGGCGTGTTCGTCTACGGCGGCCGCACCTCGGAAGCCAAGCAGAACTTCACCTCGGGCGAATGCGGCATCCTCACCGAAAGCTCGGGCGGATTGGGCGACATCGTCAAGGCCGGCATCAACTATGGCATCGGCCAGCTGCCCTATGATGCGACCGTCGAAGGCGCGCCGCAGAACACCATTCCCGGCGGGGCTTCGCTGTGGGTGATGGGCGGCAAGTCGGACGAGGTTTACAAGGGCGTTGCAGCCTTCTTCAACTACCTGTCCCAGACCGACGTTCAGCAGTACCTGCACGAACAGTCGGGCTACCTGCCGGTGACGATGGCGGCCTACGAGGCGTCGAAGGCTTCGGGCTTTTACGAGAAGAACCCTGCGCGTGAGGTTCCGATCACCCAGATGATGGGCAAGGCACCGACCGAAAACTCCAAAGGTGTCCGCGCCCCGAACCTGCCGCAGATCCGCGACATCCTGAACGAAGAGTTCGAGAATATGCTCTCCGGTCAGCAGGACGCCGCAGCGGCGCTGAAAGCGGCCACCGAACGTGGCAATGCCGCGATCAAGGAAGCGACGGGCGGCTGATCCCACGCCCTTCGGCGCGCATCGGCATCAGTCGGTGCGCGCGCCTTTCGCTCTCATAAGCTAGGAATATGGATGCGTCGGACCGTTTTCCCGCACAAGGTTCTGCCGTGGCTTTTGCTGGCCCCCCAGCTGGCGATTACCCTGATCTTCTTCTATTGGCCCGCCGCGCAGGCATTCCGCCAATCGGTCCTGCGCGAAGACCCGTTCGGGCTGAACAGCACCTTCGTCGGCCTTGCCAACTTCCGGAAGGTGCTGGGCGATCCGAGCTATCTGAACGCCGTTCAGGTTACAGTGGTCTTTTCCGTGCTGGTCGCGTTCCTCGCGCTCGCAATTGCGCTTTTTCTGGCCGTGCAGGCCGACAAGATCGTGCGCGGCCGGGGCTTTTACCGCACCATGATGATCTGGCCCTATGCGGTGGCCCCGGCCATCGCGGGCATGCTGTGGCTTTTCATGTTCAACCCCTCCTTCGGCACGCTCGCCTGGCCCCTGCGCCAGATGGGCATCGCATGGAACCCGCTTCTCGATGCCGAACATGCGATGACGCTGGTGGTGGCGGCGGCGACTTGGAAGCAGATCAGCTACAATTTCCTCTTCTTCGTCGCAGGCTTGCAGGCCATTCCCCGCTCGCTTCTGGAGGCCGCCGCGATCGACGGCGCCAGCCGTCGCCATGCGTTCTGGACGATCATCTTCCCGCTTCTGGCACCGACCACCTTCTTCCTTCTGGTGGTCAACACCGTCTATGCTCTTTTTGACACCTTCGGCATCATCCACGCCGTCACCGGCGGCGGGCCGGGCAAGTCGACCGAAACGCTGGTCTACAAGGTCTACAACGACGGCTTCGTGAACCTGATCATGGGCGATTCAGCCGCGCAATCGGTGATCCTGATGGTGATCGTGATTGCCCTCACCGCAGTCCAGTTCCGCTTCATCGAACGGCGGGTGCATTATGGCTGATGCCGCGCACACCCCGCTTTCGGCGCGCGGACCGGCCCGCCTGATGGCGCATTTCTGGATGATCCTCGGCGTGATCATCGTGGCCTTCCCGATCTATTACGTCATCATCGCCTCCACCCACTCCACCCCGACGATCCTGCGCCCGCCCTTGCCGCTTCTGCCCGGACCCGAGGCGGTGGCCAACTACGACGAGGCATTCTCGGGGGGCATCGACCGCATCGGCGGGGTCAGCCTGTGGCGGCTGCTCGGCAACACGACCCTGATCGCGCTGGGCATCGCAGTGGGCAAGATCGCGATCTCGATGGCCTCGGCCTATGCCATCGTGTTCTTCAAGTTTCCGCTGCGGATGGCCTGCTTCTGGCTGATCTTCATCACCCTGATGCTGCCGGTCGAGGTGCGCATCCAGCCGACCTACAAGGTGATGGTCGACCTTGGGCTGATCGACACTTATGCCGGCCTCATCCTGCCGCTCATCGCCTCGGCCACCGCGACGCTTCTCTTCCGGCAGTTCTTCATGACCATTCCCGATGAACTGCTGGAGGCCGCCCGCGTCGACGGCGCCGGCCCCTGGCGCTTTTTCAAGGATATCCTCTGGCCGCTGTCCTTGACCAACGTCGCCGCGATCTTCGTGATCCAGTTCATCTACGGCTGGACGCAATACCTCTGGCCGCTTCTCGTGACCAATTCGAACGAGATGAACACCATCGTCATCGCGCTGAAGAAGATGATCTCCTTCGCCGATGCCGACACCCCCTGGAACCTTGTCATGGTCACTTCCGTGCTTGCCATCCTGCCGCCGATCCTCGTGGTCGTCCTGATGCAACGCTGGTTCGTGAAGGGCCTTGTCGAGACGGAGAAATAAATGGCGCGCATTCAGCTCAACGACCTGCGGAAAAGCTACGGCGGGCAAGAGGTGATCCACGGCATCTCGATGGATATCGCCAATGGCGAATTCGTGGTGATCGTCGGCCCCTCGGGCTGCGGCAAATCCACGCTTCTGCGCATGGTTGCCGGGCTCGAAAGCATCACCTCCGGCACCGTTCAGATCGACGACCGGGTGGTCAACGACCTTGAACCGCGCCAGCGCGACATCGCCATGGTGTTCCAGAACTACGCGCTCTACCCGCATATGAGCGTGCGTGACAACATGGCCTACGGGCTGAAGATCGCCGGCATGTCGAAGGCCGAGATCGCCACCCGCGTCGCCAACGCCGCCGACATCCTTGAACTCGAACCCTATCTCGACCGCAAGCCGCGGGCCCTGTCGGGCGGCCAGCGTCAGCGCGTGGCGATGGGGCGGGCGCTGGTGCGCGAACCGTCGGCCTTTCTTCTGGACGAGCCGTTGTCGAACCTCGACGCCAAGCTCCGCGTGCAGATGCGGCTCCAGATCAAGGACCTGCATCTGCGCACCGGCCAGACCACGCTTTACGTCACCCATGATCAGGTCGAGGCGATGACTTTGGCCGACCGCCTGATCGTGATGAACAAGGGCGTCGCCGAACAGATCGCCACCCCGCACGAGGTTTATCTCACGCCGGCAAGCGCCTTCGTCGCGGGCTTCATCGGCTCGCCCGCAATGAACATCTTTCCGGTTCGCAGCGAGGCGGGCATGGCCATCCTGCCCGGCGGCCACCGATTGCCGCTGGAAGGGCAGGCGGGTGACGGCGACCTCCTCCTCGGCCTGCGCCCCGAAGACCTCGAACCCGCGACCCCCGGCACGCCCGCGATCCCGGTGATGCTGCGCTCGGTCGAATGGCTCGGGGCGGACGCCTTCGGCTATGGCGTCATCGAAGGCTCCGACCAACTGATCACGCTGCGCCTGTCAGGCACCACCGCAGCCGCGCGCGGCGACCTTTTGCATGTCGCCCCCCCGGCCGGCCGCCTGCACCTCTTTGCGCCAGATACCGGCAAGCGGATTGCGGCCCGCGCTCCCGGACCCCGACAATGAACTCCGCAATGGCCGCCGTTGTGGAACATCTACGTTGAACAAAGCGAACCGTCCGGCTCGACGCGACGGCGGCGGGACACATAGCCACGTTCGCCCTCGGCGACACGTCGTTCGATCCTTCCTCGGAAATTTCCGGCGAGCACGCGCATCAAGGTGCGGGTGACAAGGGCGCCAAGCCAATCCCCATCAAACACCGGGACGGAAACTTCGTTCTGGCCAAGCGCCACCTTCCGGGCGTGGCGTCGGCTCCGGCCCTAACCTTCCGGCAACACGAATCGCGCACATTGACGGCTCCATGACAGCAAGATCGGGGGTATCTCTTGGCGTCGTTCCGCGTGCTAATTGCAGTTGGCTTGCTGACCCTGTCTGGCCAATCCGTGCCAGCCAAGACCGTGACACATGATCGCGGCGGCTCGGTCATGCTGCGCGTGCAGGAAATATTTGGCAATTGGGGGCGCGAGATCCGCGTCACCGGATTTTGCGCATCGGCCTGCACCCTTTACCTAGGGATGCCAAACGCCTGCACCACCATGCGTGCCCGCTGGCTGTTCCATGGCCCGACGGGCGGCACGGCGAAATCACTGGAAGGCACGGTCGCGATCATGGCAGGGTTCTACCCCGAGCCAATCCGCACCCGGTTTCTGGAAGACTACCGTTTCCGCGAAGTCACGCTGCGCGGTTCCGAACTGATCCGCGTCGGCGCGATAGGTGAGTGCAAATGACCAAGGGATACGTTCTCACCCCTCGACACCCATCACTTCGACAGGGCAGCTAAAATTTTCCGTAGAAAAACGAACGGATCAAGCGACAAAGTTTGCGTTCCTGCACGAGGCCAAGCGCAGTGATCCGGCGACCGCAGACCAGGCGTCAAGTGCTTCCTTGCGCTTTTCGCGCAGCGCCTCGCTTCCGCGATCTTCTTAAAATGTCGCGCGATCACAGGGAGGCCAAGCATTTTCGCCTCTGGGCCCCCTCGTCCGGCACCACCCGGAGCGGGCTTTTCATTTGAGCCAGCAAGGATCACAATAGCGCGGAGGAAATGCGAGAGGAGCAGCGATGTCGACACGGCATCTCAAGGGGTCGAAATTCAAACCCGCGACAGAAAGCGGGCATCGTGCGCAGATTGCAGCGGACATTGATGCGAAATACGGCCCGGTGGGAGACCTTGTTCAATTCTTTGTCGGCCATGCCGGAGAGGGCATAAACAAGTGGCACCACTACCTTCCGCTTTATGAGCGTTACTTGTGTCATTGGCGCAACCGCCCGCTACGCTTTCTCGAGATTGGCGTCGCAAAAGGTGGAAGCCTGGATATGTGGCGAAACTACTTTGGACCTGACGCCATCATCTATGGAATCGACATCAATCCCAATTGCGCGCGTTACAACGGAGTGTCTGCGCAGGTGCGAATTGGATCTCAGGCAGACGCAAGGTTTTTAGAATCCGTGGTGGAGGAGATGGGCGGCGTTGATGTCGTTTTGGACGACGGCAGCCACAGGATGAATCACATCCGGGATAGCTTGGCGGTACTTTTTCCGAGGCTCTCACTTGGAGGAACCTATATTATCGAGGACCTTCACGCAGCCTACTGGAAGGAGTTTGGCGGCGGTGTGTCCGAACCGGCGAACATCTTCAACACGGTTCGTGAACTGATCGACGACATGCATGTCTGGTGCCACGATAATGGCATAAGCCATGCCCCGACCGCCGGACAAGTCACCGGCATCCATGTGCACGACTCGGTACTGGTTCTCGACAAAGGCATAGCGCACCGGCCGGTCCGCTCGAAAGTAAGTGCCGACACTCTGTGACCATCTCTTCGTGGCTCACCTGAAAGGATGGAGTGCGCGGGTGGACTTCTTTGACCTTCCGGACACGCTCCGCTTCGGAGAGGTAACCTTTGCTCCGGATGCAGGGCTCGGCCGGTTTCGACCTTCTCGCTACGACGAATTGTTCGGCGCACTCTGGGACGATGCCAAAGCGAACCGGCTGCGTGGCTCTGGCGGCGCGGCGCGCGCCGCAACCCTCTTGCATGATCGCTTTGCAGACTAATCGGTGTCTGAATTTTGGCGGGCTCTCCATTCCGTTCGAATAGCGTCACGAAGCAACCAACCCACCAAACGTTTTCAAGTAGATGGGTGGATGATGGGTGGCATCAGAAATACCGAAACATACGCAACAATTTCAAGGGAAAGTGGCGGAGAGGGTGGGATTCGAACCCACGGTGGGCGCAAACCCACAACGGTTTTCGAGACCGCCCCGATCGACCACTCCGGCACCTCTCCGCGGCGCGCGTTGCGCAAGCCCGATTTCCGCGTCTCGCGCGCATCGCAGGCACGAACGGCACATGCGACTTGCCTCTTCGCTTGGCAAAGCCCAACGCAGGCACTACCTCTCGACCAGCACCCCCGGCCAAGGATATCCCATGCGCCCGACCTCGCTCCTCCTCGCCGCCCTTCTGGCCCTCGGCCCGATCGTCTCGCTGCCATCCCAGGCGCAAGATGGCGAAGCCGTCCAGACCACCGTCGCCCCCGACGTTCAGGCCCTGACCGAGACGATGCAGATCGGCCCGCTGTTCGAGGTTCTGCGACAAGAGGGCATGGCCTACGGTGAGACGCTTGAGGCCGACATGTTCCCGCAATCGGGCGGAGCGCGCTGGACGGCTGCGGTCGCTGCGATCTACGACATTTCGACCCTGCGCCAGCGCTTCGACACGGCACTTGACGACCGCCTCGCCTCTGACCCCGCCGCGATTGCCGAGATGATCGCGTTTTTCTCGTCCGACCTTGGCCAGCGCATCCTGTCGCTGGAGATCGAGGCCCGCCGCGCCTTTCTGGACGACGGCGTTGAGGAGGCGGCCCAGGTTGCCGCCGACACGATGCGGGCCGAGCGTGACCCCCGCATCGACCTCATCACCCGCCTCGCCGATGCCAACGATCTGATCGAAATGAACGTCGCCGGGTCGCTCACCGGAACCCTTGCCTTCCTGCAGGGCATGACGCGCGAGGGGCTCGAAGGCTCCGAGGCCGACGAAGACCAGATGATGAGCGATGTCTGGAATCAGGAAGACGAGGTCCGCGCCGACACCACGACCTGGCTTTATTCCTACCTCGTCGTCGCCTATCAGCCGCTCACCGACGCCGAGCTGGAGGCCTACATCGCCTTCTCCGAAAGCGCCGCCGGCAAGAAGCTGAATTCGGCGCTGTTTTCCGCCTTCGAGGTGGTTTTCACCCAAGTGTCCTACGACCTTGGCCGCGCCGCGATCCGGGCGATGCAGGGCTCCGATATCTGAGCCGAAAAGTCGTCCGGCAAAGTCGTCCGACTTCGCCTCGCGGTCTTGACACCCGGCGCCCCCCGCAGCATAAGCGCGCATCCCGGCGAGGTGCGAATCTCGCCGGGCCATTATTTCATGACGCCCGGAAGGGCGCGCTGTCCGAGGCGGGCCCAATCTTTCGAGAGGCGGCCCACGAACACCAAAGGTCGCAAGATCGGCGGGGGCCACAGGACGCGGAGCAAAAGAAGGATAAGGCCCATGTTTGCGGTCCTCAAGACCGGTGGCAAGCAGTACAAGGTGCAGGCGGAAAAGATCCAGTTCAACGACGTGCTGATGGTCGGCGGTGACACCGTCACCGTGGGCGTGCCTTTCGTCAAGGGCGCCGCCGTGCAGGCCGAAGTGATCGACCAGATCAAGGGCGAGAAGGTCATCCACTACGTCAAGCGCCGCCGGAAGCACTCCAGCCAGCGCACCAAGGGCCACCGCCAGCACCTGACGCTGGTCCGCGTGACCGACGTGCTGGCATCGGGCGCCGAAAAGTCGGGCGTCAAGGCCGCCACCGGCACCGCCGATGCGCGCGTCGCCGCACATGAGGCCCCCGGCAGCAAGGCTGCGGCCCCGGTTGCAGCAGAAAAACCGAAGCGCGCCGCTAAGGCCGCGGCAGCGAAGGAGTAACGATCCATGGCACACAAGAAAGCAGGCGGTTCATCCCGCAACGGTCGTGACAGCGCCGGTCGCCGTCTTGGCGTCAAGCTGTTCGGCGGCCAAGCTGCCATTCCGGGCAACATCATCGTCCGTCAGCGCGGCACCACCTGGTTCCCGGGCAACGGCGTCGGCATGGGCACTGATCACACGATCTTTGCAACCGTCGAGGGCCGCGTGACGTTCAAGAAAGGAATGAAGGGTCGCACCTTCATTTCCGTGCTCCCCGCCCAGGAGGCAGCAGAGTAAGCCGAACCTTTACAATTGACTTGTAGATGGGGGATCGGCCGAAGGGCCGGTCCCCTTTTCCATTCCGGCGACCGGGGGGACGCCGAAATTGCAACCGCCTTGCGCGATGCCACCTTGGTACCGCGAAATGGCCTCACAAATGGACGGTTGGCATTCATGCTGCCAATTCCCACATGTGCTTTCAGAGGAGGGAAGCCATGATGCTCGAAAAAGTCGCCGCACCGGCAGAGATCGTCACAGACCGCTTCACCCTGCGCCCTGTCCGGCGCTCTGATGTGGGGCTCTTTGCGCTTTATGCGGGCGACAAACGGGTGGCTGAGGCAACCCAGAGCATCCCCCATCCCCTGCCGCCCGGCGCGGCCGAGGCCTTCCTGACCCGCGCCATGCTGCACGGCACCGAGGAAGACATCTGGGTGATCGACGGCTCCCGCTCGGGCCTTGCCGAAGTGCTGGGCGTCATATCGCTCAAGACGATGGACCGCTCGCAATCCGAGGTCGCCTTCTGGGTAGCCCCGGCGTTCTGGAACCTCGGCATCGCCTCCGAAGCGGTGCAGGCGATGGTTGCGGCCAACCCGCAGGGCGACAAGACGATGTTCGCCGAAGCCTTCCAGGACAACCCGCAATCGGCACGCGTCCTGACCAACGCCGGATTCCAGTATCTTGGCGACGCCGAAAGCTTCTCGGTCGCCCGCAACGCCTGCGTGCCAACCTGGACCTATGTAAAACGGCTGGGGTAGCCAGAACCCGCCACAGGAGTTTGCTCGATAACGGCGCTGTCTGCTATGATTCCGCAAACAACGTGTTTTTGTGGGATCGGGTGACATGCGCAAATGGATCATCGGTCTGGCGGTATTTTTCGGCGTCATGGTTGCGGCGTTCCTCCTGACGCCTTGGCCCGGCGTGCTGCTGATCCGCGCGCTTTTCGATCAAGGCGCCACCGCAGCCTCAGCCAGCCTTGAAAAGCACATACCGCCAGGCATCGAAACCACAACACACGTCTACGACCCCGCCGATCCGGACGCGGTCCTCGACATCCACCGCGGACCAGATCCCGTGCCGGGCGCCCCGGTTGTCGTATGGGTCCACGGCGGCGGCTTCGTCTCCGGTCGCAGGCAGGATGTGGAAAACTATCTCAAGGTGCTGGCGGGGCAGGGCCTTACGGTGGTGAATGTCGATTACACGATCGCACCCGAAGCGACCTATCCCACTCCGATCCGGCAGGTCAGCGCCGCGCTCGCGTTTCTCTCGCGCGAGGCGGCAACTCTCGGCCTTGACGCACCCCGCTTCGCTCTAGCCGGCGACAGCGCCGGCGCGCAGATCGCCGCACAGACCGCTGCAGTCATCACCAACCCGGACTATGCCGCAAGGATTGGCGTGGAGCCGGGTCTCGACGCGGGCCGTCTAGCCGGCGCGCTTCTTTTCTGCGGCATCTACGACATCACCGGAATGGGTAAAAGCGGCGGATTTTTCGGCTGGTTCATCCACCAGACCGCCTGGTCCTACAGCGGCCAGCGCGACTGGCGGAACTCGGCAGACTTCGCGACGATGGCCATTCCGCCCTACCTCACGCCCGCCTTTCCGCCGACCTTCATCACAGTCGGCAACGCTGACCCGCTCGGTCCGCAATCGGTCGCCCTCGCCGAGGCGCTAACGGCCAAAGGCACCAGCGTCACAACTCTGTTCTTCCCCCCCGATCATCCGCCTTTGGGCCATGAATACCAGTTCGATCTTGATAGCGAGGCGGGCAAACAGGCACTGGAGCAAGCCGTCGAATGGCTGCGTACGCTTTGAGCCTTTGCGACCAATGGCACGGCCGCTGCGTTGCAGTCCCCCAATCATGGCAGACCACTCGGTGACAGCAGGTTAAGAAAATGTAAACGTCCACAGCTAACCCATTGAAATCATGAGGTCGCAAAATCTGCCCACCGTGGACACACCTGCCTCCAGCCCACGCTTGAGCATCGTCCCCGCTTCCTGTATCCCCTGACCCTTGATCCTTCCCGAAAGCCTGTCCCGATGAAATTCCTCGATCTCGCCAAAGTCTACATCCGCTCCGGCGGCGGCGGCGGCGGCTGCGTCTCCTTCCGGCGCGAGAAATTCGTCGAATTCGGCGGCCCCGACGGCGGCGACGGCGGCAACGGCGGCTCGGTCTGGGCCGAGGCGGTGGAGGGGCTGAACACCCTGATCGACTACCGCTACCAGCAGCATTTCTTCGCCAAGTCCGGCCAGCCCGGAATGGGCAGCCAGCGCACCGGCAAGACCGGCGATGATATCGTCCTGAAGGTTCCCCTCGGCACCGAGATTCTCGACGAGGATCAGGAAACCGTGCTGGCCGACCTCGTCAAACCCGGCGACCGCGTCCTCCTCGCCCAGGGCGGCAACGGCGGCTGGGGCAACCTGCGGTTCAAGTCCTCGACCAACCGCGCCCCCGCCCGCGCCAACCCGGGGCAGGAGGGGATCGAACGCACCATCTGGCTGCGCCTGAAACTGATCGCCGACGCAGGGCTCGTCGGGCTGCCGAACGCCGGCAAGTCCACCTTCCTCGCCGCCGTCTCGAACGCCCGGCCGAAGATCGCGGATTACCCCTTCACCACCCTCGTTCCCAACCTCGGCGTCGTAGGCATCGACGGGGCCGAGTTCGTGATGGCCGACATCCCCGGCCTGATCGAAGGCGCCTCCGAAGGCAGGGGCCTTGGCATCCAGTTCCTCGCCCACGTCGAGCGTTGCAAGGTCCTCCTTCACCTCGTCGATGGCACCTCGTCCACCATCACCAAGGACTACCGCACGATCGTGACCGAGCTGGAGGCCTATTCCGACATCCTTGGTGACAAGTCGCGGATCGTCGCGCTGAACAAATGCGACGCGCTGGATGCAAAGACCATCTCCACCCGCCGCAAAGCGCTGGAAAAGGCAAGCGGCGGCCCGGTTCATGTGATTTCGGGCGTCTCGGGGCAGGGCCTGCAAGACACCCTTCGTGCCATCCGCGCTGCGATCGTCGGTGAGACCCCGCAGGTCGAGGAGGGGCCGTGGCAGCCCTGAAACCCCTCACCGCGCCGGATATCCGTGACGCCAAACGCCTTGTCGTAAAGATCGGCTCGGCGCTGCTGGTTGACCGCACCCGTGGCCTGAAGCTTGACTGGCTTGGAGCGCTGGCGCTTGACGTGGTCGACGCTCGCCGTCGTGGCTGCGACGTGGTTCTCGTCTCGTCCGGCTCGATCGCGCTTGGCCGCAAGGTGCTTGGCCTCGGGGATGGCGTACTGACGCTGGAACAGGCGCAAGCCGCCGCCGCCGTTGGCCAGATCCGCCTTGCCCGCGCCTATGAAGAGGCGCTGGCACCGCATGGCATCACCACCGGTCAGGTTCTGGTGACGCTGGAAGACACCACCGACCGCCGCCGCTATCTCAATTCCCGGGCCACGATGGAAACGCTGCTTGGCCTCGGTGTCGTGCCGATCGTCAACGAAAACGACACCGTCGCCACCGACGAAATCCGTTTCGGCGACAACGACCGTCTTGCCGCACAGATCGCCGTCACCGTGGGTGCGGACCAGCTTATCCTTTTGAGCGACGTCGACGGGTTCTATTCCGCGAACCCGAAGGAGGACCCCACCGCCCAGCGGTTCGATCTGGTCGAGACGATCACTCCAGAAATCGAGGCGATGGCGGGCGATCCGATCTCGGGCCTGTCCAAGGGCGGCATGAAGACGAAGCTGATGGCGGCCAAGACCGCCGTTGCTGGCGGCTGTGCGATGGCGATCATGGAAGGGTCGACGATGCGCCCGCTTGCAGCACTGGCAGAAGGTGCCGCGCGGACTTGGTTCGTGGCGCAAGGCGACCCACAGGCCGCGCGAAAGCGCTGGATCAACGCGATGAAACCGAAGGGCGAACTGCGTCTGGACGCCGGTGCCGTGACCGCGCTCCGCGCCGGAAAATCGCTTTTGCCAGCCGGGGTCAAAGCCGTGACTGGCAGCTTTGGCCGCGGCGAGCCGGTGGCTATCCTGAGCCCCGAGGGGGCGGTTCTGGGCAAGGGTCTCGTGCGGTACACCGCCGAGGAAGCGCGGGCGATCGCAGGCCACAAGTCCGGCGAAATCGAGGGTATTCTTGGCTATGCCGGGCGGGCGGCGCTGGTCCACCGCGATGACATGGTGATCTAGGCAGGGGCTGGCTATGGACGGGCAAATAGCGGGCCTCATGGCCGAAATCGGTGCCAAGGCGCGAGGCGCTGCGGCTGAACTGGCCTTCACCAAGCAGGAACGCAAGTATGCCGCCCTGATCGGTGCCGCCGATGCGGTCTGGGCGCAGCGGGACGCCATCCTTGACGCGAACTGCGAAGATATCGCCTATGCTGAGGAAAAGGGCCTTTCCCCCGCGCTGATCGACCGGCTGCGGCTGGACGAGGGCCGCCTCCGCGGCATCGTCGACAGCCTGCGCACCATTGCCGAGCAACCCGACCCTGTGGGCCGTGTCCTGGCCGAGTGGGACCGGCCTTCGGGTCTGCACATCAAGCGGGTCGCGACGCCGCTGGGCGTAATCGGGGTTATCTACGAAAGCAGGCCGAACGTAACTGCCGACGCCGGCGCGCTGTGCCTGAAGGCGGGCAATGCGGTTGTCCTGCGCGGCGGGTCCGAAAGCTTTCATTCGTCGACCGCGATCCATGCCTGCATGGTCGAAGGCTTGCGTCAGGCCGGCCTGCCGGAAGACGCGATACAACTGGTCCCGACCCGCGACCGCGAGATGGTGACTGCGATGCTGCAGGCGACCGACTACCTTGACGTGATCGTGCCACGCGGAGGCAAGGGCCTTGTCGGTCTGGTTCAGCGCGAGGCACGGGTGCCGGTCTTTGCCCATCTGGAAGGCATCTGTCACGTCTACGCCGACCGTGACGCCGATCTGGAAAAGGCCCGCCGCGTGGTCTTGAACGCCAAGACCCGGCGAACGGGGGTGTGTGGGTCGGCCGAGTGCCTGCTGATCGACTGGCAGTTTTACACCAAGCACGGCGCGATCCTGATCGAGGACCTGCTTAAGGCGGGGGTCGAGGTGCGTGCCGAGGGCGAGCTTCTGAAGGTGCCGGGAACGGTCAAGGCCGCGCCCGACGACTTTGGTCGCGAGTTTCTGGACATGATCATCGCGGTCAAGCTGGTAGACGGCGTCGATGAAGCCATCGCCCACATCCGCCGCTATGGCAGCAATCACACCGAAAGCATCCTGACCGAGAACGATGCCACCGCCGACCGCTTCTTCGAGCGGCTGGATTCGGCGATCCTGATGCGCAACGCCTCCACCCAGTTCGCGGACGGCGGCGAGTTTGGCATGGGCGCCGAGATCGGCATCGCAACCGGCAAGATGCACGCGCGCGGGCCGGTAGGCGCCGAACAACTCACCAGCTTCAAGTATCTGGTCACCGGCAACGGCACGATCAGAAGCTGAGGCGGATCGTCGTCTCGCGAATATCGGCGCTAAGCGACCGGCCTTGCTGCGCAAGTTCCGCGGCCACCAGCGCGAAATGGACCTGTCCTGCGCTGATCCCGACCGGTGCTTCCTGCCGTGCGAAGGCATCCCAAAGCACGGGGTCCAGCTTCAGCCGCGGTGCTTCGGCCAGCATGCTCCAGCCCGCCTCGTCGCGGTCCACCTGCACACGCCCGCCATAGGCCATCGCCGTTTCAAGGCATTGCAGCATCAGAAACGCCAGCCTGACCTCACGACGCGACAGATCTGCCGGGGTGTTCCAGGCATAGATCAGCCGGCTTCCCCGGGTAATGTCCGTCAGGATCGAGATCACCTCGGTCTTGGCGATGCGCTGGTCGCTTGACGCCACGCCATAGGCCACGCGAAAAAAGCGGATGCGGGCATTGGCATTGGCAACACTTTCCGAAATCAACGCCAGTTCCGGGCTGGAACCGGCGTTGTCCATCAGCATCAGTTCCACCCCATTGCCGATTGCGCCGATCGGGCTGATAAGATCGTGGCAGATACGAGAGCCGATCAGGGCGGCGAGATCAGTTTTTTCCTGCATTATGGGTCCGATGAAAGTTGAGTTGAAATGAATGCGCTCTTGGAGCCGGGGATGGTCGTGCGTCATCCGGACATGCCGGCCTGGGGTCTTGGGCAGGTTCAGTCAAACATTGGTGGTCGGGTGACCGTTAATTTCGAACATGCAGGGAAGGTCGTGATTGACGGCAATCGGGTTACCCTTGTTCGCGTTTTCGATGCTTGACACGTATTGTGTGTATTTTCCAAGTCAACGCAACCACGGGTCGTTTCTGTGGAAAGTTCGTTTCGCTTGTGCGTTGTAATGCCGCCAGAGTCTGCCTAGATCGACGCTGCACCTGCCATGAGCCCGCCCCATGACCGACGACGACACGCCGATTTTCCTGCGGCTGGCGCAAAGCGAGGCCGATCTTCTGGGTGCCCAGCGGCTTCGCTATGAGGTGTTCATCGAGGAACTGGGCGGGGATGGCGACCTGGTCGATCACGCCGAACGCCTGGAACGCGACGCCTTCGATCCATATTTCGACCACCTCGTTCTGGTCGACCGCCGCCGCGACCCGGCCTCCTTGTCGCATGTTATCGGCGCGTACCGTGTCTTGCCCTGCGACCGGCGCGCCGTAGCAGGTCGGTTCTATTCTGAAACCGAATTCGATCTGGCGCCACTCTTAGCATCGGGGCGCAAGCTATTGGAACTTGGACGGTCTTGCGTTAATCGCGATCATCGCGGCGGAACGGCGATGTTCCATTTGTGGAATGGACTGGCCGAATATGTGCTCGATCGGGGAATCGAGATCCTGTTTGGCGCCGCCAGTTTTCACGGTACTGACGCGGCCCAACTTGCGGCCCCGCTGTCATATCTGCATCACCATCATCTCGCGCCCCCAGCGCTGCGGGTGCGTGCCCTGCCGCAGCACCGCCAGGAGATGAACCTGATTCCGGCAAGCCAGCTTGACCGCAAGGCCGCGCTTGCGGCGACACCGGCCCTGATCAAGGCCTATCTCCGGCTGGGCGGCTTTGTTTCGGATGGGGCATGGACCGATGTGGACTTCAACACCACCGATGTCTGTCTGGTGATGAACACCATCGAAATGTCGGCCCGGCACCGGCAATTCTACGTGCGCAAGAAAGGCCAGTCGTGACCAACTGGATTGAAGCGCGGGTTGCAGCGCCCTCCCCTGGACCTGCTGGCTGGCTGCGTGTGCTGGTCAAGGGCAGCGTGCTTGGCGCGGTCACCTACGGTGGCCTTTTGCTGCTGCTGCTGGTCCGGGTTGTGGAGTGGCCGCTGTTCCGGCAGTCGCGCCCGATCACTCCGTTCATCACCCAAGCCGTCTGTCGGGCAGCCCTTGTCATCATCGGACTGCCGTTGACCGTCAGCGGCGCCCCCATGCAGGCAAAGGGCGCGGTCGTTGCCAATCATTCCGGCTGGCTCGATATCTTTGCCCTGAATGCCGCGCAGCGTGTCTACTTCGTTGCGAAATCCGAAGTCAGCGGCTGGCCGGGCATCGGCTGGCTGGCGCGTGCCACGGGGACCGTCTTCATAACCCGCAAAGGCCGGGAGGCGAAGCGGCAGCAGGATCTTTTCGAACATCGGCTGCACGCCGGTCACCGCCTGCTGTTCTTCCCCGAAGGCACCAGCACCGACGCGATCCGGGTGCTGCCGTTCAAGTCGACGCTGTTTCAGGCGTTTTTCTCTGATGGCCTGCGGCACGAAATGAACATCCAGCCCGTGACTTTGATCTTCACCGCGCCGGAAGGTGAGGATCCGCGGTTTTACGGCTGGTGGGGCAGCATGGATTTTGGCGGTCACCTGCTGCGGATGCTGGCCGCGAAACGGCATGGTCGGGTCGAGGCGATCTTCCACCAGCCGGTACCGGTCGAGGCATTTGAGAACCGCAAGCAACTGGCCGCCTATTGCGAGGCGGTGATCCGCACCTCGCACACCGGCGCGGTGGCCTGAGCATCAGCCTAGCGGTGCGATCAGGGTTTTCAGGGCGGCAGTCGGATCGTCAGCCGACCAGATTTCCTCGCCGATCCCGAAGAAATCGGTGACGGGGCCGTATTTCGCGACGAGATCTGCGGTCAGCGCACCCTCGGCGATGACGGGAACCTCGATCACTTCGGACCACCATTCGAAGACATCGAAATCGACCTGCGAGCCGTCGCCCAGTGTGGTGGCGCCGATCGGGCCGAAGGCGACGTAATCGGCGCCCGCTTCGCCGGCCGACATGCCCTCGTGCCGGCTGGTGCCGCAGAAGGCGCCGACGATGGCATCGGCGCCAAGATCCTTGCGCGCTTTCCTTACCGTCCGTGCGCCGTCGAGCAGGTGAACCCCGTCAAGGCCGAGGCGTTCGACGAGGAGGAGATGGGTGTCGATCACGATGGCCACGTCGCGAGCATGGGCGACCTCGCGGCAGGCGTCGGCGGCGCGCGACAGGATGTCCTCGTTGCGGGTGGCGAGGGACAGGCGGACGCAGGCGATCTCGACCGCGTCGAGCACGCGAGACAGACGGTCGGGGAATACCTCCAGCTCGAAGGCAGGCGGGGTGATCAGGGTGATCTGCGGGCGGTCTTCAGCGGCCATGGCGGGCTCCGGATACGGGGTTGCGGTTCGTCTATCAGCCTTTGCCGCGCTTGGCTACCGGATGCCCGCGCGGCTTGTTTCAGGGGCGGCGGCGGCGTATCAGGCGGCGATGCCATGCCATGAGGTGCCCGATGATCCCGCCCGTTTTCGTGCTTGTTCGCCCCCAGATGGGCGAAAACGTCGGGGCGGCGGCGCGGGCGATGCTGAACTTCGGGCTGGAGCGGATGCGGATCGTTGACCCGCGGGACGGCTGGCCGAACCCGAAAGCGGTGGCGATGGCGTCGGGGGCCGGGCGGGTGCTGGATCAGGCGGGGCTGTTTCCAGACGTCGCCACCTCGATTGCCGACTGTGATTTCGTTTTCGCGACCACGGCGCGGGGGCGGGAGCTGGTGAAGCTGGTCGTCACGCCGGAGCGGGCGATGGAGATGACGCGGGCGATGGCGGCGGAGGGCAAGCGGGTGGGTGTCCTCTTCGGGCCGGAGCGGGCGGGGTTGGAGAACGATGACATCATCCAGTGCAACGCGATCGTGACGGTCGATGTGAACCCGGAGTTTCCCTCGCTGAACCTTGGCCAATGCGTCCTACTGCTAGGCTATGAATGGCGGCGGCAGGGTGGGGTCACACCTGAGATAATGGAACTGGCGCGGACCGAGTTTGCGAGCCGGCTGGAGGTGGAAAAGCTGGCCGATCATTTCGAGGAGCGGCTGGAGGCGGCGAGCTTTTTCTTTCCGCCCACGAAGGCGGAGGGGATGAAGGCCAACCTGCGGAACATGTGGTCGCGGCTGGGGCTGACGCGGGCCGAGGTGCAGACCTTTCACGGCATGCTGCGGCAGATCGCGTGGAAGCTGAAGA
>LNFM01010307.1_pt1 | contig 20983 bp, 19 predicted proteins | sample 596031 | NCBI WGS metagenome assembly LNFM01 (sample SAMN04254537, study PRJNA301005) | activated carbon metagenome | isolation source: dual media filters at the Ann Arbor, Michigan drinking water treatment plant | place: USA: Ann Arbor
ACCAGCGCATGACGACCGGCCGCGGCCAGCACATCCAGATCGCCATGCGCGATGCGATGCTGAACTACTGCCGCACGCCGATGAGCCGCCAGGCCGGCATGACCGAGCAACTGCCTCGCAGCGGGAACACGATATCCGGGACGGCACCGGGCGGCCTCTACAAGTGCGCCCCCGGAGGCATCGACGACTGGTGCTACATCTACGCCTCGCGCGGCAACGAGGACCATTGGCGCCGCCTGGCGAAGGCGATCGGCCGCGACGACCTGATCGGCGATCCGCGCATGAAGGATCCGGTCACGCGCGGCCAGCACCGTGACATCATCGATGCGGCCCTCAATGAGTGGACATCCAAGCGCACCAAGCAGGAGGTGACCGAGATCATCGCCGGCGCTGGCGTTCCCTGCGGCGCCGTGATGACCACGCTCGAGCTGCTGCACGACCCCGACCTGCACGCGCGCGGCATGATGCAGACCATCGAGCATCCGGTGCGCGGGCCGGTCACCGTGCCGGGCTGGCCGCTCCGGATGTCGGACACCAAGGTCGCGCTGAAATGCGCGCCGGTCCTCGGTGCCGATTGCGAGGCGATCTACGGCCAATGGCTCGGCTGCACGGCCGACGAGGTCAAGGAGATGAAGCAGGCGAAGGTGATCTGAGGATCGTGTACGCGGCGACAGCGGGAGCCGTCGCTGGCTTTTCTGACCGCAGCAATGCTGGGAGTGGGCCCGTCTCCATTCCTCACTCCGTAGTCGGGAGATTCGCATATCGACAAAGATCCCGTCATCCCGAGCGGAGCCGCCCAACGGGCGGCGCAGTCGAGGGACCTTTCTTGCCGGTGCTGCAACAAGAAAGGTCCCTCCACTACACCTCGCTGCGCTCGGCTCCGGTCGGGATGACGGGATTTTTACCATATGCGATTGCCCTGAGCGCCACTGGGGGAGGAGCGTATCCATGTGCACGCGATGAAATGGCGGTACGCGGCCAAATGGCTGGCGATCGGCGCCATCTTCGGGGTCGTGCTCGTGACGGCCTGGGTGTCGCTCGATTTCCTGTTCGGCGTCTCGACGGTGGTGACCGGCAGGGCCATCCTTCTGATCGGCATGACGACGATGACCGGCCTGATCGTCGGCGCCGCCCAGATCGTCTGGCGCAGGTTCTGGAGCGGTCGATGGTGAGCTCGGAGTAGGGCCTGGTTCCCTGGCATTGCCCGGCCGCGGCTAGGCGGAGGCTTAATGGCATGCCAGCTCTTACCTTCCGTTTACGTAAAGGGGGCATTGACGTTTACGTAAACGTTAACTAAGACGTCGCCATGTCTGGCGCCGCCCCGCCGGCCGCCGAAGCGGCCGATGCCCATGCTCCGCGCGACACCCAGCGCACCTACACTATTGCCGAGCTGTCGCGCGAGTTCGGGGTCACGCCGCGCACCATCCGCTTCTACGAGGACGAGGGGCTGATCAAGCCGCGCCGGCAGGGGCTGATGCGCCTCTACAATACGCACGACCGCACGCGTCTCGGCTGGATCCTGCGCGGCAAGCGGCTCGGCTTCGCGCTGGCCGAGATCCGCCAGCTGCTCGATCTCTACTACATCGATCGCACGGGCATCCAGCAGATGCGCGAGCTGCTGCGGCGCAGCCGCACGCATATCGCCGAGCTGGAGCGCAAGCGGCGCGACCTCGATGCGCAGATCGACGAGTTCAAGGACGTCGAGCTGCACGTCGGCAAGGCGCTGCGCCAGCGCGGCATCGATCCCGACGTCGACTAGGGCGGCTTCTCGATCGGCAGGTCACGCACCGGAGATAGTTGTTGCAACAGGCCCATGCGGTTCGGCTGTAATCGACCGACCGGATCGGGCTCCAGGAGGAAACAATGGCCGTCTACAAGGCACCGCTGAAAGACATCAACTTCGTGCTCAACGAGGTGCTCGACGTCTCGAGCCTCGCGAAGCTGCCGGGCTATCAGGACGCCACGCCCGACACCATCCAGGCGATCCTCGAGGAGGCGGCCAAGCTCTGCGAGAACGTGCTGTTCCCGCTCAACCGCAGCGGCGACGAGGAAGGCTGCACCTACGAGAATGGCGTGGTGCGCACGCCCAAGGGCTTCAAGCACGCCTACGACATGTTCCGCGACGGCGGCTGGACGGCGGTGACCTGCGATCCCGAGTACGGCGGCCAGGGTCTGCCGGCGACCGTGGGCTTTGCCCTGCAGGAAATGTTCACCGCCTCCAACCAGGCCTTCGCCATGTATCCCGGCCTCAGCCACGGCGCCTACGAGGCGCTGTCGCGGCACGGCTCGGACGCGCTGAAGAAGGCCTACCTTCCCAAGCTCACCGACGGCACATGGACCGGCACGATGTGCCTGACCGAGCCCCATTGCGGCACCGACCTGGGCATGCTGCGCACCAAGGCCGAGCTGCAGGCCGACGGCAGCTACTCGATCACCGGCACCAAGATATTCATCTCCGCCGGCGAGCATGATCTCTCCGAGAACATCCTCCACCTGGTGCTGGCGCGCCTGCCCGATGCGCCGGGCGGCACCAAGGGGATCTCGCTGTTCCTGGTGCCGAAGTTCCTGCCCAAGGCGGATGGAACGGTGGGCGAGCGCAACGGCATCCGCTGCGGCGCCATCGAGCACAAGATGGGCATCAAGGCCAACGCCACCTGCGTCATGAATCTCGACGGCGCCAAGGGCTGGCTGGTCGGCGAGCTCAACAGGGGCATGCCGGCGATGTTCGTGATGATGAATGCCGCCCGCCTCGGCGTCGGCATGCAAGGCCTCGGCATCGCCGAGACGTCGTACCAGAGCGCCGTTGCCTATGCCCGCGACCGCATCCAGGGCCGCTCGCTGACCGGCCCGAAGAATCCCAACGGGCCAGCCGATCCCATCATCGTCCATCCCGACGTGCGGCGCATGCTGATGATCCAGAGATCGTTCACCGAGGCTGCCCGCGCGCTGTCGCTGTGGGTCGGCATGCTGATCGACGAGGCGCACAGCCATCCCGACGCCGACAGGCGCAGCGCGGCCGACGACCTCGTGCAGATGCTGACGCCGATCATCAAGGCACACTTCACCGACATGGGCAGCGAATGCGCCAACCTCGCGGTCCAGACCTACGGCGGCCACGGCTTCATCCGCGAGAACGGCGTCGAGCAGCTCGTGCGCGACGCCCGCATCACCCAGCTCTACGAAGGCACCAACGGCATCCAGGCGCTCGACTTGATCGGCCGCAAGCTGCCGATGAAGGGCGGCCAGGCGGCGCAGCGCCTGCTCGGCGAGATGAGCGGCTTCGTGGCGGCGCACAAGGGCGACGACAAGATGAAGGAGTTCGTCGAGCCGCTCGAGAAGGCGCTGGGTCGCGTCCAGGACGCCGCGCTGTTCGTCATGCAGCACGCGATGAAGGACCACGACGAGGCCGGCGCCGCCGCGACCGACCTCTTGCGCCTGATGGCGCTCACCGCCATGGCCTTCATGTGGAACCGCATCGTCGTCGCTGCCCACAAGGGGCTGGCCACCGGCAACGACAACGCCTTCTACGAGGCCAAGCTCGCCACCGCGCGCTTCTACCTGGCGCGGGTGCTGCCGCAGACGACGTCGCTCAACCACCAGATCAAGGCGGGTGCGGCGACCCTGATGGCGCTGCCGGCCGAGGCCTTCTGACCGGTAAGGTGCGCGCACTTTTTCTCCTCCCCAGCGACGCTGGGGAGGTGCCCCGTCAGACGGGGCGGAGGCGCATAGGCGAAAATATGCAAAGGGACCTCACCCTGAGGAGCGGCCTGGAGGGCCGCGTCTCGAAGGGTCGGCCGCAGTGAAGGGCGCCGCGACACGACTTTTTCAACGATCTATGTGGCCCATCCTTCGAGACGCGCCAAAGCGCGGGGGATACCCCGCGCGACGCGGGCGCTCCTCAGGATGAGGTTTCCTTCCATTTTGACGCCTATGGGGCGGAGGGGTCATGAGCCACGGGTCTCGGGCTCATGACCCCGTCGCCGTAAGACCCTTCGGCTTCGCTCAGGGCGGGCGGCGACACCTCAGGCTTTTGGCCGCTCGCGGCCAAAACGCCGGCCACAGCGACACTGGGGAGGAGAATGATCGTCGCGCGACGAAGGTACGAGGCTCCAGGGGAGAGGCCGGTCTTTCGGCGCGCGACCTGCAGGCGCTGCAGGCCTTCGACAGGTGATGCGCGCACGGCGAATATTCGTAGCGTCGGGCCCATTCCGCTCGGCTGTTCCGGCCGAACTGAATGTGCTCTAGGGTGCCGCTCCCAAACGAGCTGATTGTCGAAGGAGTGTCATGTCCGCACCGCACGTTCTCGCCGAGGTCAGGGACGGCATCGGCTGGCTGACGCTCAACCGGCCGGAGTCGCTGAACGCGCTCTCGTTCGAGATGACCGACCTCCTGATCAAGCACACCGCCGAGTTCGAGAAGGACGCGCGCGTACGCTGCGTGGTCATTCGCGGCGCCGGCACGCACTTCATGGCGGGCGGCGACATCAAGGGCTTCCAAAAGTCGCTCACCGAGAACAAGGCGGCGCATCTCGCCGGCTTCGAGATGCGCGTGGTGAAGGCGCACCAGACGATCTACCAGATTCGCCGCATGGCAAAGCCGGTGCTGGCCTCGGTGCAGGGTGCGGCCGCCGGGTTCGGGCTGTCGCTGATCTTGAACTGCGACCTCGCCATCGCCTCGGACGATTCGTTCTTCACCCTGGCCTATCGCCACATCGGCCTGTCGGCCGACGGTGGCGCGACCTATTTCCTGCCGCGCGTCGTGGGCGAGCGCAAGGCGCTCGAGATCGCGCTGCTGGGCGATCGCTTCACCGCCCAGGAAGCCAAGGACAACGACATCCTGAACTGGATCGTGCCGCGCGAGAAGCTGGCGGCCGAGACCGAGGCGATGGCGCGCAGGCTCGCCGACGGGCCGACCTTTGCGCTCGGCGTCGCCAAGCGCCTGATCCGCAACGCGTTCGACAATTCCTGGGACGAGCATTCGCATCGCGAGGCCGAGGGGCTGGCGGCCTGCGCGGCGACGGAGGATCATGCCGAGGGACTCGCCGCCTTCCTGGAGAAGCGCAAGGCGTCGTTCAAAGGGAGGTAACGATGCAGGATCGCCATATCGGCGACGTGCGCGTCACGCGCATCGAGGAGCAGATGGGGCCGGGCTTCCCGGCCAAGGATTTCTTTCCCGAGTTCAATCCCGACGCCTTCCAGGCCGAGCAGCACTGGCTGGCACCGAGCTACTACCAGCCCGAGAGCGGCCGGCTGATGACCTCGATCCACTCGTGGCTGCTGCGCACCGGCAAGCACACGATCCTGGTCGACGCCTGCAGCGGCAACCACAAGCCGCGGCCCGGCATGCCGCGCTTCGACATGCTGGACACGAAGTATCTCGACCGCCTGCGCGAGGCGGGCGTCGAGCCCGAGGAGATCGACTTCGTGATGTGCACGCACCTGCACGTCGATCACGTCGGCTGGAACACGCGGCTGGAGAACGGCAAGTGGGTGCCGACCTTCCCCACGAGCATTGGGCGGCGCTGGCGAAGAAGCCCGATACCGAGACCTACCAGGTCAACGCCTACAACGATTCGGTGCTGCCCATCGTCGAGGCGAAGAAGGCCGAGTTCGTCACCGGCACGCACGGCATGTGCGACTGCCTGACCCTGGTTCCGGCGCCCGGCCATACGCCCGGCCAGATGCGTGTCGACCTCGACTCGCGCGGCAAGCGGGCGATCTTCGCCGGCGATGCCCTGCACAACCCGGTGCAGGTGCCGCTGTGGAAGTGGAACAGCCGCTTCTGCGAGGACCTCGACCTCGCCCGCAAGAGCCGCCACACGCTGCTCGCCGATTGCGTCGAGCAGGGCGCGCTGTTGATGCCCGCCCATTTCGCGCCGCCGCATGCCGCCTACGTCAAGGACAAGGGCGACCGCTTCGAGCTCGACTGGGACTGGGACAACGCCCGCGGGCGGTAGGTCAGCTTTCCTCCCCCGTAGTCGCAGGGCTTTCGATAGGGGCGCCCTTTTTCATTCTCCTCCCTAGCGAAGCTGGGGAGGTGCCCCCGTAATCGGGGGTGGAGGGGTCATCGGCCCCAGTCCTGCTGCTCATGACCCCTCCGTCGCCGTAAGACGGCGACACCTCCCCAGCAAAGCTGGAGAGGAGAATGAAAAGCGCGCGCCCGATTTCCGGGGGAGGCGTGAGGTCACCCGTGCGTCTCGACCAGGGTCTCGGCGTTCCTGACGCCGAGCAGCACGGTCGAGGGATCGTCGGTCACCGGCGCCAGGAGCTGGGTGGCGGCGGCGATGTCGGCGGCGCCGGCCCATTGCATCTCGTGCTCTTCCTGCTCGGAGACGAACGCGAGGCTGACGGCGACCTTGCCCATGAGAGTGGTGATGTCCTTGCCGGCGGCGGAGTCCTGGGTTCCGCCCACGATGTTGACCAGCACCGAGCCGACGAACTGGCCGGCCGCCAGGGTCTGCTTGATCTGCCCCGTCCAGTAGGCGAGGCCCGCGGCATCGGGGCCGCGGTTGAACAGGTTATCGTAGACGGTGTCGAGGAAGTCCCCGATCTGCGCGTCGCTTGCATTGAGCGGATCGACGAGGAAGGGATAGAGGTCCTGCGCCTCGGCGCCGATGCCGAACGAGCTGGCGATGTTGGCAAACAGCGTCGCCGGCCCCTGGACCGGCAGCCCGACCTGGAACTCGTTGACCCAGAAGTCGAAGCCCAGCCTGTCGGCGCCGCGGCCGAAGAAGGCGACGTAGGTCGCCGCGATCTGCTCCTCGGCCGACAGCGCCAGCAGGTCGAGCGTGGTGGTGGCGCCGACGGTGACCGGCACGACATGAATGGTGGCCAGGGCGTCCTGGAACCCGGCGCCGTTGCTTGCCCGATAGGTGAAGCTGTCGATGCCTTCGAACCCTGCAAACGGCGTGTAGGTGAAGCCGCCGTCGGCGGCAAGCTGCAGCGTGCCATGCGCCGGGTCGCTGATCTTCGAGGCGGAAAGCGGTGCGGCGCCCTCGTCGTTGAGCAGCATGCCGGTCGGCGCGGCGACCGTCAGCTTGCCCTGCAGCAGGACATAAGCGTCGTCGTGAGCGGCCGGCGCCATCACCACGGGCTCGTCGGCGCCGTGGATGGTGACCACGACGTTCTTCGCTGTCCCGTCGAGCGCATGCGCGGCAATGGTGTCGGTGAGCGATTGGCCGGCATCGAGGGCCTGGACGGCGGCATTGCCGTTGAACAGCGTGTAGGTCCAGCCGCCGTTCGCGGTCACCGCGAGACTGCCGTAGAGGCCGGCGATCGTGTCGGCCTGGAAGCTCGCCTGCCCGGCGTCGGCATCGGCGATGGTGAGCGCGCCGGTCGCCGTCAGCACGCCGTCCTCGCTCACCGTGCCGACGACGGTGCCGCCGATGACGGCGGTATCGTTGATCCCGGTCACCGTCACGGTCGCCGACTGGGGCGTGCTGCCGCCCTTGCCGTCGCTCACCTCGTAGCCGACGACGACCTTGATCTGCACTCCCGCGGCCAGGGACTGGAAGGCGGCGTTGGCGGTGTCGACCAGTAGCGTATTGCCGGACTGCGTCACGCCGGCGACCAGCCCAGTCAGGTTGACGGCCTGCAGCGGATCGCCGTCGAGATCGGACGCACCGGCCAGCAGATCGACGGTGGCGGTGCCGCTGTCCTCGGCTACCGAGGCCGTTACCGGACCGCCGATCGAGGGCGGCGTGTTGACGGGCTCGTTGCCGTCCGTGAAGCCATTGATCGTGATGACGACGTCGGCGGCGGTGTTGTCGAAGGCCTTCACCGGCGCGGTCTCGGTCAGGGTCTGGCCGGTCTTCAACGCCTGCACGGCGGCGTTGCTGTTGTCGAGCTCGTAGATCCAAAGCCCGGCATTCGCGTCGACCAGGCTGAAGGTGCCGTACTTCAGGGCCGTCGGAGCCTGGGCCTGAAAGCGCGCCTCGCTCGTTCCGTTGATCGTGTTGACGTCGATGTCGACGATCGAGAGGAAGCCATAGGTAGTGGCTTCGCCATCCTCGGTGACGGCCCCTGTCGTGGCACCCTCGACAATCGCCGCATCGTTGACCCCGGTCACCCAGATGGTCGCCTTCTGCGCCACCGAGCCGCCGCGACCGTCGACCACGTCGTAGGTAACCGCGAAGTTGCGGCTGCCGCCGCCGTTGTAGCTTTCGTAGGCGGCGTCGCTGCGATCGACATGCAGGGTGTTGCCGACCACGGTCATGCCCGCGCCCAGGCCGGCGACATTGGCGACGGCGAGCTTGTCGCCGTCGCCGTCGCTGGCGCCGGCCAGCAGGTCGACGATCGTGACGCCGCTGCCTTCGTTGCCGACATTGACCAGCGCGTTGCCCACCTTGGGCGAGGCGTCCGGCGCGGCGCCAGCCACCTGATCGAGGATCTGCTGGCGGTCGAACGTGATGCCGCCGGTGAACTCAATAATTTCCAGTCCGCGGGCACCTCCCAGGAAGTGATTGCTGACGCGGATCGTCTCGCTGCTGGCGATCACCCCTACGAGCAGGTCATCGCCCGCGCGAGTCAGCGCGACATCGGCTTGGGCGATGCCGATCAGGCGAAGTGTGTCGAGCTCGTTCTGGCCGACTTCGATGATGAAATCGTTGCCGTCGCCGGGCGCGAAGATGTAGGTATCGCCGCCGGCGTTGCCGATCAGCACATCCGTGCCGCCGCCGCCGCGGAAGAGATCGGCGCCCGCACCACCGATGACCGTGCTGCCTGTCGCATCGCCGTTGAAGTCGAGCTTGAAGCTCGAGGCCAGTCCGGACCCGTCGGTCGCCAGCTCGAAAACCTCGAAGCCGGAGAACTTCCAGCCGAGGAAGGGGTAGGTGCCGGTCTGGCTGGTGAGATCGAGAACGTTGTAGTCCGCGGCGGCGTTGAAGATCAGCCGGTCGATGCCGGCTCCGCCTTCGGCGACCTTGCCGTCGCCTTTGGCTGTAGCCACCGCGAGCTTCAGCGTATCGTCGCCGCCGCCCAGATCGACCGACAGGCTCCCCATTCGTACCTCGAGGTACTGTGCCTCGTCGTCACCCCTGAAGGTCAGCTCGCCAAGGGCGGTCGAGAAATCGTCGCCGACGACGAACCGCTCGATGCTCGTGAAGGTGCTGTCGCGGAACATTCCGGCGTTGTTCGCCTGGTTCACGAGATCGAGGACGTTGCCTTTGTCATTCTCGTACTGGAAGACCAGCGTGTCGGTGCCGGTGCCGCCGTCGATCTTGGCCCCAGACAGCTGCGGATGGAACGCAGCGAACGAGTGGAAGCCGATCACATCGTCGCCGCCCAGGGCGTTAATGATGTCGCCCGCGGTCTCGGTGAGAGAATCGCCGATGATGTTGGCCGCATCGCTGCCGGTGATGATGTCGGCGTCCGGAGTGCCGATGACATTCTCGACGCTGGTCAGCTGCAGCGCGCCGCCGTAGGGATTCTGACCGGTTCCGGCGCCCAGATCGACGACGAGCTGCTGGACTATAGGCGTCGGGAGGAAGAAGCCGAGCTCGGCCTTGAAGGATAGCGTATCGGATCCGTTGCCGCCGTCGTAGGTGAGGTCGCCGGCATGGAACTTGACGACGAGATCGTCGCCGCCTCCCATGTCTGCCGTGTCGTCGCCTGTTCCGGCCACGGCGCCATTGGCGACATTGGACCCGGTGATCGTCGTTGCACCGGCGCCGAGGCTGACAAGCATCTGATAGCGGTCCGCGGAGTTGTGGCAGCATCGACCGGATCGAAGCCCGTGATAGTGAGCACCATCTGTCCGGCGTGGTTGCGCAAGGACAGTGACGTCATCGTTCCGCCCGCAACGGCGGGGCCGCCGGCGCCGTCCTGGTAGGTGAAATTCTGGCCGCCGACCTCGAACCAGACGGTATTGGTGCCGGTCTTGGCCAAGTATTTCTCAAGTGCAACTTTTCCAATACTGAAGCCTGGATTTGCCTTTGTGTCGGCAGACTTTGCGACCACAGTTTCGCCGTCAACCACGCCTACGAAGGCGCCTCCGACGGCACCCTCTGCGAGGCCATCATCCCCAAAAACGTGACTGTTCGACATTCATGTCTCCTGGATGGTGGTTGGCCAGTGTGACTCTATTTTATTGTGTGCAGGGGTTGGTGGCGATGTTGCGGCGCGCCTTGGTCAGGGACGATATGAGATGGTCGCTGAAACCGAGCGCCAATGGCTGACCACAGCAAGACGCCAATACGCGGCCAGCGGACTACGGCACGAGCAGCCCTGAGACGGGCACTAGGCGGCGCGCGGCCGGATCGACTGCAGTTCCTTGGCTATCTTCCGGCGCTGTTCCAACAACTCGGAATCGGCCTGCAGGCCGAGGAAGAAGCCCTCGGACATGCCGAAGTAGCGGGCGAGCCGCAGATCTGTGTCGGCGGTGATGTCTCGCTTGCCGAGGACGATCTCGTTGATGCGGCGAGGCGGCACGCCCAGGGCACGTGCGAGGCCGTTCTGGGTGATCCCCATGGGCTCCATGAATTCTCCCGCCAGGATCTCGCCCGGACGGGGGTTGTGAAGCAGAGAGCGCCTGGCGGTGGTCGTCGACGAGTTCGACATCCTGCGATCCTCCGGCGGTCCAAGAAGCAACGTCATACGTCGCATCGCAAGGTTTCGTGTCGGCGTCGCGCGAGGTTTGCAGCAACCGGGGGGCGACGCTCCACAGTGCCACGGCATCCTGCGACGCCCGTATCGCTGATTGAAAGGTGATTTGCGTCGTGCCTTGCCAATTAGATGATTAGCATACTATCTTTTCATCATGGCATCGGCACCGGGTATCGATTTCGGCTTCCGCGTCGCCCGCATCGCGCGGCGCCTGCGTCAGGCGATCGACGCCGAGTTGCGGCTGCTCGGCCTTACCGAGGCGACGTGGCGGCCGCTCGTCTATGTGCGCCGGCTGGGCGATGGCGTGCGGCAGAAGGAGCTGGCGACAGCCTTGTCGATCGAGGGGCCGTCGCTCGTCCGCCTGCTCGACAATCTCGAGCGGCGCGGGCTGATCGAGCGGCGCGAGGACGAGAGCGACCGTCGCGCGCGCGGCATCCATCTCACGCCGTCCGGGCGGGAGCTGGCCAAGCGCGCCGCCAAGGTGGGGTACGAGATCCAGGCCCGGCTGCTGGGCAAGGTTCCGGCCGCCGAGCTCGAGGCCTGTCAGCGGGTCTTTGCCATCATCGACCGGGAGTTGGAGGAGCGGCACGAGATCGCCGCGCCCGCTGCCGACTGACGCTGAATCACCAAGTCACCAAGCCACCAAGAAGGAGGAAGCGATGAACCGGATCCAAGTGAACGAGCCCAATCGCTGGCGCCTCGAATCGCCGGGCGCCTCCGGCTGGCAGCGCAGCGCGCGGCCCGACGCGGCGAAGAAGTACTTCATGGTGTCGGCCGACGGCCATGCCAACGAGCCGGCCACGCTTTGGCTCGACCGTATCGAGGCCAAGTATCGCGAGCGCCTGCCGCGGGTGATCACCGACAAGGACGGCGTGCAGTGGCGGGTCAGCGAAGGCCATCGCCCCGACCGGCTGCGGCTGTCGACGCTCGAAGGCGAGGACATGGCGCGCAACAAGGCGGGCGCCGATCCGCTCGGCCGGCTCGCCGATCATGACCTCGACGGCATCGACGTCGAGCTGATCTTCCCCAACAAAGGCCTGGCGATGTGGGCGACGCCCGATCCCGAGTTCGCCATGGCGCAGTGCCGGGTGTGGAACGACTGGGCGTGGGAACAGTTCGGCACCCACCAGGATCGCATGATCCCGGCCGGCAGCATCGCCACCGCCGACCTCGAGGGCTCGATCGCCGAGGTGAAGCGGCTGGCCGGGCTCGGCTTCAAGTGCCTGACGCTGCCGTGCAAGCCGGTGTGGGGCGCCCACGACAGCGGCCACGTCAACTACAACCTGCCGCACTTCGATCCGCTGTGGGCGGTCATCCAGGACGCCAACCTGCCGATCACCTTCCATGTCTCGACCGGGCGCGACCCGCGCGCGGCGCGCGGCAACGGCGGCGCGGTGGTGAACTACGTCTCGCACTCGCTGTCGCCGACCATCGAGCCGGTCGCCAACCTCTGCGCCTCGGGCGTGCTCGAGCGCTTCCCCAAGCTGCGCTTCGCCACCATCGAGGCCGGCATCGGCTGGGTGCCTTGGCTGCTCGACGCCATGGACGAGGCCTACAAGAAGCACCATTTCTGGGTGCGGCCCAAGCTCAAGAACCTGCCCAGCGACTATTACCGCGCGCACGGCTTCTCGTCGTTCCAGGAGGACAAGGCTGGCCTCGATCTGGCCGAATCGCACGGGCTCGACGGCAACTTCATGTGGGCCAACGACTACCCGCACCACGAAGGCACCTGGCCGCATTCGGCCGAGGCGATCGAGCGCACCATGGGCCAGCTCTCCGACGGGGCGCGCGCCAAGGTGCTGGGTCTCAATTGCGCGCGCTTCCTCGGCATCGAGGTTCCGGCGCGCTACCGCGCCAACTGACGGAGACCCCATGAGCAAGCGTACGCTTCGCGGCAAGGCGGCGATCTCCGGCGTCGGCGAGACGCCGTACTACAAGCACGGCATGGCGCCGGTGTCGGAGTTCAAGCTCGCCCTGCAGGCCATCCTGGCGGCCTGTGAGGATGCGGGCATCGACCCGCGCCGCATCGACGGCTTCGCCTCCTACTCGAACGACCGCAACGAGCCGTCGCGGCTCGCCGCGGCGCTCGGCATCCCGGCGATGCGCTTCTCCAACATGAACTGGGGCGGCGGCGGCGGCGGCGGATCGGCGGCGGTCGGCAACGCGGCGGCCGCGGTGGCGTGCGGCATGGCCGATTGCGTCGTCGTGTTCCGCGCCCTGGCGCAAGGCCAGTTCCAGCGCTTCGGCGCGGCGCCGCCGGGCGGAGTCGCGGTCGGCGAGGCCGCCCTCAATGCGCCCTACGGCGTGATGTCGCCGGCCCAGCGCTACGCCATGCGCGCCATGCGCTTCCTGCACGAGAACCGGATCGGGCCGTCGGCCCAGCGCGCGATCGCGCTCGCCTCGTACCATCACGCGCAGAGCAATCCGCGGGCGGTGATGAATGGCCGGCCGCTCACCGCCGAATCCTACGATGCGTCGCGCTGGATCGTCGAGCCGTGGCGGCTGTTCGATTGCTGTCAGGAGAACGACGGTGCAGCGGCGCTGATCATCGTGCCGGCCGAGACGGCGCGCGATCACCGCCACAAGCCGGCCTACCTGCTGGGCTCTGCGCAGGGCTCGGAGTACCGCAACGGCGCGCGCGGCCACAACGCGCCGCTCTATGCCACCTCGAGCTTCACCACCGTGGCGCCGCAGCTCTACGACATGGCGGGCGTCAAGCCGGCCGACGTCGACGTCGTGCAGAGCTATGAGAATTTCACCGGCGGCGTGCTGATGAGCCTGGTCGAGCACGGCTTCTTCACCGCCGAGCAGGCCAACGACTTCCTGACGCCGGAGAACCTGATGGCGCCGACCGGCAAGCTGCCGCTCAACACCTCGGGCGGCAATCTCGCCGAGTGCTACATGCACGGCCTCGAGCTGCAGATCGAGGCGGTGCGCCAGCTGCGCGGCCAGTCGACCGCGCAGGTGCCGGATCCGGAGGTGTCGATGGTGATCTCCGGCCCGATGGTGACGCCGGTCTCGAGCATGATCCTGGGCACGGAGGCCGTGCTGTGAGCTACCTGCCGAGCGGACTGCCGATTCCCGTTCCCGAGAACGACGGGCTGGACAAGCCCTACTGGGACGCCACCCGCAAGGGCGAGCTCATGGTGCAGCGCTGCAAGGCGTGCGGCACGTTCCAGTGGGGCCCCGAATGGATCTGCCACAAGTGCCTGTCGTTCGACATGGGCTGGCACAAGGTGTCGGGCAAGGGCCGCATCTACAGCTGGGAGCGGCCCTGGCATCCGGTGCATCCGGCGCTGAAGGGCCACGGCCCCTACGTCGTCGTGCTGGTCGAGCTGCCGGATGCAGGCAACGTGCGCATGCTGGGCAACCTGCTGGGCGATCCCCACCAGGAGGTCAAGATCGGCGCCGCGGTCGAGGCGGTGTTCGAGCCGCACGACGACGCCAAGCCGCCGTTCACGCTGGTGCAGTGGAAGGTGACGTAGAGCAGGTGGCTGCGGAGGTGCCCTCTCGGTTCCGCCCCAGCTCATTCTCTTCCGGACCGCGAGCGGGACCCTTCGACAAGCTCAGGGCAGGCTGCTCGCGGTCCGGAAGAACATGATCCATGACCCCGTCGCCGCAAAACGGCGACACTTCCCCAACTGAGATGGGGAAGAGATCACGGAGCTACTGCACCGTGATCCTCGCGCTCTCGACCACGTCCTTCCATTTGGGGATCTCGGCGGCGATCATGGCAGCGAATTCCTGCGGCGTGCTCGCCGTGGCGATGCAGCCGTAGCCCATGAACTTCTTCTGAATCTCGGGATCGGCCAGGACCTGGCGGATCGCCGCGTTCAGCTTGTCGATCACGGGGGCGGGCGTCCCGGCGGGGGCCAGGATGCCGAACCAGACATTGACCTCGAAGCCGGGCAGGGAGTCGCCAATGGTCGGCGCGCCCGGCATCAGCGGCGAGGGCTTGGCCGTGGATACGCCGAGCAGCTTGAGTTTGCCGGCCCGCACGGCCGCGTCCTGGGTGTCGGACGAGGAGGTCAGCAGCATCTTCACCTCGCCGTTCATCGCCGCCATGGTCGACGGCGCTTGACCCTTGTAGGGCACGTGGACCAGCTTGATGCCGGCCTGCTTGCCGAACAGCTCCGACGCGAGATGACCGAACGAGCCGGCGCCCGCGGTGCCGTACTCGAGGCCATTGGGTTGCGCCCTGGCATAGGCGATCAGCTCCTGGACCGTGCTGGCCGGCACCGAGGGATGCACGACCAGGGTCATCGGTGCGATCGACACCAGCGACACCGGCGCGAAGTTCCTGACCGGATCGTAGCCGACATCCTTCTGGATCAGCGGGACGATGGCAGCCGGCCCGTTGTTGCCGAACACCAGCGTGTATCCGTCGGGCGCAGCCTGCGCGACCTGGGCGGTGCCGATGGCGCCTGCGGCACCGGCCTTGTTGTCGACGATCACCGGCTGGCCCAGTGACTTCGACAGCGGTTCCTGGAGCGTTCGCGCCATGATGTCGGTGGTGCCGCCGGGGGCGTAGGGCACGACCAGGCGGATCGGCTTGTCGGGAAACTGCGCCAGCGCCGCCCCCGGCAGCAGGCCGAGCGACAGGCCGAGGGCGGCGAGGGTTGTGCGTCTCGTGAACATTGTTTCCTCTCGATGTGGTTTGATTCTTATGGATTGCGGCCGTCTCTTGCGCTCCTCCCCAGCTTTGCTGGGGGAGGTGTCGCCGTCTAATGGCTTTGGGCCGCTCCGCGGCCAGAATGCCTAGGCGAGGGAGGGGTCATGGGCCCGAGACTCGTGGCTCATGACCCCTCCGTCCGCGATGACGCGGACACCTCCCCAGCGAAGCTGGGGAGGAGAACCGAAAAGTTGGCGCCAACGGAGTGGCGCGCGCCCAGCAGTGAGACATCGTCATCCCGGCGGCCGGGTCGCGCGCTCGCGGTAGCGCTCGCGCAGGCTCTCGAGATGATCCGTCATTGCCGTCACGGCGGCGTCGGCGTCGCGCCGGTGGAGCGCCTCGAGCAGGCGGCGGCGCGAGCGGATGGTGAGGTCGGTGCGCTCGCCGCCGGCAGCGTGGGCGAAGTCGCGCATCAGCTCCATCAGCGCGCCCATCAGCATCGCCATCACCGCGTTGCGCGTGGTTCGCGCCAGGAGGTTGTGGAACTCGATGTGCACGTCGATCTTGTCGTCGTAGCGGCCGGCCGCGAGCAGGCGCTCGGCTTCGTCGACGTTGGCGGTGAGCCCGGCAAGCTCCTGCTCGGTGGCGCGTGTGCAGGCAATGCGCACCACGGTCGAGGCGAGCCACAGCCTGGCTTCGGTGAGCTCGTCGAGCGAGACGCTGCCGAGCTGATAGAGGTTACGGAAGCTGTCGCCGATCAGGTTGGGATCGCCCTGGCCGATGAAGGCGCCGCCGCGCGCGCCGGCCTGCAGCGCGACCAGCCCGGTGCGCTCGAGGTTGCGCAGCGCCTCGCGCACCGCGCCGCGGCTGACGCCGAAGCTCTCGGCGAGCTCGCGCTCGGGCGGCAGCTTGTCGCCCGAGCGCAGCTCACCCGAGGCGATGCGGCCCTGGATTTGCGCCGACACCTGGTCGGACAGGCGGTGGCGCCGGATCGGGTCGAAGCCGGAGCTCACGGCACGGCGCCGCCGGCGGAGAGGGTGGCGAGGGCGTTGGCGCCGATGCGGTCGCGATAGGCCGCCTCGCCGCCAGCCTGCCGCGCATGGTCGGCCAGGTAGGCATCGAACGAGGCCTGGTCGCGGCTCGCCGCGACATAGGCGGCCAGATGCGCCTCGTCCTGGGCGTAGAGGCCCGGGCTGCAGCCGGGATGGGCGCCGAACGGCGTCACCACGACGGCATGCACGAAGGCCGAGGGGATCTTGGTCAGCCGTGCGTTGTGGCGCACGGTGCTCGCCGGCACGAGGCGATCGACCGAGCAGATCACGTGCTTCGCCGCCTGCGCCATCAGCAGGTCGAAGTAGCCCGAGCCGAAATACTGCACGTTGCCTTCCTCGTCGGCCTGCTGGCCGTGCAGCAGCACGATGTCGGGCTTGATCGCGGGCACCTCGAGAAGCGGCCGGCCGCCCTCCTGGATGCGCGCCTTGCGGTAGCCTTGCGGGTTGACTGTGGGCAGGTCGGTGCCGAGGTCGGGGATCAGCCCGTAGGGCAGGTCGCAGGCGCCCGCGCGCAGGCCGCCGGCGATGCCCGGCCCGTCCATCTCCAGCACCCCGAGCGTGCCCGACTGGGCGGCGCGGCGGAAGTTGGGGGCGAGGCCGAGATGCTCGAAGCTGATGAAGACACATGCCGTCTCGCGCACGCAGCCGGCGCCGATCAGCATGTCGGGGGCCACGCTGCCGGGCGCCGGCACCAGCCTGAGGTCGCGCGCGCCGCGGCGCACCAGGCCGCGGATCAAGGCCATCGGCTGGCCGTGGAAGATCCAGCCGCCGATGCCCACCGTCATGCCGTCCTCGACGGCCGACAGGGCGGTGTCGAGATCGACGATCTTGCTTTGTTTCGTCGTGGCCATGGCGTCAGCCCCGCAGCATGTGACGGGCGATCACCAGGCGCTGGATCTGGTTGGTGCCCTCGAAGATCTGGTTGATCTTGGCGTCGCGCATGTAGCGCTCGACCGGGAAGTCGCGCATGTAGCCGGCGCCTCCGAAGATCTGCACCGCGTCGGTAGTGACCTTCATTGCGGTATCGCTGGCGAAGCATTTCACCATCGACGCCTTGGCCGAGAAGCCGTCCCACTCCTCGCGGTCGGCCATGCGGGCGCAGTCGTAGAGCATGCAGCGTGCCGCCTCGGTCTGCATCTGCATGTCGGCCAGCATGAACTGGATGCCCTGGAACTCGGCGATCGGCCGGCCGAACTGGTTGCGCTGGCGGGCGTAGGCGGTCGCCTGGTCGATCGCGCCCTGCGCCAGCCCGCACGAGATCGCGCCGATGGTCGGCCGATTGAGATCGAGGATCCGCATGCAGGTCCTGAAGGCCTGGCCTTCGGGACCGATCATGTTCTCGGCCGGCACCCGCAGATCGTCGAAGAAGATCGGCACGTTCGGCACGCCGCGGATGCCCATCTTGCGGTCCTGCTTGCCGTAGGAGAATCCCCTGGTCCTGGTGTCGACGATGAAGGCGGAGATGCCGTTGGCGCCTTTGCCCTCGCTGGTGCGAGCGAACACCAGGATGAAATGCGCCACCGAGCCGAAGGTGATGTAGATCTTGCCGCCGTTCAGCACCCAGCTGTCGCCGTCCTTGACCGCGCGCGTCTTCATCGACGAGACGTCCGAGCCGGTGCCCGGCTCGGTGATGGCGACGGCGGTAAGCGTGCGGCCCTTGGCCGACAGGCCGAGATAGTGGCGCTTCTGCTCCTCGCTGCCGAAGTTCAGGATCGGCAGGATGAGGCCGAACGAGTTGTTGGCGGCGAGCAGGGCGGCCGACTCGGAGACCTTGGCGATCTCCTCCTTGACCAGACAGACCGAGGTGAGGTCGCCGCCCGGTCCGCCGTATTCCTGCGGCACCCAGAGTTGCAGCAGCCCCATGTCGCCGAAGATCTCGACCAGCTCGTCGGGAAAGCGGTTGTTCTCGTCGATCTCCGAGGCGATCGGGGCGACGTGCTTTTCCACCATCTTGCGCACCTGGTCGCGCAGCAGCAGGTGATGCTCCTCGAAATGGTAGTTGTTCATCGCACAGCCTTTCGCTCGGCCCTGGGCCAGGGGAACTTGGCCGCCAGCACGCCGGTCGTGTCGACGGCACGGCGCAGCATGAACAGCTCTTCGGTATCGGGCGGCGTGGTGCGTGGGATCGTGTCGGGCACCAGGAGGTCGAAGCCGGTGTTGTCGCGCACCTCCTCGAGCGTCACGCCGTCGTGCAGGGAGCGGATGCGCATCGCCTTGCTGGCCGGCTCGAAGTCGAACACGCCGAGCGGCGTGACGGCGAGACGGGGCCCGCCCTCGGGCAGGCCGAAATCGGTGCGCGAGCTGCCGCCCTCGAGATGGCCGGCGCCGCACGGTCGTGGCGCGTCATCATGATGTAGAAGCGTCGCGACAGGCCGCACAGCGCGCTGATGCCGACGGTACCGGGCCCGCGCAGTCGCGGCCGGGCGTGCTCGCCGACGCAGACCGTGTTGATGTTGCCGAACCGGTCGGTCTGCAGGGCGCCCAGGATGGCGAAGTCGAAGAAGTGCACCTTCCAGTCGATGAAGTCGATCATCTGCGGCAGGTCCATGACCGCCTGGGCGACGGCGATATTCTCGGCATCGGCGGCCGGACGGACCACGCCTTCGGTGGGGTTGGTCATGCCGCCCGGCCCCGAGACCCACCACAGATGCGGCGCATGGCGCTGGCGGGCGAGGTTGCAGGCCGCGACCTGGATGTCCGAGTTGGTGCCGACGATGGCCTTCTCGCCATCCGCCATGTCGCGGGCCAGGAGGACGGCCAGCATCTCGCCCAGCGCGAATCCGGCAGTCGAGGCAGGCATGTCTGTCCCTCCCAGTTGATTTATTATCTGACCATTTAATGGTCCGACCAATCAGACGTCAAGATGACTCGTATACTCCGGACCGCAGGCGATCATGCTCTTCCGGGACGCGCGGTCCGGAAGAGCATGACCATGACCCATGAATCATGGGAAGGCGGGGCGCCTTCGGCTCAAAAAAGAGCGTCTCAACGTCCCTTCCAGTTGGGCTTGCGCTTCTCGGCGAAGGCCTTCGGACCTTCGATCGTGTCCTCGCTGCGCGTCATGGCGACGAAGGCCGGATAGTGCAAGCGAGCGCATGACAACCTGCTTGGTGGCCCGCACCGACATCGGCGAGCAGGCGAGGATCTCGTCGGCCCAGCGCCGCGCTTCCTTCATGAGGTCGGCCTGGGGCACCACGGCGGTGACGAAGCCCAACTCGTAGCCTTCCTTGGCCGGCACGTGACGGCCCGTGAGCATCATGCCCATCGCCTTCTTGAGGGGGATCATGCGCGACAGGCGCTGCATTCCGCCGGCACCGGCGGCCAGGCCGACCCGTGGCTCAGGCAGCGCAAACCGGGCATTGTCGGAGGCGACGATGATGTCGCAGGCGAGGGCGATCTCGAAACCGCCACCCATGGCCACGCCGTTCACCGCGGCGATGACTGGCTTGTCGAGATCATGGCGATTGGTCAGACCACCGAAGCCCTTGGCCGGATGCACCGGACGCTTGCCCGTCCTGGCCTGCAGCTCGGCATGATATTTGAGGTCGTTGCCAGCGCAGAAAGCCTCGTTGCCGGCGCCGGTGATGATGGCCACCCAGAGGTCGGGATTCGCATGGAACTCGTCGAAGGCGGCGACCAGCTCCTCGTTTGCCATGGGATGGCACGCATTGCGGACCTCCGGGCGGTTGATGGTGACGATCATCAGTCGGCCGTCGATCTCGACCTTGCTGTACTGGCCCATGGCGCATCCCCTCGTGGTTCCGTTGATGTCGATTTAGCCCAACTGGGCAGCGGACAAAACGGTCGTCGGCGGGATCGGCAGTGCCTGCGAAACAGCCCCCGCGGGCGTGCCGGGCTTGGGCCAGAGGCACCACATATGGTGTATCGATCCAGCCCGAAAGCTTGTCCGGCATTTCACACAGAATGCGTACTGTTGCCGATGGGTCACACATCTTCACCGAGTTGCCATGCGACGGCCCGATTTGTTGAAGTGTACAAAGGGTGGTGTGTATATAGCCTTCAGTGTTGGCGAAGCTTAGCGCCGCCGACGCTCGTAAGTTCAGTTATTCGAGGGGATCTACCCATGAAGAAGGCTTTGGTGGCCGCCGCCGCATTGATGGTTCTGCCGGTCGCGGCCCAAGCGCAGTCTCCGGCGCCGGGTGTCTATATCGGTGCGGAAGGCGGCCTGAACTGGCTGCTGAACTTCTCCGCCAACACCAATCTCGCGCCGAACTTCGGCTCGGTGAGCGTGACCCCGCAGACGGGCTGGGCGGTCGGCGGCGTGATCGGCTACGACTTCGTCGGCCCGCGCGTCGAGATCGAGGGCGTGTATCGCCAGAACCAAGTGAACATCGGCGTGCCGCGGACGGCGATCAACAACCAGGTCGGCCAGCTCGGCATCATGGCGAACCTGCTGTACGACTTCATGCCCGCCTCGGTGATCACGCCGTACATCGGCGCCGGCGCCGGCATCGGCTTCGTCGACAGCAACTCGTCGCTGGGCAGCACGGTGTTCGCCTACCAGGGCATCATCGGCCTGGGCTGGAACGTCGACACCAATTTCCGCGTCAACCTGGACGGCCGCTACTACGGCACGTCGAACCCGACGGTGAACGGCGCGACGTGGACCAACAACAACTTCAGCGTGATGCTGGGCCTTCAGCTGAAGTTCGGCCCGCCGGCTCCGCCGCCGCCGCCGCCGCCGGCAGCTGCCGTTG
>LNFM01002812.1_pt1 | contig 20980 bp, 18 predicted proteins | sample 596031 | NCBI WGS metagenome assembly LNFM01 (sample SAMN04254537, study PRJNA301005) | activated carbon metagenome | isolation source: dual media filters at the Ann Arbor, Michigan drinking water treatment plant | place: USA: Ann Arbor
TCCTTCTCCCCGCGAAGGCGGGGAGAAGGTGCCGAGCGCAGCGAGGCGGATGAGGGGCTTCCTCGCGCAACCCCCACCGCCATCGTTGTTGAGACTCGGCGAAGCCCCTCATCCGCCCTTCGGGCACCTTCTCCCCGCCTGCGCGGGGAGAAGGAAAAGTCGTCATGTGCGTTACCTTCCCCCGCTCCGCGGGGGAAGGTAAGGATCCGCCATGAGCCTCGACGACAAGCTGGACCAGGTCGTCCATCGCCACGCCGAGCTGCAGGCCATGCTCTCGCGTGTCGGCCTCGACTCGGCGCGCTTTACCCAGGCCTCGAAGGAGTATGCCGAGCTCGGCCCGCTGGTCGAGGCGGTCAACGAGTTGCGCGCGGCGCAGAAGGAAGCGCAGGACCTCGCGGGCATGATCGCCGACGCCGGCACCGACGCCGAGATGAAGGCGCTGGCCGAGGAGGAGTTCCGCACCGCCAAGGAGCGCGTGCCACAACTGGAGCGGGGCGTGCAGCTGATGCTGCTGCCCAAGGACGAGGCCGACGCGCGCGACGCCATCCTCGAAGTGCGCGCCGGCACCGGCGGCGAGGAAGCCGCCCTGTTCGCCGCCGACCTGTTCCGCATGTACCAGCGCTACGCCGCGCTGCGGGGCTGGAAGTTCGAGGTCATGGAGCTCAGCGAGAGCGGCATGGGCGGCTATCGCGAGGCCACCGCCACCGTCACCGGCAAGGACGTCTTCGCACGGCTGAAATTCGAATCGGGCGTGCATCGCGTGCAGCGCGTGCCGGCCACCGAATCGCAGGGCCGCATCCACACCTCGGCCGCCACGGTGGCCGTGCTGCCCGAGGCGGAGGAGGTCGACATCAAGATCGAGGACAAGGACCTGCGCATCGACGTGTTCCGCTCCTCCGGGCCGGGCGGCCAGTCGGTCAACACCACCGACAGCGCCGTGCGCATCACCCATCTGCCGACCGGAGTCGTGGTCAGCCAGCAGGACGAGAAGAGCCAGCACAAGAACAAGGCCAAGGCGATGAAGATCCTGCGCGCGCGGCTCTACGAGGCGCAGCGCCAGAAGCTGCACGACGAGCGCGCCGCCTCGCGCAAGGGCCAGGTCGGCAGCGGCGATCGCAGCGAACGCATCCGCACCTACAACTTCCCCCAGGGCCGCTGCACCGACCACCGCATCAACCTGACGCTGTATGAGCTCGACAAGGTCATGGAGGGCACGGCGCTCGACAAGGTGGTCGAGGCGCTGATCGCGGATGACGAGGCGGCGAGGCTGGCGGAGTTCGCGGCGTAAAATGCCGGTGCAACAGGGCTTTTCGCACCGGCGGCCTAGCGTCCTTTGCAAAACGACCGACTTGGCGTGAAAGGTCGGCCCTCGTATAAGTGGTCCATGCCCGTCCTATGCTCGCAAGAGTGGATCAATAATCACCGCGTCACGCCTCTCGGCGGGGCATCACATCCATGATTAACACACTCGCTCTCAACCTCGTGGCTGACGTGATGAAGTGGGACAACGAGGTTGCCACCAAGGAGTACGCTTGGCTGCGCCTCATCTCTTCGATGAAGTACGATGGCTATTCGGACTTCCGCGCCGGCGTCCGCTTCCTCGAGAGCCTCGTATCCTGGCTGCGCCAATTCGCCGAGGCAGACCGCCCTACTGCCTACGCCTTCGTTAAGACGCGCTTGGTCTACATCTCGGCGCTCGAGATGCAGCGCGTGATCGAGACGTTCATCCCTGAGACGGTGACGCCATATCTCCGCCATTCCGTTGGCGCTGAGCTCAGTATAAAGCCCTACGAGGTGTGGAAGACTGCCGAAGGCACGGCCGCTTTCAGGCGACACCTGCGGCGTTGCCTTTTCGTCGGCCTCAGCGACGGAAGCCGCATCGACGTGCTTCGGCGAGCAAATGCCGGTCGCCTCTCGCAGGAGCAAGTCGTCCCGATGATGAACGTCGACGACGAAAAATGGAGGAGCCTGGCTAGCGACCTCAAGAATGAACTCGGAAACGACGCCCGGTTTGATGACGTCTACCTGATCGACGATTTCACCGCCTCAGGCACCACCTTCATCCGTTTCCCGGGCGGCAAGCCCAAGGGCAAGCTCTACAAGTTCGAGAAGATCGTCCAGGAGGCCAAGAACCGCCTGAAGGGCGATTTCCCCCTGGCCGACGGCTACACGCTGCACATCCACCACTACGTTTCGACCAAGCAGGCGCATGACGCCCTAAAAGAGCGTGTCGCCGAGGCGAACCAGATGCTGGACAACAAGAGCTTTGGAGACGCCCTGATCACCGAGGGTTTGGCTCTGCCGAACGACCTTAGGATCGCCGCGATCGATAAGAATACTAGGCTTGCGACGCCGACTAAGCCCGGCGATGGACCGACCGTCGATCTGTGCGGACGGTGCTATGATCACGACCTGTTCAAGCGCCTCGAGGTGCACTGCAAGGAGGCGGGTCAGACCGATATGAAGTACGGTTATGCCGACTGTGCATTGCCGCTGGTCCTCGAACACAATACGCCGAATAACGCCGTTCCAATCCTGTGGGCGGAGACTGAGGGGAAGCTGGGTGAATCCATGCATCCCCTCTTCTACCGCCGCGACAGGCACGGCTAATCCCATGGCGAACCCCTTCCTCCGTCGCGCGACCGAATACGTCCGGGAGGACGAATCCTTTCTCTCGATCGTCAGCCCCGCACCGCTTACTACCTTTCTGGCTACCAGCCAGAACCAAGATGACATGTTCGAGGTCCCGGTTCGCATCATCGGCGCGCCCGGCAGCGGCAAAACGATGCTCGCAACGTTGGCCGAATTTAGAATGGTGGAGACCATCCTCAAGGACGAGACAAACGCGACCAACCGCGCGCTCGCCGACGCGCTCGCTCAGGCTGGATTCTTAAAGGGCGGTAAGCCGAACGTTGCCGCAGTGCGCGTACCGATGGAGTCCGAATACCGAGACTTCTGGGAGCTTCCCTACGATCCCAACGTCAAGACCAAGCTCGCCTTCTGGTTCGTCCAAGCCCGCGCTATGCTGGGTCTCATCCGGAACCTCACGGCGAACAGGACGCGCAGCATCGACGCAATCGAATTCATTCCCCGCGCCAACTACGAGGCCCATCTGGAGCAGATCGGAGGCCTATCCGCTGCCGGCATCCGCGATCGGGCGCTCGCAGTTCAGCGCGCGATCTACTCAGTGAGCGCCGGACTCAGGGCGCCGAAGCTCGAGGACCTGCCTGTAGCCGCTACAGCGCCCTACGCGCCGTTCGACGCAATCAGCCGGATCCGCATTGACTGGAATGGCGACAACATCGAGATGAGCCCGCTCGTTATGCTCGATGACGTGCATGCGCTCCACCACAATCAGCTCGAAGCCATGTTCGATATGCTGTCGCATCGTGAGATGAAGTTCGGCCGCTGGATGATGATGCGGCTAGACGCGCTTAGCCCCGGTGCCGTCATGCGTTCGCCCGCCAGCCAGGCGACACATAACCGCGTCACCGGCCGCGACTTCGTCGACATCCGCATGCAAGGCGACGAAAAGAAGGACGCTTCGCGCCGCCAATTCCGCACCATGGCGCGTGACATGGCGAAGCGCTACCTGCCGATGGTCGAGGGCCTGCGCAACCGCAACGCCACCGACATTGACCGCCTTGTGCCCAGCGAGCCGCCGAGACTCAGCCCCGGACAAATCAAGGAACTCGAGGGCCGAGTCGCCAAGGACCAGAACAAGCTGAAGATCGGACCGACGCGGCGCAAGGAGATTGACCACATCGTCGACGACTTCATCCGTCGCACGAAATCCTACGATGATGGGCCCGAGGTCGCACTGGCGATGAAGCGCATCCTGCTGCACCGCTACGCGGTCCGCATCGCCCGCTCGACACCCTCGCTGTTCGAGGAGATCGACCCCGACCCCAAAAGCCCGCTCAAGGCGGATGCCGACGTCGCTCACGGCGCCCGCGTGCACCTGCACCACGAGTACAGCCGTCCACTTCACTACGGCGTCGACGACGTTTGCGACGCTAGCAATGAAAACGCCGAGGTCTTCCTGCAGTTCGCGGGCGCCCTCGTCGCCAACATCGAAACCAGAGCGATCCGCAACAACACGCTCCCTCTGCCGGCCCGGGACCAGCAGTTAATCCTGATCGAGAAGGCCAAGTCCATTATGGACGCATGGGCCTTCCCCCATGCCCAACGGGTGCGCGGCATGGTCGACGCGATCGGACGCGATTGCAGGGAGGAATCCCTCCTTCCCAACGCGCCGCTCGGCGCCGGCGCTAACGCGATCGCCATCCTCGAGGAGGAAATGGAAGCGCTGTCGTTCGACGACGAGCTCGCCTCGGTCCTCAAGTACGCCATCGCCCACGGCGCGATCACCATCGAACGCAACTACGGGCAAGGTGGTAAGCTCTGGGCACTCATCGAGCTGACCGGTACGGTCGGGCTCGTCTACGGGCTGACCTTCAACCGTGGCGGCTTCCTGCCCCAAAAGATCGACTACCTGCGCAAGGTGACGGGGCTGGCCAATGCGTAAGCATTGGGAGAACTGCATTGCCAACTTCGACAATGAAGTAGACTCGTTCGTCGGCGACTATTTCGCTGATGCGTCGCGCCGCGTCCTGCTCGTCGCGGCAGCGGGCTTCGACCCCCGATCGCGCCGCGTATCAGAGATGCTAGCGGGCGCTCTCGGCAACCGTCTGTCCGCCGTCTTCATCCGCGAGGAGAGAACCGGCGCTTCGGACGCGCTGATCAAACGGGCTGACGAGAACGAAACCGCCCTGAAGGCGATCGTACCGGACTGCACCATCTTCAGGGTCGACGTCTTCGCGGACGACGGGGCGCCGGTCGGCGGATCGCGCATCGTCTCGCTGCTCGGGCAGCATCCAGTGGCCGAAGAGGTGACCGACGTCATCCTCGACCTAAGCGCGCTTTCGATCGGCATAGGCTTCCCGGCCGCACGGATGCTTCTCGAGGACTGCGAGGCAACCAGCAACCGCGCCTTCCATCTCATGATCGTCTCGAACCCCGAGATGGACGACAGGATCTCAAGCGTCCCGTCGAGCCGCGCGGGTTCGGTGAAGGGATTCTCCCCGCAGGTCGACGCCGAGGGTCAGGGGCTGGCGCAAGTCTGGATCCCGCAGCTTGCGCGAGGACGGGCCTCCGCACTGACCCAGATCGGCGCGGCGATCCAACGTCGCTACAAGATCTGTCCGCTGCTCCCCTTCCCCGCCCGAAACCCCCGGCGGGCCGACGATCTTCTTGCCGAGTATCGCACCGAACTCGTGAACGAGTGGGAGGTGGATCCGCGCGACGTCGTCTATGCTTCCGAGCGCAACCCGCTCGACTGCTACCGCACGCTCTCGACGCTCAAGACCCGCTTCGACCGGACCATGAAAGGGACCTACGATCCCCGCATGGTGCTCTCCCCAGTCGGCAGCAAAGTGCTCGCTGCCGGCGCTTTGATGGCCGCCATCGAGCACGACATGGCAGTGCAGTACCTTGAGACCGAGAGTTACCTATTCGATCATCCAGAGCCGACCCTAGCCGATCTACCGGACATGACTGTCCATCTGGTTCTCTCTGGTCCGCTCTACGCCAGCTACGACAAATCGACGAGTCCGGAATGACGACGCCGGTCTTCAGCGGGAAGCTGGACGCACTGCCCGCCACTCTCGAGCTGTTCCGTGCCTACGATGCCAGCTCTCTTGCCGGTCGCATTGTGCAGGGCGCGCGTCGCCATACCCTCGCGATCGGGTCCGGCGGGTCCGCGATCGCAGCCGAATATCTCGTGCGCTGCCGCGACACGCTCGGCCTTGGACCGACGACGGTGCAGACTCCGATGCAGGCAGTACTCGACCAGCATGACCTCACCGACAGCGACGTCTGGCTCTTCAGCGCCGGCGGTGACAACTCCGATGCGGCCGCTGCAGCGCGTGCAGCGCTCGACCGCAAGGCCAAAACCCTCCAACTCGTCACCCGCAACCCGGTCGGGACCGCCGCCGGCATTGTCGGACGCGGCGGCGGCATAGTGCACGTCGTGCCTGTTGCTGATCCGAAGGACGGCTACCTCGCGACGCACTCCCTACTGTCGTCCGTCGTGGCCCTGCTCTTGGCCTCTGACACAGCCTCCCGAGACTCATTCGGAGCGGTGCGTCTGCTCGACGGTCTCTCCGCCCAGCTGGCCTGCATGCGCGACCCGGCCACCCGGGCGTCGCGCGTCGCCGCACTGGCGCACCTCCGGCGTACTGACACTGTCGTCGTCGCCGGTGATCCCCTTCTCAGGCCGATGGCAGTCCTGTTGGACACCTCCATCTGGGAGGCATCGCTTCTGCATATTCAAACGACTGACTTCCGGAACCTAGCGCACGGCCGTCACGGCTGGCTGCATCATCGCATAGACGAAACAATCATTTTAGCGCTGACCGGCATCGACTCCCGCGCCTCATGGACGGCGATCGATGCCGTGCTTCCTGCATCCCTCCGCCGCTTAGCTATTGATCACGGATCCTGCGGCCGTTCCGACAACGCGCTCTCCATTATCGACGGCCTTGGCATCCTTGAGGCCATAGGCGCAGTCCTCGGAATTGACCCGGGCAAGCCCGGCATCGGCGAATTCGGACGGTCGATGTATGATGATCGTTCGCTTGCGGATCTCGCCGAGGCGATGCCGTCGCATGTGCGGCACAAGCGGGCCGCGATCGCGCGATCGGACGCCCACGATCCCACGGTCGATCCCCTGCATGTCATCGGACGTGATCGCCTGGAAGCCTTGGCCCAAGCGGACATCGGAGGCGCGGTCTTCGATTATGACGGAACCATAGTGACGACGGCTGGTCGCTGGTCGGTTCCCGACCAGGAGATTGTTGAGGAGCTGGTGCGGCTCCACCGCGCAGGGCTGATGATCGGCATCGCGACCGGACGGGGTGGATCGGCTGGCGAGGATCTCCGAAAGGTGTTTCCCGCAGACATGCTGCCCTCGATATTGATCGGCTACTACAATGGCGGCCACCTCCGAAGCTCGGATGTCGATATCGACCATGATCTCCCACCGGCCGATCCAGCGATCACCGAGACCGCCGAATGGCTGCGCGGGCGAGAAGATCTCTTCATACAGCAAGAATTCAAACACCGAGAGGTCCAGATCACGGTCAACATGGACCGGCTACGCCATCCCTACCGATTCCCCGTCGACTTAGGAGAGTGCGCTCCGTTTTCGGACGGCCGCGTCCGTGTCATGGGGTCGGGGCACAGCTATGACATCGTTCCTACGGCTTCATCCAAGCTCGCTGTCGTGGAGGCGCTCAGGAAGAAATTGCCCGCGGGAAGGGAAGTGCTCTGCTTCGGAGACAGCGGCTCGCGCCTAGGTAACGACTATGCGCTCCTCTCGCATCAATTTGGGATTAGCGTTGGTGACGTCTGCGGAGCGGCAAATGGGTGCTGGTCGTTGTTTGGGGCTGGGCCAGTCGGGCCCGACGCTCTCCGCAGGATCCTCAAGGCTCTGTTGCCGTCGAATGCTGGAAGGATTCGCCTTAATGTCGCATCGCTCGGACTCGACAGATGATGGAAAGAGAGTACATAAAGAGAACATGTACTCGAATGCCCTCCTTGGTCATCGTGTTGATGTCGCCGGGACCGGATTCACGGTTCTTGATCGCGTCTATGCTGACGGCGATTTGACAGATGAGGCGCTCGGCGGATCATGCGGGAACGTCCTAGTCTCGTTGGCGATGCTCCATCGGCGCGTCGCCCCTGTATTGGCGCTCGGCGATGACGCTGCAGGCGAACGGCTAGTTCTCGAATTTGCACAAGCGGGCGCGACCATTCGCTATATCGCGCGTCGTTCGGATCTGCGGTCGCCCGTTCTGGCTCAGGAGCTGAACACGGCGTCGGGTCAGCATGAATTCCGCTTCGTGTGCCCGGAAACCCAGGAGGACCTGCCGCGCTTCCAACCGATCGGCGAAGCCGAACTCGCATCCGCCCTGCCAATCCTGACGCATTGCAGCATCTTCTATGCGGATCGCCTCTCCGCCAACATCCTCGAGGCGATGAGGACGGCGGGCTCTGCGGGCGCGATCATATTCTTTGAGCCCTCGGACATCGAGGACACGCAACTCTTCGAGGAGGCGCTACAACTCGCGACCATCCTAAAATATTCCGAGGACCGGCTAGGCAAGAGGTTAGCGGACCGGTTGACAGATTGCGTCCGCATCGTCACCCACGGCGCCGCAGGCCTCGAGGTCCGCGACAGCGATATGACTGTTTGGTGCGCGGCGATCGACGCCCCCGAAGTCCTAGACACTTGCGGTTCGGGCGACATGGTGAGCGTGGGCGTGATTGACTGGATGCTCGCCAACAGTTTCGGCACCGCCTGCCTCAGGGCAACCGACCTCCTAGAAGGTATCGTGGCCGGCCAGCGCCTCGCGGCTGAGAACTGCGCCTATGCTGGTGCTCGCGGACTTTTTAAAAAGCGGGGCGCCCAGTACGTCCGCCAGATACTGAGCATCCGTTCCTCGGAATTCTAAGCGCAGGCTACTCCGCCGCCAATAGATAGGCTGCCGTTTCCGCGTCGTCGCCCCGAAGCTCAGCACGGATCTCCATCAGCAACGCGCCCAGCATGTTGCGGCCGATGCCATTGACCTCGCCCCACAATCGGTTGACCTCGTTATCGACGGTCGCGCTCTCCACTAGCCTTGCATCGCCGGTCGCGAGGAGCAGCTCGCGTAGGTCGGTGTGCTGTGTGAACTTAGCCCTCAGCACCGACCGCATGCGGTCGAACTTCTTCGTCGACCAGCCTGGAGCCACGTCCCAGTAATAGAGACCGTGCGCCGCCATCGCAAGGAGCGCAGGCGACGGCGCTTCCATGAGCCATTTCCGCACCGCCGCCTTGCGAGGCTTTCCAGCCTGATAAGCGTGCTCGCTGGTAGCGAATGTCTCGCCTTCAAACTCGATGTCTCGCCGATAGAGGTTACTGAACGCGCCGTAGGGCTTCTCGCTCGCCCGGTAAAAGCGAATCTCGTTCATCTATCCCTCATTGCAAATTAGATAGTGATAATTCATGCTAATTTGCATGAAGCCCAATGACAAGCAAATTAGCAATCTGCGGCAGCGAATTTCACGCGCGCACTCGAAAAGTGGGTTGAGTCAGGCGGATCTCGGCAGGATTGCGAACGTGCACGCCAGTCAGGTCAGCCGGATATGCGCCGGAGAGTTCAAAACGCTCAGCGCCAATGTTGTGCAGATTTGCATGATTCTAAAGGTGAAGGTGCCTCGCCTCGACGAAGAGGAAAAAATGGACAAAGAATGGGCTAAGGCCCATGCCAGCCTTCGTCGTATCTGGGATCAGACGCCGGAGGGCGCAGCGACTATCAGGCGTCTGCTAGATGCCATTGCGGATTTGCGCACGTCCATCGCGACCGGTGAAGATTAGGACCTGCTGCGACCGTCGAGTAATGATGATCTTCCATCCTAATTAACCAATCAACGCGAAGCCGCCTTATTGATGTGATTGTTGCCCGACCATAGCAATCGATAGCGCGATAGTGGATTAAACTGTGGGCATGGCTAACCCGAAAACACACCAAACTAAGCCATTCCCTTACTTTCACTCGATCGTTCACGGCGGCTTTGACGCAATGGCGTATGACATCGCGCATTGGCCTGCTCCTCGATCGCTATGTGCGCGGCCAGGTCAGAGAGCAGGGGGCCTTACCGCTTCGCCGCGTTCTCAAGAATCCGCACCATCTCGATGAACCCGCGCTCGCGCGCCAGCTGCAACGCGGTCTTGCCGTTGCGATCGGGGATCTCGCGGTTGGCGCCGGCCTCGACCAACGCCCGCGCGCAGGCGACATGGCGCGGGCCGCCGTCGCCCAGCACCACCGCCTCGATCAGCGCCGTCCAGCCCAGATTGTTGACGTGGTCGAGCGGCGCGCCGGCCTCGATCAACGCGCGCACCACCTCGTCGTGGCCGAGATGGGCGGCGGCGATCAGGGCGGTGCCGTCGTAGGGGCTGGTGATGGCGCGCGGATCGCTGCCCAGGCGGATCGCCAGCCGCACCATCGCCGCGTCGTCGCGCACGGCGGCGATGGTGATGATGTCGTAGCGACGGTTCTCCTGCGCCTTGGGATCGGCGCCGCCGGCGACCAGGGCCGAGATGGCCGCCTGATGGCCGGCGAAGGCCGCGACATGCAGCGGCGTGCGCCCAGAGCTGTCGCGCGCGTTCGGATCGGCCTTCTGGGCGATCAGCTGCGTGATCGTCGCGGCGTCGCCGCTGGCGGCGGCGGCGTGCAGGCCGGTATAGGCGGCGATCTCCGTGGCGGTCGGCGGCACCTGCGCGATCGCCAGCGGCGCATGCGCCAGGCTTGCCGCGATGAGCAGGTAGAGCAAGCCTGACTTTCTCAAGAGGGCCCTCCGACAGAGGTGATCGCGCGTCTCATTCCGATCGTAGCATGGCGCGCGCGCCCTTGCGCCGCCCCGCGCGCTGCGCGAGCCTGCCGCATCTTCTCGCGACGGAGCCGCCGCCATGTCGACCACGCCAGCCCCCGATCTCCAGATGGGCATCCTGCAACGCCGCCGCATCGAGGCGGAGATCATCAAGCCGCTCTACGAGGAGATGAAGGCGGCCTTCGGCGAGGCGGCGGCGAAGGGCGTGATCGAGCGCGCGATCCGGAAGGCGGCGATCGAGGCCGGCAAGAAGTTCGCGGCGCAGGCGAAGGACGGCACGTCGCTGGCCAGCTTCAGCGCCATCCAGCCGCTGTGGACCAAGGAGGACGCGCTGCTCATCGAGAAGCTGCGCGAGGACAAGGAGCATCTCGACTTCAACGTCGTGCGCTGTCGCTACGCCGAGATGTATCGCGAGATGGGGCTGGGCGAGATCGGCCACCTGCTGTCGTGCAACCGCGACGGCACCTTCATCGAGGGCTACGACGAGCGCATCGAGTTCCAGCGCACGCAGACCATCATGGGCGGCGCCAGCCATTGTGACTTCCGCTATCGCATGCGGGCACAAGACGGGGGTTGAGCGGCGAGTCCTGGACCGGCACATTGGCGCCGGTGGCGTAGGGGGAGTGTCGAGGGGGATGCCCACGGTCGGCGAGATGTTGGCCTCGGTGGCGGCGCGTCTGGCGGCGGCCGGGATCGAGAACGGCCGGCTCGAGGCGCGCCTGCTGGTGGGCGACGCCACCGGCCTGGCGGTCGAGACCATGATCGCCGAGCCCGGGGCGGCGATAAATGACGCCGGCGTCATCGCCCGCGTCGAGCGGCTGACCAAGCGCCGGCTGACGCGCGAGCCAATGTCGCAAATATTAGGGTCACGCGAGTTCTGGAGCCTGCCGTTCAAGGTCACGCCCGACGTGCTGACGCCCCGGCCCGACAGCGAGACCTTGGTCGAGGCGGTGTTGTCGGTGGTGCCCGACCGCGCGGCGCCGCTGCGCCTGCTCGATCTCGGCGTCGGCTCGGGCTGCCTGCTGCTGGCGCTGCTGCACACCCTGCCCAACGCGCGCGGCTTGGGGGTCGACCGCAGCGAGCGGGCGCTGGCGGTGGCGCGGGAGAACGCCCAGGCGCTGGGTCTGGCCGGCCGGGCCGAGATGCGGGCCGGCGACTGGGGCGCGGGGCTCACCGAGCAGTACGACATCGTCGTCTCCAACCCGCCCTACATCCCCACCGACGACATCGAGGGGCTGGCGCCGGAGGTCTCCGAGCACGAGCCGTGGCTGGCGCTCGATGGCGGTCAGGACGGGCTGGATGCCTACCGCACGTTGGCCGGCGAGCTGCCCTATCTGGTGCGCGAGGGCGGCTGGACCGCGCTCGAGGTCGGCCAGGGCCAGGCCCCCGATGTGGCCCGGCTGGTACGGGCGGCGGGCTTCCGGATCGAGCGGGTGGTGGCCGATCTGGGCGGAATCGAGCGGGTCGTCCTGGCCCGCCGGCCCTGATCAATAAATCGTTTGGCAAGGGCCGGCCGACCGGATAGGTTGATCCCATCCGAAAAGGAGAACCGCTGCCGACGCCCGGAGAGGCGCGAGCGTTCCCCTCGGAACCAAGTCCGCGACGGTGCCCGCAGAAGCGGGTTTTTCGAATAACCGGGGTCTATACCCGTCGCGGCCGAACATCGGCAGGCCGAATGAGACCGAATAATCAGAGGCGACAGCGTGGCCGCAACAATGGCGGCGGCGGTGGTGGTGGTGGTGGCGGTGGAAAGCAGAAGTTTCCCAGCCGTAACCAATCCTTCGATAGCAACGGACCCGACGTGCGGGTCAGGGGCACGGCCCACCAGATCTACGAGAAGTACATGGCGCTGGCGCGCGAGGCGACGACCTCGGGTGACCGGATCCTGGCCGAGTCGTACTACCAGTACGCCGAGCACTATTTCCGGGTGATCGCCGCCCAAGGCGGCTTTGTACGCCCCAGCTTCGACCGCATGTGGGACGAGGAAGGCGGCGGCGAGGAGGGCGCGCCCCAGGGCGAGGGCGGTCCGATGGAGGGCCAGGGTGGCGACGGCGGCGGCGACGGTGGCCCGCGCCAGGACGGCGGCGAGCAGCGCCGCTACGACGATCGCGGCGGCTACAACGATCGCCAGCAGGGCTATGGCGGCGAGCGTGGCCCCAATGGCGGCTACGACAACCGCCGGCACGAGCAGCGCCGGCAGGATGACCGCCGCCAAGACGATCGCCGCCAAGACGATCGCCGTCCGGATGACCGCAGGCAGGATGACCGTCGCTACGACGATCGCCGCCAGGACGATCGCCGCCAGGATGATCGCCGGCCCGTGACGGGGCAGGGCGATGGGCCGCGCGACGGCGGCTACGACGAGCATCAGGGTGAAGGCTCGACGCCGATCCCCTATCCGCCGCGGGTACGCAACCTGACGGACGATCCGGCCTTCGCCGACCAGCCGCAGGTCGACGGCGCGCCGTTCAACGGCGCCAGCGTCGTCGATCCCGAAGGCGTCGCGGTCGCCGCGCCCGCGCCGGCGGAAGCCGGTGTGGATGCCGCGGAAGGCCAAGCTGGCCGCGGCGACCGTCAGTTCCGGCCGCGCCATCCGCACTTCCGGCGCTTCCGTGGCGCCCAACGCCGCGAGCGCGACGGCGAGGCCGCACCGGAGCCGGCGGGCGAACCACAAGGCGGCGGTGGCAACAAGGAATAGAGGGTCGGCCCGACAAGGCTGCAACGAACGCGGCGCCGGTTCCCACCGGCGCCGTTTTCGTTGGCGGCGCGCTACTTCTTGGCTTCGAGCGCCTCGATGCGCCGGCGCAGGACGTTGATGTCGTCCATCTTCATTTCGCCCTGGGCGGCCACGGCGCCGATCTCGCTGTGCAGCCGCTCGTCGGCCGCGGTCAGCTCGGCCACGACCTTGTCGACGTGCTTGCGCACCTCGGCCATGGCGATGTGATCGGCATCCTCGGCACGTTGGCGGATCTCGGTCGCGGCCGTGTCGATCGCCTTCGCGACGGAATCGCCGGTGGTATTGGAGCCCTTCTTCAGCGACGCGATCACCGCCTCGAGGGCGGCTACCCGCTTGGCCAGCCCGTTGTCGGCGACCGGCTTCGCCATCACCGCCTTTTTCGCGGGCGCTGGCTTCTTCGCCTTGGCCTTCGCCTTTGGTTTCGCTTTAGCGGCCGCCTTCTTCTTCGCGCCCTTAGCCTTCGCCATGCGATTTCTCCCTATGCGCGAGCCTCGTGGCTGATCGTAGACCGACCTGCGCCAGACGCAAGCCGGCTCGCAGGGGAAATAGGATAAACCCGGCGCGACGCGGGGACTTGTGGCGGCTGGGCGCGGCCCCATATCTGCGCTGGATGCCTCATCAGAGGGTCCGCCCGTTCGCCCGCCGCCAGACGGGGGCACGTAGGAAGGGGTGATTGATATGGATCAAGAGAAGTACACAGATCGCGTTCGCGGTTTCCTGCAGAGCGCCCAGATGCTGGCGCTGCGCGCCGGTCATCAGCGCTTCAATCCCGAGCACGTCCTGAAGGTCCTGCTCGACGACGAGGAAGGCCTCGCGGCCAACATCATCGCCGGCGCCGGTGGCGATTCCCGCCTGGCGCTGCGCGAGACCGAGCAGGCGCTGGCCAAGCTGCCCAAGGTCGAAGGCTCGGGCGCCGGCCAGATCTATCTCGCGCCCGAGACCGCGCGCACCTTTGAGCAGGCCGAGCAGCTGGCCAAGAAGGCCGGCGATTCTTTCGTCACCGTGGAGCGTCTGCTCCAGGCGCTGGCGATGCCCGGCGCCGGCAACGCCACCGACATCCTCAAGCGCGCCGGCGTGACGCCCAACGCGCTCAACGAGTCGGTGAACAAGCTGCGCAAGGGCCGCACCGCCGACAACGCCGCGGCTGAGAGTTCCTATGACGCGCTGAAGAAGTACGCGCGCGACCTCACGCAGGTGGCGCGCGAGGGCAAGCTCGACCCGGTGATCGGCCGCGACGAGGAGATCCGCCGCGCCATCCAGGTGCTGAGCCGCCGCACCAAGAACAACCCCGTGCTGATCGGTGAGCCTGGTGTCGGCAAGACCGCCATCGCCGAGGGCCTCGCGCTGCGCATCGTCAACGACGACGTGCCCGAGGCGCTCAAGGGCAAGAAGCTGATGGCGCTCGATCTCGGCGCGATGATCGCCGGCGCGAAGTATCGCGGCGAGTTCGAGGAGCGGCTGAAGTCCGTGCTGTCGGAGATCGCCTCGGCGGCGGGCGACATCGTCGTCTTCATCGACGAGCTGCACACGCTGGTGGGCGCCGGCAAGGCGGAGGGCGCGATGGACGCCTCCAACATGCTCAAGCCCGCGCTGGCGCGCGGCGAGCTGCACTGCGTCGGCGCCACCACGCTCGACGAGTACCGCAAGCACATCGAGAAGGACGCGGCGCTGGCGCGGCGCTTCCAGCCCGTGTTCGTGAACGAGCCGTCGGTCGAGGACACGATCTCGATCCTGCGCGGCATCAAGGAGAAGTACGAGCTGCATCACGGCGTGCGCATCGCCGACGCCGCGATCGTCGCCGCCGCGACGCTCAGCAACCGCTACATCTCCGACCGCTTCCTGCCCGACAAGGCGATCGACCTGATGGACGAGGCGGCCAGCCGCATCCGCATGCAGGTCGACTCCAAGCCGGAGGACATCGACGAGCTCGATCGCCGCATCCTGCAGCTGCAGATCGAGCGCGAGGCGCTGAAGAAGGAGAGCGACACCGCGTCCAAGGACCGGCTGGGCAAGCTCGAGAAGGAGCTGGCCGAGCTGGAGCAGAAGAGTGCCAGCCTGACGGCGGCGTGGAAGGCGGCCAAGGACAAGCTCGCCGGAACGCAGAAGCTCAAGGAAGAGCTCGATCGCGCGCGCGCCGATCTCGAGATCGCGCAGCGACGCGGTGAGCTGGGCAAGGCGGGCGAGCTGGCCTATGGCAGGATCCCCGAGCTGGAGAAGCAGCTCAAGGCGGCCGAGCAGGCCGAAGCCGCCGGCGGCCGCACCTTGAAGGAAGAGGTGCAGCCCGAGGACATCGCCGCCGTCGTGTCGCGCTGGACCGGCGTGCCGGTCGACAAGATGCTCGAGGGCGAGCGCGCCAAGCTCCTGCGCATGGAGGACGCGCTGCACAAGCGCGTCATCGGTCAGGACGAGGCGATCGTCGCGGTGTCCAACGCCGTGCGCCGCGCGCGCGCGGGCCTGCAGGATCCGAACCGGCCGATCGGCTCGTTCCTGTTCCTTGGGCCCACCGGCGTCGGCAAGACCGAGCTAACCAAGGCGCTGGCGGCGTTCCTGTTCGACGACGACCAGGCGATGGTGCGCATCGACATGTCCGAGTACATGGAGAAGCACAGCGTCAGCCGGCTGATCGGCGCGCCGCCGGGGTATGTCGGCTACGACGAGGGCGGTGCGCTCACGGAGGCGGTGCGCCGCCGGCCCTATCAGGTGATCCTGTTCGACGAGGTCGAGAAGGCGCATCCCGACGTCTTCAACGTGCTGCTGCAGGTGCTCGATGACGGCCGCCTGACCGACGGTCAGGGCCGCACCGTGGATTTCCGCAACACGCTGATCGTGCTGACCAGCAACCTCGGCAGCGAGTATCTCGCGGCGCTGAAGGACGACCAGCCGGTCGACGACGCGCGCGAGCAGGTGATGGAGCAGGTGCGCCGCGCCTTCCGGCCGGAGTTCCTGAACCGGCTCGACGAGGTCCTGCTGTTCACGCGGCTGTCGCGCGGCCACATGGGCGACATCGTCGAGATCCAGCTCATGCGCCTGCGCAAGCTCCTGGAGGTGCGCAAGATCGAGCTACGGCTCGACGACAAGGCGCGCACCTGGCTGGCCAATCGTGGCTACGATCCGGTCTACGGTGCGCGGCCGCTCAAGCGGGTGATCCAGCGCTCGATCCAGAACCCGCTGGCGCAGTTGATCCTCGACGGCACGGTGCCCGACGGCGCGGCGGTCGACGTCACGGTCAAGGACGGCGAGCTCAGCATCGCCGGCCATGTCGTGAAGCCCGACCTGGCCGACGCGGCCGACGACTGAGCCATGTGACAGCATGTGAAGCGGCGCCGGAGCGATCCGGCGCCGCTTTCGTTTGCACGCATGATCGCGCATGCTGCACGCCATGGCCTGGGATCCCGCTCAATACCTGAAGTTCGCCGGCGAGCGCCTGCAGCCGGCGATCGATCTGCTCGCGCGCGTGCCCGCGGTCGCGCCGAAGACCGTCGTCGATGTCGGCTGTGGTGCCGGCAATATGATGCCGTTGCTCGCGGCGCGTTGGCCCGACGCGCGACTCGCCGGTGTCGACGGCTCGCCGGAGATGCTGGCGCGCGCCCGCAAGGATCATCCGGCCGCGCGCTTCATCGAGGCCGACCTCAATCGCTGGAAATCCGACACGCCGGCCGACGTGTTGTTCAGCAACGCCACGCTGCACTGGCTCGATCACCACGCGACGTTGTTCCCGTCGCTGCTGCAGCAACTGACGCCCGGCGGCTGGCTCGCCATCCAGATGCCGCGCAACTTCGACGCGCCCTCGCACGCGACCGTCGTTGACACCATTGAGGACGGGCCGTGGCGCGGTACGTTGCTGCCGGTGTTGCGTCGCAGGCCGGTGGCGTCGCCCGAAGAGTACTGGCGCCTGCTCGCGCCGCTCGCCACTTCCATCGCGATCTGGGAGATCGAGTACCTGCAAGTCCTGAAGGGCGAGAACCCGGTGGCGGAGTTCACCAAGGGCTCGTGGCTGCCGCAGTTCCTGACGCGGCTCGAGGAGCCGATGCGCGCACAGTTCGAGGCGGCCTATCGCGCGCGTGTCGCCGCCGCCTATCCCAAGGAAGCCGACGGCAGCACGCTGTTCAAATTCCGCCGGCTGTTCATCCTGGCGCAGGCGAGGGCTTAGTTGACGGCGCGTCCCACCGGATCGCCAAAGCGCCGCATCATCACCTCGCCGAACGGCGTGCTCGCCGGTGCGATCCAGCTGCCCGATCGCAGCGTGTAGGCCGCTGGCGTCGCGGCGCTGGCCGGCGCGACGCCCTGGTCGCGCAACGCCCTCGCGCCTTCGATCAGAGAAGAGCGGAAGCGCACGACGGCCATATCGGTGGGCGTCAGGATCTCCTGGCTGCGATCGGCGATCGTGCCCTGGCTTTCCTGCACCATGGCGTCCTGCTCGGCGACGCCCTTCACGCCGGTGAAGCTGCGATGCTTCATGTCCTCGATGTCGCGCAGGTATCCGTTGGCCTTGTTGCGCAGCGGCGCGTAGTCCTTGTCGACTTCGGCGATCACGCCATGGCCGGTGGCGTATTTCTCGCGCTCGGCGTTGGTCAGTGGCCGCGCCGGATTCCACGCATAGGTGTAGATCCAGCAGTCCTCGTCGGTGATCGGCACGAAGGTGTAGCCGAAATAGGTTTCGCCCGGCAGCGTTGAGGGCGTCGTGGCATGGTTGGGCAGCATGAACTGCGAGGTGCGCCAGTAGAGCTCGCCGCCGTCGGCGGCGCGGGACGCGCCGATGACGAAGCCGCAATCGTGCGGCACGATCTGGAACTTCGGTCGCGGGTCGTCGCGGATCCAGCGCAGGCGGCGTTCATCCGCCGGCGCGTCGGGATTGTCGTTCGAGCGCACCGACGGCGCCGGCATATGCAGGAAGGAGAAGTGCGCCGTGTCGAGCGCGCCTTCCATGGTCTGCGCCCAGTTGCATTGCTGCAGCTTCTTGGTGACGAAACGATGCGTTGGCGGCACCAGGCCAAACTCCAGTTCAGGCACGCCGGCGGGCGGCTCACTCGGCCCGAGCCAGGCCCAAACGATGTCGCCGAACTCGCGCGCCGGATGCGCCTTGAGCTTCACATTGCGATAGAGCGCCGAACCCGGCTCGACATTGGGCAGGTCGACCGCCTTGCCATCGACGTCGAACTTCCAGCCGTGATAGGCGCAGCGCAGGCCGCAGTCTTCGTTGCGACCCCAGACGAGATCGGCGCCGCGATGCGGGCAGCGCGGCGAGACCAGGCCGACACGGCCGCTTGAGTCGCGGAAGCACAGCCAGGTCTCACCCATCACGGTGACGCGGATCGGCACGGCGTCGCGCTCGGCCACCTGCGCCGACAGCGCCACCGGCTGCCAGTAGCGCCGGAAGTACGCGCCCATCGGCGTCGCCGGCCCGGTGCGTGTCAGAAGCTCGTTGTCGGCGGCGCTAAGCATGGCGGGGTCCTCCGCCCGCGACTCTGCGTGAGCCGCGGCTGCCCCGCAAGCTGGCGTGTCAACGCTTGCGCTTGGTCTCGGCGCCCTGGCGCGCCGCAACGGCCTTGCGCTGCTTGACGGCCGAGCGCTGCTTCACCACGGCCTTGGGCTTTACGACCTTTTGCGACTTGATCGCCGAACGCTGCTTGAATCCCTTGCGCGACTTCACAACAGGATGCGCCTTCGCTGGCGTCGTTTGGGGGACGGAGGCCGTCAGGCTGGGCATCTCGACGCTGTCGACGAGGAAGGCCTGCTGCAGAGCCCGAGGCGCTAGCGGACGTGAGCGGCTACGGATCGGAGTCACGGTTGCGCGCACGGCATCGCCACTGTCGGCGTCGTTGCGGGCCACAAGCATCGGCGCGGAGTCGCGCTCGCGGTTGGTTTTGGCGACCTGGACACGGAAGCGCTCGAGATCCTTGCCGGAGAGCGATCCGCGGACCGCGGCGCGATGCGTGATCGGATTCACCGGCCGGCCGCTGACATGCAGTTCGTAGTGCAGATGTGGACCAGTCGACATGCCGGTACTGCCGACGAAGCCGATCACCTGGCCCTGGCGCACGCGGGCGCCCGGCCGGATGCCTGGTGCGAAACGGGCGAGATGGGCGTAGCCAGTCGATATCCTGGCGTCATGCGCGATCAGCACCCAGTTGCCGTAGCCACCGTTGGGACCGGCCTGCTTGACCACGCCGCTGCCGGCGGCGATCACCGGTGTGCCATACGGTGCTGCGAAATCGGTGCCGGTGTGCATGCCGGTGAAGCCGAGAATGGGATGATCGCGCATGCCATAGCGCGACGACACGCGCCGCAAATCCATCGGCGTGCGGATCAGCGACTTCACGACGCTCTGGCCGTTGGGCAACCAGAACTGGTCGGCGCCGCCTTCCGGGCGAAAACGGTGGACGGATACGGTGCGATTGCCCGAGAGCTTCAGCTCGGCCGAGATGATGCGGCCGGAGCCGACCTGACGGCCATCGCTGGTGAAGGCCTGCTCGAGCAGCACGGTGAAGCGATCGCCGCCCTTCACGTCGCGCTGGAGGTCGAGATCGTAGCCGAAGGCGCGCAGCGCCTCGTTCATCGCGTCCGCCGGCACCCCCGCGCTGTCGGTCGATGCGCGCAGCGAGCCTTTGACGACGCCGGTCGCACGCATGAGTTTGGTGACGACCTTGTAGATGCGCTCCTGCGCGTCGAAGTCGCCATTGTCGAGGCGACGCAGCGCGAGTTCGCGCGTCACTGTTGGGCGGATCGACAGCTCCAGCAGGGTCGGCACGCCGTCGGTTTGCTTGGGGGCGCCGACGGTAACCTCGACGGACTCGCCGACAGGCAAGCGAATCGGTGCCTGCCATGCCTGCATCGCCTTGGCGTGCGCCGCCTTGGCATTCTTGCCTTTGCCTTCGACCGGCTTGGACCCGCGCAGCGCTCTGCGCAGCGCCTCAATCGCGTTCTCGACTTCGGCCGGGGCGAAGTCGAGCTCGGCGAGGATCTTCTCCAGCGTGTCGCCCTTCTCGACACGCACCGTGACCTCGTATCGGTCCATCGATGGCGTCGGTTCGACGGGATCGGCCTCGGGCGGCTTGGGCGGCGCGACGGCGACCGTCGGGGCCTGGCCGGCGGGTGCGCCGACATGCGGCGGGCTGCGCGCGATCAGCTCGTCGACCGGGAGGTCCGGCGGCGCGGCGGCGGCCGATGGCGGCGCGGCCTGGCGTTGTGTGTTGTGCGCCAGGGCCAGAAAGCCCAAGCCGACCAGTAGCGCCACGCCCCCCAGCGCGATGGCAGGTCTTGCGATGGCGGGCGAGGGTGGCCACCACCCTTTGGTGCGGGGCGGACCGATGGCGTCGTCGCGGGTTACGCTGAGCGACGACGACGGCGCAGGGGCGTCGGAATCCGGGGCTGAGGCATCACGCATGGGTGATCGCTTCCGGCGGCTAGAGGGGGCATGCCGACGGGCCGGGGTGGATCTTGTTCACAGCTTGTCCACCGCCATGCCGACGTCTGAGCTTATTGTTGCCTGATAATGGGTTGCAGGGCAACCTCGCGATGATCCTGGAGGTTCATCAACAGCCTCCCTGGCGCATACTCGGCGCGCTGACAGAAAGCGTTTGACACTTCCAAGTCGGTCGCCATATAAGGCCCCCCTCCCCGATGGACGGGTGTTTGCGGGCCGCTTCTGTGGCGGCTCCAATATCGTCTGTCGCCGGCGCGTGCGCCGCAGGTCGGGGTGAATTCGGGCAACCGAATGCTTTATGACAAGTCTGGAGGGAAGGGATGCGCTGGCGGCGGCGTGAGGATGTCGTCGCGAGCGCATTGGATGAATAGCGTGCACCGTGATGT
>LNFM01005794.1_pt1 | contig 20968 bp, 17 predicted proteins | sample 596031 | NCBI WGS metagenome assembly LNFM01 (sample SAMN04254537, study PRJNA301005) | activated carbon metagenome | isolation source: dual media filters at the Ann Arbor, Michigan drinking water treatment plant | place: USA: Ann Arbor
TACCGGCGTTCTGCTCACTGGGCGCGGCAGCGCGGGTGGGGGCCGCGCTCCGCGGCTCGATGTAGAACGTCGTTTCGTCGCTCGATTTGCTGCTCTATCTCTCTGTTTCAGCCGTGAAGTTTTCGGCGCCTATGGCGATGCCGCCTGATGTACTGCAACGTCCACTGCATGACGTACGTGCGCTGAGCTCCCGACGTTCTCAGCAGCCATCGTTGGAAAGGCGGTGGGATCGTGGGCCATCTTGCCGCCTCTCGGTCGCTGATCCCCGCGCCGTCCGCCGACGGAACGGCAAGTTTGCCGACGGAACGGCAAGTTTGCCGACGGAACGGCAAGTTTGCCGGTCACCCGTTCGACGACACGACCATCGTCTCGAGCCCATCTTCGCCCCGAATCGCCGCTATGATCACAGGCATGCGCTCGCTTCGCGGATCTCTCTCGACGCTCGTCGCCGTGCTCGCCGCGTCCCTCGCTGGCTCGGCGTGCTCGGAGCCTTCGGGCCCGACCGACTCTGGCACCAGCCGCGACGGCGGGACTGGAATGGACACCAGCGCCGGCGGCGACGCGATGGCGACGGACATCGCCAACGCGGATGGCGCCACGGACGCGGGAGGCTGCTCGAGCTGCGCACCGCCGCGCCGATGCGCGTACGGCACGTGCGTACCCAACCTCGGGCCGTGCTCGAACAACGGCGATTGCCCCGGAGATAGCTACTGCGACGTCGATGGAATGTGTGTTCCGTACGGCGTTCCTGTGGGGCGGATCAACGACACGATGTGTCGACGCGAGCGCAGCGCGAGCCTCTTGCCGTCGGTGCAATGCGAGTGGGCGTCGCCGCCGACGGGCGATCCCACGCAGGCGAGCACGCTCGTCTACAACTCGCCCATGGTCGCCGACCTCAACCTCGACGGAACGTCGCGACGCATCGAGCCGAGCATCCTGCTCACCACGTTTTCATCCCAGGCTGGCCCAGGAATCCTCCGCATTTTCTCTGGTCGAACGTGTCAGGAGCAGATGCGCGTCGGCGACGCGACCCCCTCGCGCGGCGACGAGCCCTCGTACGGATCGCAGCTCGCCATCGGCGACCTCGACGGTGATCTTCGCGTGATCGACGAGGTCGTCACCGGACACCCCGAGATCGTCACGTACCACCGGATCTCGCCGGTAGTGGGCGGGCAGACCAACATCCAGCTCATCGCGTATCGCATCGTCGATCAGCCCGGGATGACCCCGCCCTATCGCATCGAGCGCGCGTGGATGGGCCGTCGCTGCGACATGCCCGGAGAGCCCGCGTTTACCCTGGGCGGATCGACGCCGTGGTCCTCGACGTTCAACGCTGGACCTTCGCTGGTGGACCTCGACGACGATGGAAGGCCCGAGGTCGTCGCAGAGCGGCACGTCTTCGACTCGCGAGGATGCTTGCGCAACCCCAGCTCTTCGACGGAGCAGTACATCCAGCTCGGGACGTTCTCGTCGGTCGCGGACGTCGACGGCGACGGCGAGATGGAGCTCGCCGACGCGACGGGCGTCTTTCGCTGGGACATGGGGACAGAGAACTGGGTGCAAGAGAGCTACTTCCGCCCCGCGATGGGCGTGACGCTGCGCCGAGGGCTGACGGCGCTCGCGGACTTCGGCGCGCTCACCGCGATGGACAGCGACCCCATGATGCGCACGCCCGAGATCGTCGTCGTCTCGGCAGAGACCGACGCGTACGACGCCAACGGCGCCGCGACGGTGCGCATCCAGACCATTCGCGGCGAGGTCGTCTTCGGACCGTATCCCTTGTACGGCCGAGGCAACGGCGGAGCGCCCACCGCTGCGGATTTCGACGGCGACGGATGGCCGGAGTTCGCCGCGGCGGGGCGCGCGTTCTACACGGTGTACGACCCGGACTGCGTGAGCACGACGCGCGCGGGCGCGCGGCCAGGAGGTCGCTGCGACCGCGCTCCAGGGTCGATGTTGCCCGAAGGCGTGCTGTGGGCGCGCGCGTCGCAAGACGCGAGCTCGGCGTGCACAGGATCGAGCGTGTTCGATTTCGACGGCGACGGCCGCGCCGAAGCGGTGTACCGCGACGAGTGCTTCTTGCGCGTGTACCGCGGCGCGACAGGCGAGGTCGTGTACTCCGCCGCGGCGCGCAGCGGGACGGGCTACGAGCTCCCGGTGATCGCGGACGTGGACGGAGACTTCGCGACGGAGATCGTTGTTCCCAGGGCGGGCGCGGGGATCAGCTGCCCCGGGCGCGACCCGTTGTTGCCGCCGGGCGCGGATATGCCCGTAGGCGCGACGACGGGCTTCGTCGTGCTGCGCGACTCGATGGACTCGTGGGCTGCCTCGCGCCCGATCTGGAACCAGCACGCCTACTCGGTCACCCACATCACCGACGACGCGCGCGTCCCGCGCACGAGCATGATGGAGCGCAACTGGCTCGTTCGCGGGCTGAACAATTTTCGCCAGAACGTTCAGGGCAGACTCGGCACCGTCGCGCTCGCAGACCTCACCGTCGCCGTCGCGCAGGCGAGCGATTTGTGTGCGGCGTCCGGCCCGGTGATGCTTCGAGCGCGCGTGTGCAACCGAGGGACCAACCCCGTCGCCGACGGCGCGCTGGTGCGATTCGAGCTCGAAACCACGAGCGGAGACGCTGGCGCCGGGCTCACGCTCTGCGAAGCGCGGACCGATCGTGTGCTCGACGTCGGTCGGTGCGCGGAGGTGAGCTGCAACGGGACGCTCCCCGCGAACATGGGCCGCTCTGTGCGCGTGCGCGTCGACCCCAACAACACCATCGCCGACTGCCACCGCAGCAACAACGTGGGCAGCGTCCCGATCGGAACGTGCCCCGGTTGATCGCGCTCAGTCCCACCAGAAGCCCCATCCGCCGCACTGATACAGCGCCCACGCGAGCGAGAGCACTCCTTCGCTCGCGGCGTCCGGCGCGTACGCGAGCTGCTCGCTGACGAGCGTCGCGAGCGCCCGAAGCGTCCTCGGCGGACTCGACACGACCGCGTCGATCGTCGCTTGTCCGATGAGCAGCGGGCGCGCTCCGTACACGCGGTGCCATCGCTCGAACGCCGCGCTGTGCAGCGCGGGCGCGGGACAGTCGTTGAACGCGCCGAAGCCCAACAGCGAGAGCGACTCCCATGGATCGCGCGCGAACACGACGACGTGAACCTTTCCTCGACCTGCAAACGCGCTGAGCACCGAACGCTCGTCGACGCCCGCCGAGTACGGGCTCGGCGCCATGCGCAACAGCATCGTGCCGTTCGATGGAGAAGAGCTCGCTGACTCGTCCGCGTCTTCGTCTTCATCGCTCGCGGGCGCGTAGAGGTCTGCGCGAACGATCTCGTCGCCCGCCTCCCAGGCCGCGAGCTGCTCTGCAGAAAGCCTCGCGAAGTCATCGTCGAGCGTGTCTCCAACCACCGTGCGCAGCCTCTCGAAGAGCGCCAGCACCCGGGCCTCGACGCTCGGGTTGTCGTCGCGCGTCGTGCGCTCGGCGAGCCACGCAGAAAAGTCTCTCGATTGTGTGGTCAGCTCGTCGCGCCACCACGCGTACTCGCCGGGGCGCTCGGCGCAGCGAAGCACCTGCCAGGCGTCGGGCTCGACGAGCACTGCGCTCACGCGCGATCCCTTGGCGCGAAGCTGCTCGACCCGCTGCCACTCGACGATCGCTTGCGCCGTCGCGATCGGCTCGCTCGCCACGGCGCTCGCGAAGAAGGCCTCGCCCGCGGCGCTTTCGTCGAGCGACGAGATCAGCGCGCCGAGCTCCGTGAAGCGAACGCGTGACTGTGCGGATTCGAGCAGCGCGATCAGCGCGTCCGGGGAGTCTTCGACAGGGGACGAGGTCATCGCGCGCGAGTGTGCCACGACGGCGCGATACTTCTGGCATCGAGCGCGCGTCGCGTTGGTGTATCAATCAAGACGAGGGCGTCGATGAGTGACCAGAAATACTTGTTCGAACGTGGACCGTGGCCGCAGCCTGCGCCGCAAGCGCCGGACGCGGCTCCTCCGGCGGTGTTGCACCTGCCGTGCAAAGAGCGCAGCGATTGGAGCTTGCACGTCGGGTTTCGCTACATTCGACAGAGCCTGACCGAGCTGCCCGAGGCCATGCTCTGGGCTGCGATGCACGCGGGCCTCGAAGAAGTGGATGACGGTGAGTTCGCCGTGATCCTCACCGACGGGATCATCGGCAAGTTCTTGTGTCCGACGCTCAACGAGTACGACGAGACGGTGTTCGCGAAGTACCTGCGAGACCCGGAGGCGAAGGCGCCGGACGAGCGTTGGTTCAAGAGCGACTTCACGCCGATGGAGTTCATCAAGTCCGAGCCGCAGGGGGACTCGGCGACGGCGGCGACGGTGATCCTGTGGCGTCGCACGCCGGGGGATCGCGGTCGCTACTCGGTCGTCGCGATCGCGGTCGACGACGTGGTGTTCGACCCTCGCTCGCCGCGCGAGAGCTGGGAGCTGGCGAAGTACTTCGCGCTGCAAGGCGCCGGGGTGTGCACGACGCTGTTGATGCATCCGCTCTTGCACTTTCCGTCGGACGCGATCAACGCGATCACCAAGACGCTCTTGCCGGTGGGGCATCCGCTGCAAAAGCTGCTTCTGCCGCATTTCTACCTGCAGCTCGGCGTCGACGACGCCGTGCTCCACAACGGAGGAACGGTGCTCAAGCAAGCGCCGTTTCGCTTCTACGCGCCGTACCCGGGAGCATTCTCGGAGCACACGAAGATCGTCGACTCGCTCTGGACCGGGTCGAACACCCGTTCGGGGCAGCCGAACAGCGCGTTTCCTCGGTACGTGTTTCCGCTCGACGGATGGAAGTACCACTGCCCATACAGCGAGTTCTTGCGCGAGTACTTCGAGACGCTGCTGCGCTTCACGACCGAGTTCGCGCGCGTCGTGCTCGGTGGTCCGAAGGAGCAGCTCGCGGTCGTCCGCCAGTGGGCCAGGCACATCGCCCTGTGGATCCCTGGGTTTCCTGGGGAGGACGCGATCGCAGAGGGAGACAACCTTGCGCGCGCGCTCGCCTCGGTGATCCACGACGTCGCCGTCGGACACTCGGCGGATCACTACCTCTACAGCCGCGTGAACCAGCGAAAGGTGCCGTTTATCCTGCACTCGTCGCTGCCCACCGGTGATGGCGACGCGCTCGATCGTCGTACGCTGGTCACGTGGTGGGACAACGTGCGCTATCGGATGTGCATGAAGATGTTCTTCAACCCGTCGCCTGTGACGCGGCTGATGGACGTGGACTACGGCTTCGATGACTCGGCGCTGCAGCAGGCCGCGAGGAGCTTTCGAACGGACCTCTTGGACGCTCCCAATCGCATCGCAAAGAAGGGCCTGCTGGAGTACATTCCGCTGCGCGAGATGGCAGCGGGTGTGCAGTTCTAGAGCGAGCGGCTGCAGGCGAAGCGACGGGAGACTGTCGCGGCGCAGGCGACGGTGAGGAGTCAGGCGTGCGCGAAGGAATGGCCAAGGGGCTATTGTTCAACTACCTCCGCGACTATGTGCTCGCGAACGAAGGCGAGGCGCGATGGAGCGCGCTTTTGTCCGAGCTCGAGCCGAAGGATCGAGAGGTCGCCAGCGGCATCCTGCTCGCGAGCGGCTGGTACCCCATCGGCGTGTGGAACCGCATCGTCGACAAGCAGATGAGCCGCGCGTCCGATCCTGGCGTAGCCATGGCGCAGTTCTGCACCTACCTCGGCGATCGCGAGCTCAACACGTTGCTCAAGATGATGCTCAAGCTCGGCTGGCCCGAGTTCTTGCTGAAGCGAACGGGCTTTCTGTGGTCTCGCTATTTCGACGTCGGGACGTTCACGGCCGAGGAGATCGAGCCGCGACGATGGAAGCTTCGCTTGGACAACGCCCCCGCCGACGAGAACGTGTCCGTGGCGCGCTTCTCGTGCGCGTACGGGCCGGCGCCCTGGCTCGAGCGCGGGCTGCACCTGAGCGGAACAAAGACCGCCCGCGTCGAGCACGTCGTTTGTCGCTGGGACGGCGCCCCTGCGTGCGAGTTTATCGCTTCATGGTGAGCGCGCACGCGCGACTGCGTTGTGCGCTACGCTAGCGATCATTGTGCTTCGACTTGTGACTATCGCGCGGCAGCGTTGGCTGATCGCGTTGGCTGCGGCAGGGTGCAGCACGCCAGCGCCTTCGCAGATGGACGTGACGCGCGGGGACGCTGTCGACGTCGCGCCCAACGAAGCGGCGACCGTCACCGACGTGGCCACGGACGCGGACCTCGGGCCTGCGTCAGTGCGGATGGACCTGTCGCTCTCCAGTGGATTCTATGCGGCGCCCTTTCCGGGAGAGCATCGCCGTCGCGAAGACGGGACCGTGGATGTCGCGCAGTTTCCCAACCCGAGGCGCAACGACTACGCGTCGTCGTTGATCGCCCTCGCGGCGCAGCGCGATGGGTTTGGACTGACGTCCGCGGTGTACTTTCAGCTCACCGCGAGCCCCAATGTGATGCGGCTTCCGTCGGTCGCCGAGAGCGTGACCCGTGACGCACGAGTGTTTCTCGTCGCGGCGCAGTCGATGCCAGGCGAGGTGCAGCCGTCGAGGGTTCCGATCGAGGTGACGTTTCAGAGCAACGGCGGACCGTTCGGCGCGCCGAACATGCTCGTCGTCAGGCCCGTGCAGGGCTTCGTCTTGCAGCCGTCGACCTTGTACGCCGCGGTCATCATGCGGAGCGTCCGCGACACGATGGACAGGCCGCTCGATCCGGCGCCGGCGCTGCGCGCGTTGGTCGAGGGACAACGCGTGGACGCCCTCTCGGCAGGCGCGCTCGACAGCTATCGTCGCGCGCTCGACTCGCTGCGAACGCAGGGCGTGACGCTCTCGGACATCGCGGGCCTCACGGTCTTTCGCACGGGCGATCCCACCGCAGAATTTCAGCGCTTTCGGACGCACGCGATCGCGCAGACACCCGTCGCGCCGGCCGATCGCTTTCGACGCACAGAGCTCTTCGACACGTTTTGTGTGTACGAGAGCGTCGTCGAGATGCCCGTGTATCAGCGCGGCGAGCCGCCCTACGCTGCGGCGGGCGGCGAGTGGACCACGGACATGCGCGGGACGCCGATCGTGCAGCGGCGCGAGCGCGCTCGGGTGTTGCTGACCGTTCCACGCAGGCCGATGCCGGCGGCTGGCTATCCCGTCGTCGTGTTCTCTCGGACGGGAGCGGGCGGCGATCGCGCGCTGGTCGAGCGAGGCGTCCGCGGCGTCAACGGCGGCCCCGCGCTCGCGCCGGGAACGGGGCCAGCCCTCGAGTTTGCCCGCGCCGGCTGGGCAGGGATCAGCCCCGACGGACCGCACGGCGGCGTGCGCAACATCACGCGCTCGGACGAGCAATTGCTCGTGTTCAACTTCGGAAACCTCGGCGCGCTGCGGGACAACGTCCGCCAGAGCGCGCTCGAGCTCGTCTTGCTCGCGCACGCGCTGCCGTCCATCCGCGTCGACGCGAGCGATTGCCCCGGCGCCGCGACGGATGCTCGCTTCGACACGAGCACGCTCGCGATCATGGGGCACTCGATGGGGGCCAGCATCGCGCCGCTCGCAGCGGCGTTCGAGCCAAGATTTCGCGCGATGCTCTTGTCCGGCGCGGGCGCGAGCTGGACCGAGAACGTCGTTCACAAGCTGCGGCCGCTCGCGGTGCGCCCCCTCGCCGAGGCGCTCGTCGGCTACACCGGGACCGGTCGCATGCTGCGGGGCGACGACCCGATCCTCAACGTCCTTCAGTGGGCCGGCGAGACCGCGGACGCACAGGTATTCAACCGGTATGTGATCGACCAGGCGCCCGAGGGGCAGCCGCGGCACGTGCTCATGATGCAGGGCATCGTCGATCGCTACATCATGCCGCCCATCGCCAACGCCGGGTCGCTCTCGCTGGGGCTGGACCTCGGCGGGCAATCGCTCGACGGGACCACCATGGAGCTCGCGCGCTTCACGCCCATCACGGCGCTGCTGCCGCTCGCGTCTCGCAGCGCGATCCCTTTGCCCGCGCGGGCAAACCGGATGATCCAGGGCATGGGCGTCACCGCGCTGCTCACGCAGACGCGCGAGGACGGCGTCGAGGACGGGCACGAGGTGGTCTTTCAGACCGAGCCGCCGCGGAGGCAGTACCGCTGTTTTCTCGAGTCGCTCGCGCGGGGAGCGCCCATGGTGCCGGCGCAAGGCGCGCTCGACGGCCCTTGCGACTAGAGCGCGTCGGGAGCCCGTTTGTGACGGCTTACGTCCTCGCTCGCTCCCCAGCCTTGACGTCACCGTACTACAGTACGGCTTGGTCGTTCGCTGCGGGCGCGCTCGTCACAAACAGGCTCCGGACGCGCTCTAGCGGCGATCAGCCCGAGAGCAGCTCGCGCCACTCGCGCAGCTCGCCGGCGATCATGCGCGGGGCGTGGCGGAGGTCGCTCAGCGTGCGCGAGCCCGTGAGCAACATGATCGCGCGCAGCTCTCGTTCGACGTCGTCGAAGAAGCGGTCGACCCCCTCGCGGCCCCCTGATTTGAGCGCTTGAAGGGCAGGGCGCGCGATGCCTGCGGCGCTGGCGCCGAGCGCCACTGCGCGCGCGACGTCGCCGCCGGTCTTCACGCCGCCCGTCGCGATGATGCTGTCGAAGCCCACGTGCGCGCAGGCCATCACGCTCGCCGCCGTCGGAACGCCCCAGTCCCACAAGGTCTCGCCGAGGCGCCGCGCTTCGTCCTTGGCGCGCAGCGTCTCGACGCCGACCCACGATGTCCCTCCGGCGCCGGAGGTGTCGACGTGACGAACGCCCGCGGCGCGGAGCTTGTTGGCGGCGCGATGCGAGAGTCCGTTGCCGGTCTCTTTGGCGATCACCGGAACGCCGAGCTCGCTGACGAGCTTCACGAACAGCGCGATCCCGCCGCGAAAATCCTTGTCACCTTCGGGTTGAACGATCTCCATCGCGGGGTTCAAGTGCACGCACAGCGCGTCCGCTCCGATCGCGTCGACGAGCGCGCGCAGCTGCGCGACGGTCATCTCTCGCGCTTGCACCAGGCCCACGTTGCCGAACACGAGCGCGGAGGGCGCGGCTTCTCGAACTCGGTAGGTGTACGCGAGGCCGTCGTTCTTGTGCATCGCGCGCTGCGAGCCGAGCCCGAAGGCGTAGCCGCGCGCCTCGGCGACGGCGGCGAGCGTGCGGTTGAGCTCGGCGGCCTCGTCGGTGCCGCCGGTCATCGCGGCGATGACGATGGGAGCGCGGAGCTTCTTTCCGAGGAGTTGAATCGATGTGTCGAGGTCGTCCGTCGAGAGCTCTGGCAGCGCGTCGTGCACGAGCCTCACGCACTCGAACAGCGTGGTGACCGAGCGAAAACCCACGTCTCCTGTCGCGCAGAGTTCGATGTGGTCACGCTTGCGTTGGGAGATGTCGGCCATGGCGCGGGACCTATAGCAGCGTCGGTTCGCGTTTGCGACTCGCACGAGCGCTCGACAGCCACGCGGATCGCATCGCCCCTCCGATGACTCACTGCGCCTGGCGTCGCGACGATTTTCGTTCGTCAGTGACAGACGTTCGATCTGGTCCGAAAAAAGGGTACATAGGCAGCACGATTCGAGCTAATCGGGCATCACACGGGACATGCAAGGCATGACGAGCGAGAGTATGACGCTGGGCACAGCGACGCAGTTGGACGTGTTCGAGGACCTTCGTCGCCGCGTCGATACGCGGCTCGAAGGCGTGCTCGACGAGGCTGAAGCCGAGGCCGCGCGCAGGGCCAAGGACGCCGTCGAGACCGTCGTTCAAGTGCGGGATCTGACGCTTCGCGGGGGCAAGCGGATGCGTCCGGCGATGCTCCTGGCCGCGGTCGAGTGCGTGGTCGAATGGAAGACGCTCGCGGCCGCGGTGGTCGACACCTCGTGCGGCATCGAGCTCCTTCAAACGTACCTTCTCATCCACGATGATTGGATGGACGGCGACACCGTGCGCCGCGGCGGAGCGACGGTGCACGTGTCGCTCGCGAAGCGCTACGGAGACGAGCATCTCGGCGCGAGCGCTGCGATTCTGGCGGGAGATTTCGCGAGCGCGATGGCGCAAGACCTGGCGCTCTCGCACAACGTTCCCAAGGGACGAGTCTTCGACGTGGCGCGGGCTTTCATCGCGATGCAGCGCGAGGTGGTGCTCGGGCAGACGCTGGACGTCCTCAACTCGTCGGACATCGAGGCGATTCACGACTTGAAGACTGGCAGCTATACGGTGCGCGGCCCGATCGCGCTCGGCCACGCGCTCGCAGGCGGTAGCGCTGAGCAGTGGGCGGCGCTCGTGGCGTTTGCGAATCCTCTCGGCGTCGCATTTCAGCTTCGTGACGACCTGATCGGCGCGTTCGGCGACGAAAAAGAGACGGGAAAGAGCGCCGCCAGCGACCTCCGTCAAGCCAAGATGAGCGCCCCAGTTCGTTGGGCGCTCGAGCGTCTGCCCGAGGACAGAAAGAGCGAGCTTCGCGCGGTGCTCGGGACCGATCAGTACGTTCGCGCGCAAGAGCTGTTGATCGAGTCTGGCGCGGTCGAAGGCATCGAGCGTCGCATCGACGAGCTCGAGGCCAAGGCGCTCGCGGCGCTCGAGTCTCCGGCGCTGCGTCGCGAGGGGGCCCGACTGCTCGCGAGGCTCGCGGCGATGATGTGCAAGCGCAAGAAGTGACCGACCGCGCATGCCAGCGGCGCCGACGCCGTTTCTGCGGGGCCGCGGGTTGGTGTATCAACGCGCGCGATGTCGATCGAAGCGCACGGCTCGCGCGCTGAACACGCGTGCGGAAAGGTGATTCTCTTAGGAGAACACTCGGTGGTGTACGGGCAGCCCGCGCTGGCCGCGGGGCTCGCGCGCGGGGCCGAGGCGACGCTGACAAACGACGACCGAGAGCTCGTGCTCGACGTCGAGGGCCTCGTCACGGGTGTCACCGTGAGCGCGGACAACGACCTCGGGCGGGCGCTCGGGTCGATGCTCGGCGCGCTCGCTGCGATGGGTGGCGCGACTCCGCGTGGAATATTGCAGGCGAAACTACACTTGCCTGCCGGAGGTGGCGTCGGCTCGAGCGCGGCCCTGGGCGTCGCTTGCGCCCGCGCGCTCGCGCGCTCGTCGCTCGGTCGCGCGTTGACCATCGACGAGTCGATCGAGCTCGGCACCGCCTGGGAGCGCGTCTTTCACGGAAACCCCTCGGGCCTCGACCACACCGCTGCGGCCTACGGAGGCGTCGGCCTCTTCGTCCGAGGTCAGGGCTGGACGCGCGTCGCGATGAAGCGCCCCTTGCGCGTGCTCTTCGCGGACACTGGCGAGCGCACTCCGACCAAAGAGACCGTGGGCAACGTCGCCAGGCTCCGCGAGCGAAGGCCCGAGATGGTCGAGAAGACCTGCGACGCGATCGGCATTCTCGTGCGCAACGCGGCGCTCGCCGTGCAGGACGGGGACTTTCGCGCGCTCGGCCAGCTCATGGACCTCAATCAAAACCTGCTCTCGGGCTTGATGGTCTCGACCGAGCGAACGGAGCTCCTGTGTCGCGGCGCGCGAGAGCGCGGGGCGTACGGCGCCAAGCTCACCGGCGGCGGCGGGGGAGGGTGCGTGATCGCGATCGCTCCCGACGAAGCGCAGGCGGCGGTGCTCGATGGATGGCGCGCGGACGGAGCGCGCGTGTTCGACGCGATGATCGAGTGACGCGCGAGTTCACCGAAATCGTGTTTTCGGTGAACCGCATTCTTTCTGCGGCGAATCGTTGCCTCCACCGTCGAAGGGGCGCGACGATGACATCGATGAATCGCAACGAAGGCGGACGCGTCGAGGTCGTCTGTGGCTCGATGTTCAGCGGCAAGACCGAGGAGCTCATCCGGCGTCTGCGCCGAGCGCTGCTCGGCCGTCAGCGCGTTCAGGCCTTCAAGCCCGCGATCGACACGCGCTATCACGACAGCAAGATCGTGAGCCACAGCTCGCTGGCGCTCGAGGCCGAGCCAGTCCGCGACCCGTCAGAGATCTTCGCGCGGGTGAGGCCGGACACCGAGGTCGTGGGCATCGACGAGGCGCAGTTCTTCAGCCACGACCTCGTCGAAGTGGTGCAGCGCTTGGCGGATCGCGGCGTGCGCGTGATCCTGGCGGGGCTGGATCAGGACTATCTCGGGCGGCCGTTCGAGCCCGTTCCGCAGTTGATGGCGATCGCCGAGGACGTGACCAAGTGCCACGCGGTCTGCACGGTGTGTGGTGGCGCGGCGAGCCGATCGCAGCGCGTGATCGACACGAGCAGCGCGGCGCGCGTTCAAGTGGGCGCCGCAGAGTCGTACGAAGCGCGGTGCCGACAGTGCTTCGAGGACCCCGAGTCCGCGACGAAAGTGGTCACGCGGGCGGCGGGTTGATCGAGGGCTTCGCTATCGTGCGTCGTCGGGCCAGCGCTTGGACTTCGTGATCCCGTCGTAGATCCGCTCGAGTTCGCGCAGGTCCGCGGCCGCGATGTGGCGGCGACGCTCTTCGTTGAGCGCGACGTCGAACAGCCCGCAGAGGTCCTCGATCGTCGAGCGAAGGTTCATCGCTTTGCCGCGCTCGATACCCTGCTCGATACCCCGCTCGATACCCCGCTCGATGCCTTGCTCGATGCCTTGCTCGATGCCTCGCTCGATACCTTGCTCGATACCTCGCTCGATGCCCTCCTTTCGGACCGCGTCGAGGTCTCGATAGCCCGCGCGTCGCAAGAGGTTTCGCAACGAGATGTCGAGGGCGACGGAGCGGTCGTAGAGCGCCGCTGCGGGCAGCGGGAGCGCGAGCACGCCTGGCGCTTCGAGGAGATCTTGTCCCGACCGCTCGAGAAACACGCCAGGGGCCGAGTACACCTCGACGCGACGAGCGCCGACCAATCGTACGACCCACACCCACTTTGCTCCTGCGCCGAAGTACTCCTCGATCTTGTCGCGCAGATCCGACTCGCTCGTACCTTCGTCGGCGTACTCGATCGGCAACGGCGGCGCGCCCACAGCCCACGACGACTGGTCCGACGGAACTCCCCCCACGCTCACGTCCGGCGCTCGCACCGTGTCCGTCGCCAGCTTGTGACCCACGTCGACGCCGACCTCCATCACGGCTGGATCCGTCGCCAACAGCATCGCGCCCGTCACGCTCGCGCTGCCGTGCCGCGGCCCTGCGGGCGAGAGCTGCACGGGGTATCCGTGGGAGATTTCCCAGTATCCGCCGGGCTCGAGCCCCTCCGCTCGAAACGGTCCCTGAACGCCCTTTTGCGACGATGTCTTGCCGCTCATGACGCCGTGAACGTAGCACGGCGCTCTCCCGCTCTGCTGCTCTCCAGGTTTCGCGCTTACTTCGCGGGCCGAACGCTCGCCCCGAAGAGCCGCTCTCTCGCTTCGCCAGCGAGCGAGCGGATAGGAGGCCCCGGTGAGACCGTCGAGAACCACGCGCACGCGTCGTCGACCGACGTGAACACTTTGAGCAAGAAGGGCACCTTCACGACGAGCGTGAGTCCAGTGACCACGCCGCGCACCGCCGTCTGGTGAAACACTCCCCCCTCGCCGACGACGGCAACGGCCCGAACGCCGCGAACACCCTCGCGCATGAGCTGCGCGAGCGCCTGGCGCACGGGATCGTCGGGGACGGGGCAGAGGTCGTCGACCACCACCAGGACGACCGCGTTTTGCGGGTGCCTGGCGACCAGGTCTCGCAGCATGTGGCAGCCCGCCAGCACCTGCGTCACGGTGACCAACCCGCGCCACCAGAGCACCGCCACGCGGTCCGAGGTCGCGATCAAGTGCGTCGAGTCATTAGAGACGACTCTGAGCGCGGTGGACGGAAGCATTCCAGCGCGCAACTGTGGCACGACTCGTGGGAGAGCGCGATTTCTCGGGGCGACACTGCGTTTGGCTCAGCGCCCAAACCGATAGTTGACGGCGATGATCGGGAAAAAAGCCGGCCGGGTCGATGTCGCCTGGTCGGTGAAGCCGAAGATCATCGTGAGAAAGGCTCCCACGCTGAACGCAGGCGTCGCGTACACGTTGAGACCGACCTCGGTGGTCGAGTATCCGACGCCGCGCCAGCCGAGCGACGCGTGATAGAGACCGGTCAGCGAAAAGCTCTGCGCCACGAGGGGCTCGACGCGGTCACCTGCGACGCGACCGCCAACCCGAACCCCCACGTCACCGACGAGGTGCCCGCTCTCTCTCGCGTAGCCGCCGCCGAAGCCCGCGGTGATCGCTACATAATCCGCGATGGGATGAATTCGTGTGCCGAGTCGGGCTGCGCCGAACCAGTACCCTTCCCGGTCGGGGCCCCCGCTGCCAGCGGGGCGCGAGCTCGGCGCGACGATCACGCCCTGAAGCGCGTCGACGACGATGGCGACCGGCGCGCTGACTTGCGCGCTGTAGCGAAGATCCGCCCCCACGCCAGGGGTCGCGACGCCGGTGGCTCCGTTGCTCGAGGGCGGCGTCGAGTCGCCTGTGTAGACGAGAGCGCCGCCGACCGAGTGCGTTCCGACCGCAGAGCGACGGACGCCTTCAAACGGCGTGGTGATCCCGGGCATCGCGCAGCCCGCGGCGGTCGTGAGCGAGGCGAGCGCCGCAGCGAGCAGCGTTCGAAGACCGAGTCCCCAAAGCATGACAATCATCGTAGCACTCGCGCGCTTGCTTCTTCAACTGCGTCGCCTTCCGTTGGCGAAACGCAACCCGACGATCTCAGGATATTTCCCAGGAGATTGCTCGTGGCGTTTCTTTCTTCCAACGGGGCGTCGCTCGAGAGGGGGCGCACCGCGGACGAGAATCGTTGTACACTCCGCGGCCTCCGTCGCGATGGCTCGTTCGCTCAGCGCTTGTGTGTTCGGCAGGGTCTTCACCTTCGACTCGGTGAAGGACGTGCTCAACAAGGCCAGCGACCTTCGCTCGGGCGACGTTCAAGCGGGGCTCGCGGCGCGCAGCGACCGAGAGCGCGTCGCGGCCAAGCGCGTGCTCGCGGAGCTCACGCTGAAAGACATCTTCGAGAACCCGTCGGTGCCGTACGAAGAGGACGAGCTCACGAGGCTCTTTCAAGACGGCGCGGATCGATCGGCCCGACGGCGCGTCGAGGGCCTCTCGATCGGCGAAATTCGCGAGTGGGTGCTCGACGATCACACCACGGGCGAAGACCTCTCGCGCGTATCACCAGGGCTCACGCCAGAGATGATCTCGGCGGTGACGAAGCTCATGTCCAACATGGACCTCGTCTGCGCGGCCAAGAAGATCCGGGTCGTCACGCGCTGCAACAACACCTTGGGGCTCGCCGGGCGCATCTCGTCGCGACTGCAGCCCAATCACCCGCGAGACTCGGTCGAGGGAATCCTGTCAGTGATCCTCGAGGGGCTCTCCTACGGCAACGGCGACGCGGTCATCGGAATCAACCCGTCGACCGAGACCGTCGAGAGCACCGTCGAGATCCTCTCGCGCACGCGACAGCTCATCGATTATCTGCAAATTCCCGCGCAAAACTGCGTCTTGTCGCACGTCACGATCCAGATGCAGGCCATGCAGCGCGGCGCTCCGCTGGACCTCTGCTTTCAGTCCATCGCAGGCAGCGAAGGGGCCAACAAGAACTTCGGCGTGTCCGTCTCGCTGCTCGACGAAGCGCTCGCGATGACGCGCGAGCTGGGGACCGCCAAAGGGCCCAACGTCATGTACTTCGAGACAGGGCAGGGCACGGCGCTCTCGGCCAACGCGCACTACGGCACCGATCAGATGACCATGGAGGCGCGAGCGTATGGTTTCGCGCGGAGGTATCAGCCCTTCATCGTCAACTCGGTCGTCGGCTTCATCGGACCCGAGTACCTGCACGACGCCAAGCAGATCACGCGCGCAGGGCTCGAAGATCACTTCATGGGCAAATGGACGGGCCTGCCGATGGGCTGCGACGCTTGCTACACCAACCACGCCGAGTGTGATCAAAACGACCTCGAGAACCTCGAGATCCTCCTGGCCACCGCCGGCGTGACGTACCTCATGGGAATCCCCGCGGGCGACGACGTGATGCTCAACTACGAGACGACGTCGTTTCACAACAACGCGACGCTCAAGCGCGTGCTGGGGCTGCGTCCTGCGCCCGAGTTCGAAGATTGGCTCGAGCGCATGGGTCTCTGGCGCGAAGGAAGGCTCACCGATCGCGCTGGGGATCCGTCGGTGTTCTTGCGGCGCGAAGCGGTGCGCCACGCGGTGTTCGGAGGCTAGCGTCCGATGGCCACTTCACGACCGACCGAGCTCGACGAAGACGCGATCGCGGCCATCGTTCGCGCCGTTCGAAAGCGCCTCGAGCAAGAGTCCCCCGTTGCTGCAGCACAGCCCATGGTGGATCGCTACGCGCCCCCCAAGGACTGCGGCGGCGAGACAGGGCACGCGTGCACGAGCGATCCGCGGCCCGTGCACAGCGTGAAGGACCCTGTGTTCGAAGCGATGCTCCCGAGGCTGGTGGCAGCGACGTCGTCGCAGATCGCCGTCGGCCACGCGGGCGGGCGATTTCGCACGGATCTCTATCTTCGCGTGCGCGAAGGACACGCCGACGCGCGCGACGCTGTGCACAGCGACGTCGCGGCAGATTGGCCGGTGAGACAGGGGTTGATCGCGCTCGAGACGCGCTGCGTGGACCGCAACGAGTACCTGCTCTATCCCAACCATGGACGCAGGCTCAGCGACACGTCCCGCGCGACGGTGCAGGCCTACGCCAACACGCGCCCCGACGTGCAGGTGATCGTCGGCGACGGGCTCTCGCCCAACGCGATCGTGCAAAACGGCGCCTCTTCATTGAGCGCGCTCACGAGCGCGCTGCAGCGGGGCGGCCTGCGGACCGGCGTGGGGTTCTTCGTGAAATTCGCGCGCATCGGCGTGGCCGACGAGATCGGCGTGCTCGTCGGCGCGCGCGCTACGGTCATGCTCGTCGGCGAGCGACCGGGCTTGGGGACAGGAGACTCGCTGAGCGTCTACATCGCGATCAACCCCAAGCTCGACCAGGACAACGCCGAGAAGAACTGCATCTCCAACGTCCGGCCCATCGGCATCGCGCCGGACGAGGCCGCCGAGCAGACAGTGACCATCTTGCAGCGAGGCTTCGAGGCGGGCGTCGGCGGCGTCGCGCTCGGGCTCGGCTGGGGACGACGGTGAGCGCGATGACCACGAAGACCAAGGCGACCTTGAGCAAATTGCAGGGGCGGGTGCTGTCGTGTCGCGCGCTGCCCAACGCCGATGCGCGCTTGTGCGCGGCGCTCGGGCTGCCCGTATCGTCCGAGCGACGCTCGCTCGGGTTGATTACGTGTGACCAGGACGACACCCTCTACGCCGCGCTCGATCACGGCACGAAGATGGCCGACGTCGAGGTGCTCTACGCCAAGAGCTTCTATGCGGGCTCAGCCCACGCGTCGGGGCCCTTGTCGGGCGAGATCCTCGGGGTGATCTCGGCGAGCGAGCCCGAGTCGGTCGACCAGGGGCTGCGCGCGATCGTGGACGCAGTCGAAAGAGTGTTCTCTTTTCAAGCGATCGGGCAGACGGGGGTGGCGCTGTTTCCCACGGTGATCGCGAGCGTGGGGCGGTACCTGTCGGCGCAGTCGGGTGTGGCCGTCGGGCAGCCGCTGGGGTACTTCATCGCGCCGCCCATCGAGGCGGTGCTCGGCGTGGACGCGGCCCTCAAGGCGGCGGACGTGACGATGGCGAAGTTCTTCGGGCCGCCGACGGAGACCAACTTCGCCGGGGCGTACATCACTGGGTCGCTCGACGCGGTCGAAGCTGCGGCGCGAGCGTTCACTGCGGCCGTAGCGGACGTCGCGCTCGACCCGCGTCGCTCGCGATGAGCGCGCACACAGAATCAAACGGCCATGGTCTGAAGCGCACCCTCGGCGTGCTGCACCTCTGGGGACTCGCCGTCGGCATGGTGATCTCGGGCGATTATTTCGGGTGGAACCTCGGCCTCGCCCGCGGCGGCCCCGTCGGGATGATCATCGCGACGCTCGCCGTCACCGTGCTCTACGTGTGCTTCATCTTCAGCTACACGGAGCTCGCCGCGGCGATCCCGCACTCGGGCGGGCCGAGCGCCTTCGCGAAGCGCGCGTTCGGCACGTGGGGCGCCTACGTCGCCGGCGCCGCGACGCTGATCGAGTTTCTCTTCGCGCCGCCCGCGATCGCCAGGGCCGTTGGGGCGTACGTGAACTTTCGAGCGCCGTCGCTCAGCGTCAACCTGGTGAGCGTGGGCGCGTTCGTCGTCTTCGGCGCGATCAACGCGATGGGCATGTCCCTCGCGGCCACGCTCGAGCTGGTGATCACGCTGCTGGCGACCTTCGAGCTGGGGCTCTTCTTCGTGCTCACCGCGCCGCACGTGCAGAGCGCCACGCTCTTGTCGCAGCCGCTGTTGCCGGGCGGGATCGGCGGCGTGTTCGCGGCGGTCCCGTTTGCGATCTGGTTCTACCTCGGGCTCGAGGGAGCGGCGATGAGCGCCGAGGAGGTGATCGAGCCGAAGAAGACCATTCCGCGCGGGTTCATGGCGGCGATCGCGACGTTGGTGACCCTCGCGCTCTCGGTGCTCATTTGTACGAGCGGCGTGATGCCCTGGCGCGAGCTCGTCGCCGACGACTCTCCCCTGCCCAAGGTGCTCTCGCGCGTGCTCTCGCGCTCGCACCCGATGACGCACTTGATGGTGTACCTGGGGCTCTTGGGGCTGCTCGCGTCGTTTCACGGGATCGTGCTGGGCTGCTCGCGGCAGGTGTTCGCGCTCGCGCGAGACGGCGTGCTCCCCGCGGCGCTCGCGCAGGTGCACGCGACGCGGCGCACGCCTGTCCCCGCGATCATGCTCTCGTGCTCGCTCGGCATCGTCGCCACGCTCTCGGGAAAGACCGACGCCCTGATCACCATGAGCGTCCTCGGCGCGCTGGTGCTCTACGGAACCAGCATGTTTTCTGCATTGAAACTGCGGCGAACCGAGCCCGACCTCGAGCGCCCCTTCGTCGCGCCGCTGCACCCCGTGCTGCCCGTGGTGGCGATCGTTCTCTCGTGCGTCGCGTTCGCGAGCGTCGCGTGGAGCGCTCCGTGGGTGTGCGCTGCGTTCGTCGGCGTGATGGCGATGGTCATCGGCGGCGCGTGGGCTTTCGGCGCGCGTCGATCGCCGAGCGCTCAGCGTTGAGTCACCGATTGTGCCGCGCGTAGCTCGGCGTCGACCATCCGTTTGGCGACGTCGCGCATCCGTGTGTGCGCGGTCCATCCGAGCGCTTCGCTCGCGCGCCTGGGGTCGCCGACGGTGCAGCGGATCTCTGTCGGTCGCAGCAACGTGCGATCGAAATCAACGTGGTCCTTCATCGATAGCCCCGCGTGCTCGAACGCTGCGCCCACAAACGCCTCCAGCGTGTTCGCCTCGCCGGTCGCGATGACGAAGTCCTCGGGCGTGTCCTTCTGGAGCATTCGCCACATCGCGTCGACGTACTCGGGCGCCCAGCCCCAGTCGCGTCGGATCGAAGTGTCGCCGAGCGTCAATCGCTCGGAGCTCCCTCTTGCGATGCGCGCTGCTGCTGCGGCGATCTTGCGGGTCACGAACCTGGGCGGACGCAGCGGTGACTCGTGGTTGAACAAGATGCCCGAGCACGCGAAGAGCCCGTACGCCTCGCGGTAGTTCGCGACGGTCCAGAAGCTCGCGGCCTTCGCGACGCCGTAGGGGCTGCGCGGTCGAAAGGGAGTGCGCTCGTCGGCGGGCGCGGCGGAGGTCTCGCCGAAGCACTCGCTCGAGCACGCGTTGTAACAACGCACGGTCTTTCCCACGAGGCGCAGCGCTTCGAGGACGTTGAGCGTCCCCATCGCGACGCTCTCGAGCGTCTCGGCGGGCTGCTCGAAGGACAGCCCCACCGAGCTCTGTCCGGCGAGGTTGTAGATCTCGTCGGGCTCTGTCTTCAGGATCGCCGAGATGACGCTGCGAAAGTCGGTCGGCACCATCGACACGAGCTCGACGCGCTCTCGAACGCCGAGCGCGTGGAGGTTTGCGAAGGACGAGAGCTGCGCGTCGCGAGAGCTGCCCGCGACGGCGTAGCCCTTCGAGAGCAATAGCTCTGCGAGAAACGCTCCGTCCTGTCCCGAGACGCCGCAGATGAGGGCCTTCTTCATCGTCGACCGCGCCGCTTCTTCATGAGCGTGACTCCAGCGCGCGTCGGTAGACGGCGAGCGTCTCGTCTGCGCATCGATCCCAGCTGAACTTTCGTGCCTGCTCGCGGCCTCGTCGCACGAGCTCGTCGCGCAGGGCGCTGTCGTAGCAGACGTCTTCGAGCCCCGCGCGCAGGTCGTCTACGGACGTGGGATCGATGAGCCTCGCCGCGTCGCCGACGACCTCGGGCAACGAGCTCGCGTTGCCAGAGACCACCGGGCAGTCGAGCCACATGGCCTCGAGCGGGGGGAGGCCGAATCCCTCGTAGCGAGAGGGGTACACGAACGCCGTTGCCTCGAGATACAAGCGCTCGAGGGCTGCGTCCGTGCCTCCCTGTTGGCGAACGCGGGACGGGTCGATGCCCAGCTCAGCGATGAGCGCTCGCTCGGCGCTCGAGAGGGCCCCTCCGCCGAAACAGACGATCGAGAAGTCCTTCGAGAGCTTCGTGGACGCGGCGAACGCGCGCAACAAGAGGTCGAAGTTCTTGTAGCCCGCGCGCTGGCCGACGAAGAGCACGAACGGGCTCGCGGGCGCGGGCCTCGGGGCTCGTTCTTGCGCGGAGATTCCAGGGCGAAAGTAGCCGAGGTGAACCACGGACACCTTTCGTTCGGGCACAGAGAAGAGCCGCACGAGGTCCTTCGCCGTGTTGTGCGAGATGCATAGGACGTGATCTGCGCGAGCGACGGCGCGGCGCTTCTTCAGCGAGGTCGTATCGCCGCGGCCGAACTGCGAGGGAAAAAGCTCGTGAATCATGTCGTACACCGTGACGATCCGAGCCTTGCAGCGCACGGGTGTTGGCAGCGTCTGAAAGTACGTCTCGTGCAGGATGTCCACGGCGGGCGGGCGCAGCGCCGCGA
>LNFM01010497.1_pt1 | contig 20966 bp, 19 predicted proteins | sample 596031 | NCBI WGS metagenome assembly LNFM01 (sample SAMN04254537, study PRJNA301005) | activated carbon metagenome | isolation source: dual media filters at the Ann Arbor, Michigan drinking water treatment plant | place: USA: Ann Arbor
CTGGATGACGTGATGCGGCTGTGCGACGACATCGTCGTGCTGCGCGACGGGCACGTCGTCGGAACCGCACCGAAATCCGACATGACCATCGAGCGGATGATTTCGCTGATGGTCGGACGCCAGATCGACCAGCTGTTTCCCGCCCGCGACGAGACCGTCGCCAGGGGCAAGCCGATGCTGGAGGTGTCCGGCGTCAGCCAGCCTGGAACCGTCAAGGACATCTCGTTTTCCCTGCACGCGGGCGAGGTCCTCGGCATTTCGGGTCTGATGGGCGCCGGCCGGTCCGAACTGGCGCGCATCCTGTTCGGCATCGACCCCTTCGCTTCCGGCGAAATCAAGGTCGGCGGCGTCGTGCTCAGGTCCCCGACCCCGGCCGCCTGCATGGAGCTCGGCATGGCATTCCTCACGGAGGATCGCCGTGTCGAAGGACTGATGGTCGAGGCCCCGATCGACAGCAACATCGCGCTGACGTCGTTGCAGCACTACGCCGGTGGCTTGTCTGGAATGATCGACGGCGCGCGGCTCGACGCGGACGTAAAGGCCATGAGCACTTCGGTCCGCATCAGCGCGCGCGACATTGCCCGCACGCTGGTCAAGAACCTGTCGGGCGGCAACCAGCAGAAAGTCGTCATCGGCAAGTGGCTCTTGCGCAAGCCGACCGTCTTCATCGTCGACGAGCCGACACGGGGCATCGATGTCGGCGCCAAGAACGAGGTCTACAAGATCATCAACCAGCTCGCGGCCTCGGGCGCCGGGATCCTGATGATATCGTCGGAAATCGAGGAACTGATCGGCATGTGCGACCGCATCATGGTGATGGCGCATGGCGAAATCCGCGCGACGGTCGAGCGTGGCCATTTCGACCGCGAGGAGATCCTCCGGGCCGCAATGTGGGATGGCATAAGGGGTTCCGCGAAATGACGGACTTTCGCAGCAAGTTCACGCTGATTGCGCTGCAGAACGCGCCGCTGATCCTGTTTGCGGTATTGATCGTGGTGTTCGGCCTGATGTCGGACCGCTTCCTGACACCGGTCAACTTCGTCAACATCTTCAACCAGGCCAGCCATATCGCCATCATCGCCATCGGCATGACCTTTGTGCTGCTGATCGCCGGCATCGACCTTTCGGTCGGCGCCAACATGTATCTGAGCGCCGTCATCCTCGGCGTGTTCTTCGCCGGCTTGCCTCCCTATCTGGCGTTTCCGCTCGTTGCCGTCATGGGGCTCGCCTTCGGAGCGTTGAACGCGGCGGTCATCACGCAGCTGCGGGTCGCGGCCTTCATCACGACGCTGTCGACGCTGTTCATCGGCCGCGGCATCGCGCTATACTTCTCCGGCAACAAGATGGTGCCGTTCTCCAAGAGCGTGCTTGCCTTCGGCCGCACGTCCTATCTCGGCGTGCCATCGGCGATCTGGGTCTTTGCCGCGGTGCTGATCGTCGCCTTGATCGTGCTGCGCATGACGACTTTCGGGCGGCAGGTCTATGCGATCGGAGCCGATCCAGACGCCGCCGCGAAAGCCGGCATCAACGTCAAGCGGGTAGTCTTCTCGGTCTACTGCATCTGCGGCATCTGCGCCGCCATCGGTGGACTCGTGTCAGGAAGCCAGGTTGCCGTCGCCTCCTCGACATTCGGCTTCCAGAAGGAGTTTCCGGTCATCGCCGCGGCGGTGCTCGGCGGCACGAGCCTGTTCGGCGGACGCGGCGGCGTGATCGGTACCGTGTTCGGCGCGGTCTTGATCCAGACGGTGGAGAACGGTCTCGTGATGACCAATGCCAATCCCTACATCTACCCGCTCGTCGTCAGCGCCATCATCTTCATCGCAGTCTTCACCGACAGTTCTCGCACGACCGTCCTCGAGCGCCTGGAGCGCCGGAAGATCAGGGTGGAGCCCGATTGAGCGGCATCGGCTAGCAGCCCCATTTCCTTCACCGAGCGTTCTGGTTCGAGAACCTTAGGGATCTCGGCGGAACCAGCCACCTCCGCTGCCGTTGGTTTCCTGTGTAGAACAGCGGAGATCATGCGATGGGAACCCTGCAGAGCCTGATGGCTGAATTGACGCCTTCCTGGATGCTGTCGCCCGGCGGCGAAGAAACCCCTGCGCCACCGCAGGAGGACGGGCCGTCGCCGAACGCGCCGACCTGGAAGCCCGAAATCAAGGAGCCTGCTCCCGACCTGATGCCGGACGAGATCCCTCACCCGAACCCGGACGAGAACCGCGAGCCGGCAATACAGGCCGCGACGCCACCCAAGCCTTATCCTGGCCCGACCCCGGATCCGGATCCACAGCCCATGCCTGCGCCAGGACCGAACCCGACACCGCGACCGCTGCCAATGTGAGCAGCAGTTGAAGTTTGGCGGCGGGCACGCGTTGAATGGAACGAACGGTGCGCCTGGCAACTTAAAGCTCCGAACAATCACAGGAGCTCGCATTGGCAAACGCAGCACTCGGTCGCATCATCCTCGCCGGTCTCGGCGTTCTCGCGTACAAGAATCGGGACCGTCTCGGCGAGCTCTTTCGCCCCAAGCCTACCGATCCCAACGCGCCCAAGGTCGACGGAAGCATCTTCGACCAGCTGTCCAAGGGCGGCGGGCTTGGTGATATCCTCGATCGGCTTCGCGGCACGGGTATCGGCGACGCCGTCGACTCCTAGATGGGCAAGGGTGCTAACGAGCCCCTGAAGCGCGCACAGGTCGGCGCTGCCATCGACGAAGAGACACTTCAGGCGCTCTCGGAGCAGACTGGCATGTCGCGCGAAGAACTTCTTGAACGCCTGGCGGTAAGTATTCCTGAGACTGTCGATGAACTGAGCCCAGAGGGCGAACTGCCTGAAGCCGGCCCGGTGCCAGGCAGCGAGACGGGCCTTCTCGATCCGGCTCCTCCATACAGCCCGAAGATGAGCGGCGGCTCGGCTCCGAGCACCGGACTGTCGCGAAGCCCGGTCGCGGATCGGAATCCCGATGGTCCGCGCCAGGATGGCATGACGCCGCGTCCGAGTGACGAGCCGCTGATCTGAAGGCGGTTGCCGGTCGAGCGAGACTGGACTGGCCCCTCGGGCCTGTGGCACACAATGCAGCCCGTCGCGCCAATGGGTCGGGCTGCATGCGCCTGCGTCCGCACGGCGGCTTGAGCAGCGTCTCGACTGTCTACGCGAGATCGTCAACCAGGACCCTGCCGCCAGGTCGGCGGTCCAGAAGTGTCAGGGGAGAGTTTCGTGGCTCTGAGCAATCAGGACATCATCGAGCTGACGGAATGGCGCAGGGAACTGCATCGTCACCCGGAGATATCGAACGAAGAGGAGATGACCGCGGATAAGGTCGTCTCGTTCCTGGCGGAGACCATGCCGGACCTGATGCTCACCGCGCTGGGCGGACATGGTGTCGCGGCAATTTACGACGGCGCAGCGCCTGGGCCGACGATCATGTTCCGCTCGGAGCTGGACGCATTGCCGATCCAGGAACTGTCAGGCGTGGCGCACGCGTCCCTGGTGCCCGGCAAATCGCATATGTGCGGGCATGATGGGCACACCGCGATCCTCGCCGCGCTCGGCCGCGAGTTCGGACGCAACAGGCCCAGCCGTGGACGTGTCGTCCTGCTCTTCCAGCCCGCGGAAGAGACGGGCAACGGCGCAGCCGGGGTCATCGCCGATCCCCGCTTCGACGACATCGCACCGGACTTCGCCTTCGCGCTTCACAATCTGCCCGGGGTTCCACTCGGCGCGGTCCGGCTGAAGGGCGGGGTGGTGAACTGCGCGTCGCGTGGCATGCTCATCGGCTTGACCGGCAAGACTGCGCATTCCTCGATGCCGGAAACCGGAACATCCCCGATGCCGGCACTCAGTCACCTGATGCCGGCACTTCCGCGCCTCGGCAATGGGACTTTCGAGGATGACGATTTCTGCATGGCAACCGTCACCCATGCCTCCATGGGCGAGGCGGTGTTCGGCATTGCTCCGGGCCGCGCGGAGCTGTGGGTGACGCTGCGGACGCTGCGCGACGACAACATGGCGGAGCTATGCCGCAGAGCGGAGACGCTCGTCGCAGAGACGGCGGCCCAGCACCACCTGACCTGGACGAGCGAGTACCGCGAGATTTTCGCGGCCAGCGTCAACGAAGCGGAAGCGGTCGGGCATCTGCAGCGAGCGCTTGGACAGGAGGGCATCTCGTTCGACGAAAATGCGCTGCCGATGCGCGCCTCGGAAGACTTCGGGCTGTTCGGGCACGTCTCCAAATCGGCCATGTTCTTTCTCGGCGCGGGCGAAACTCATCCGGCCCTGCACAATCCGGACTATGACTTTCCAGACGACCTCATTCCGATTGCGACACGCGCCTTCATGCGCGTTGCCCGCAATCTCACCGACTGACGAAGTATCCCTGCCCGCGCCTCACTGGAGGGGTGCAAGCGGCCATTGCGATTTCCGGCGGCCCCAAACGATCACCGCGCCAGCCAGCCGCCATCCACCGGAAGGACGGCGCCGTGGATATAGGCGGACGCCGGCGAGAGCAGGAAGACCGCCGCGTCGCCAATGTCGCTCGCCTCGCCCCATCTGCCTGCGGGAATGCGGGCGAGGATGGCTGCGCTGCGGTCCGGGTCACTGCGCAACGCCTGCGTGTTGTTCGTCTCGATGTAGCCCGGCGCGATCGCGTTGACGTTGATCCCGCGCGACGCCCACTCGCAGGCGAGAAGCCGCGTCACGCCCAGCACGCCATGCTTGGATGCCGTGTAGGACGCCACGCGGATGCCGCCCTGGAAGGACAGGACGGAGGCGATGTTGACGATGCGCCCGGTGCGACCCGCGTCAAGGACGCACCGGCCAAAACGTTGCGACAGGAAAAACAGGCTCTTGAGATTGACGTCCATGACGTCGTCCCAGTCGGTTTCCGAAAACTCCGTGGCGTCCTGGCGGCGGATGATGCCGGCATTGTTGACCAGCCCGTCGAGCGGGCCATCCGTCTGCCACACGGTCTCCAGCATGACTTGCGCCGCGGCCGGGTCGCCCAGATCGCAGGCCACCGGCTCGAAGGCCGCTCCAATCTCCTGCATCTGCCGTGCGGTCTCGTCCATGGATGAGCGGCCGACGCCGACGACCGCCCCGCCCGCCCGGCCGATCGCGAGGCAGATGGCCTGGCCGATTCCAGTATTGGCACCGGTGACCAGGACCCGCCGGCCGGCGAGGCCAAAGGAAGACTCGTTCATCGCAGATCGCCGATCGCGACGGGATCGACGTCTGTATAGTCGACATTGTCGCCGGCCATCGCCCAGACGAAGGCGTAGTTCGACGTTCCGGCACCGGAATGGATCGACCAGCCGGGCGACAGCACCGCTTCCTCGTTCTTCACGACGAGATGGCGCGTCTCGTCGGGTTCGCCCATCAGATGGAAGACGCGTGCGGTCTCGGGCAGGTCGAAATAGAGATAGGCCTCCATGCGCCGGTCGTGCACGTGGCACGGCATGGTGTTCCAGACCGAACCCTCGGCAAGCTGGGTCATGCCGACCACAAGCTGGCAGGTTTTGACGATGTCTGGATTGGTGAACTGGAAAATGGAACGTTCGTTCGACGTCGCCTGGCTGCCGAGGTCGAGCCGCTTGGCGTCGGCGATGCGAATCACGCGCGTCGGATGCGTCGCGTGCGCAGGCGCGCTGAGCAGGTAGAACTTTGCCGGCGCTTCCGCGCTGTCGGAGGTGAAGCTGATATCGGCCGTGCCCATGCCGACATAGATCATGTCGCGTGCACCAACGGCATGCATCTCGCCGCCGGCGCCCACCTTGCCCGCCCCGCCGATGTTGACCGCGATGAGTTCGCGCCGCTCGAGAAACGACTTCGTGCCGGTCGGCTTGATCGCGGCCAGCGTCAGCGGCCCGCCCGCCGGCATCGCGCCGCCGACGATCATGCGGTCGTAATGCGTGTAGGTCAGCGCGATCCGCCCCGCCTGGAACAGGTCCGGTATGTGAAAGTGCGAACGCAGTTCGTCCGTTCCCATTGCCGCCGCGGCCTGCGGGTCGATGGCATAACGGGACGTGTAATCGATATGGTCGGTCATGATTCTTGTCTGCTTTCTTCCGGATTGGTCGGGCACGCTTCAGGCTTCTTGCCTGCGCATGACCGAGAGATATTCCTCGTACCGGCCGTCGAGCCGATCGCGGTAGCGCTGCTGGCTGGCGGTCAGATGCGCGCGCATGCCGTCGCGGGCCGCATCCGGATCACCATTCGAGATGGCGCGCAGGATGACGAGGTGCTCGCGCTGCAGGCCCTGCTGATACTCGCGCGTCAAGACGCTGTCCGTGCCCCAGGGCGAGGTGACGTCGCAGGGGATCGTGCGGCTGCCCAGCGCATCCAGAACCTCGACATAGAAGGGATTGTTGGTGGCGCTGGCAATGGCGCGGTGGAAGGCGAAGTCGGTCTTTCCCGTCGGCTGGCCGATCTCGAGCAGGCGCTCGAACTCGAAGAAGGCCTCCTGGATCTTGGCTTCCTGCGCGCTGTTGCGGCGCAGCGCGGCGAGGCCGGCGCTTTCGATCTCGATGCCCATGCGCACCTCCAGCACGTTGAGCGCGTTGGAGACGGACGTGCCGTTTTCGGCGCTCATCGCCGCGAACGCACGGCTCGCGCGCTCGATCACGAAGACGCCAGCGCCCTGGCGCGGCTCCACCAGCCCGTCGCCGGCGAGCGTGGCGATCGCCTCGCGGATGACGGTGCGCGAGACGCCAAACGTCTCCGTCATCTGCCCCTCCGTCGGCAGCTTGTGGCCGGGAGCAATCTGTCCGCCGATGATCTGCGTGCGCAACGCAGAGGCCACGCGCTCCGACAGTTTCGGCGTGCGTTCGATGCGGGTACTGGCGTCGGCCTCGGTCATGGCATTTCCTATCTGAAGACGGCCGGGAGCCAGAGCGAAAGCGCCGGGATGTAGGTCACCAGCCCCAGCACCACCAGCCCCGCGCCATAGAACGGCCAGATCGATCGCATCGCCTCCCACACGCTGATCTTGCCGACCGCGCAGGCGACGAACTGCACCGCGCCGACCGGCGGCGTGTTGAGCCCGATGCCGAGGTTCAGGATCATGATGACCCCGAAATGCACCGGGTCGACGCCATAGGCCTGCGCAACCGGCAGGAAGATCGGCGTGGCGATGATGATGGTCGGCCCCATGTCCATGAAGGTGCCGAGCAGGAGCAGGATCACGTTGAGGAGCAGCAGGATGACCAACGGGTTCTCGGACACGGCGTTCATCGAGGCGACCAGCGCGGCCGGCACCCGAAGAAACGCCATCAGCCAGGAAAACGCCGCGGCCATGCCGATGATGAGCAGCACCATGGCGGTCGTGCGGACCGCGCCCATCGTGGCGTGGATAAAACCCTCCCAGGTCATTTGCCGGTAGACGAGCGCGGTGATCAGCAGCGCATAGAGCACCGCGACGCAGGAGCTTTCCGTGGCGGTGAAAACGCCAGAGCGCACGCCGCCAAAGATGATCGCAATGAGAAGCAGACCCGGCACTGCGACCGCCGCAAGATGCAGGACCATCGTGAAGCCAGGGAAGGGTTCGGTCGGGTAGCCGCGCTTGCGCGCAACAAAGTAGGCGGTGAGCATCAGGGCCCCTGCCAGCAGCAGGCCGGGAATGATGCCTGCCGTGAACAGGTCGGCGATCGAGATCTTCCCGCCCGCCGAGATCGAATAGATGATCATGTTGTGCGACGGCGGCAGCAGGAGCGCGATCAGCGCCGCCATGGAGGTGACGTTGACGGCATAGTCGGTGCCATAGCCGCGCGCCTTCATCTGCGGGATCATCAGTCCGCCGACCGCCGCCGCCTCTGCGACCGCCGAACCCGAAATGCCGCCGAACAGCGTCGCCGTGACGATGTTGACCTGGCCGAGGCCGCCGCGGATGTGGCCGACCAGCGAGGCCGCTAAGGCGACGATGCGCTGCGCGATGCCGCCCCGCACCATCAGGTCGCCGGCATAGATGAAGAACGGGATGGCCAGCCCGAATTCAGCCGCTGGAACACGATCAGCGGCGGCAGGCCCATGTAGAGGACGGTGGCGAAGCTGGCGACGCCGAGACAGAAGGCGATCGGTGTGCCGATCAGCATCAGCGTGACGAAGACACCGAAGAGTATCCAGAGTTCCATCGCTCAGGCCTTCATGTTCGGCGAGACGCCGGCATTGTCGAGTTCGGCGGCGACTTCCGCCGGAACGTCGTCCAGCACATCGTCGACCGGCACGCCCGACAGGCGCTGGACGATGCGCTCAAGGGCAAAGAGAACGATCAGCACGCCGCCGGCCACGACCGGAAAGTAATCGTAGGCGCCCGATATGCCGAGCGACGGCAACGTCGTGTTCCAGGTCAGCGCGACCAGCTGCGAGCCGTACCAGACCATGCCTATCCCGAATGCAAGGATGACGACGTCGGAAATCATCCTGAGAACGCGCTTGCCGCCTCTTGGAAGCACGTAGAGCAGGACATCGAAGCCGAGATGCGTGCTTTCCCGCACGCCCACGGCGGCACCGAGAAAGATAAACCAGCTCATCAGCATGACCGATCCCGGCTCGGTCCAGCTTGGCGAGTCGTTGAGCACATAGCGGCAGAACACCTGCCAGGCGACGAAGGCGGTCATCAGGATCAGCCCGATGCCCGCGATCCAGAGCGCGGCCGTGCTGAGCCGGGCCAGGACAGCCGAGACGGACTTCATTGAAGCGGACATGAACGGCTCCGGTGCGGCAGGGCAGACCTGGGCAGGCAGGACGTGGGTCGAGCGAAGCGACGCGGGTGGAGGGATACTGGACAGACCTGCCGCCAGCCCCCCACCCCGTTGCTCCGCGTTGGCCCTCCCGACAGGCTGGAGGGCAAACCGCGCATCGCTACTGGACCGCCTTCACGTCCTCGACCATCTTCTGCAGCACCGGGTCGGTGACGTGCTTTTCGTAGACGGGCGCCATCGCATCGATGAAGCCCTGCTTTTCCGGCATGGTGATCATCGAGCCGGCGGCCTCGACCTTCGCCTTCGATTCGGCGACCTTGGCCGACCAGAGCTCACGCTGCTTGGCGATGGAGTCCTTTCCTGCCTGCTTGAAGATCGCCTGGTCTTCGGGGGTCAGCTTGTCGAAGGCGGCCTTGTTCATGACGAACACTTCCGGAAGAATCGTGTGCTCGTCGAGCGAGTAGTGCTTGGCGACCTCAAAATGCTTGGCGGTATCGTAGCTCGGATAATTGTTCTCCGCGCCGTCGATGACGCCGGTCTCGATGCCGGAATAGACCTCGCCATAGGGCATCGGGGTTGCGTTGGCGCCGAGGGCCGCGACCATGTCGACAAAAATGTCGGACTGGATGACGCGGAACTTCATGCCCGCCATGTCGGCAACCGAGTTGATGGGCTTCTTCGAATTGTAGAACGAGCGCGCGCCGGCATCGTAGAAGGCCAGGACGACGAGGCCGGCACCTTCGAAGGCGGTCTTGATCTGGTCGCCCACGGCGCCGTCCATGACCTTGTGCATGTGGTCTTCAGACCGGAAGATATAGGGCAGCGCCGGAACGATGGATTCCTTCACCGTGCCGTTGAAGGGCGCCATCGAGACGCGGTTGAGCTCGATCACGCCCGAGCGGACCTGCTCGATCGTGTCCTTCTCCTCGCCGAGTTGCGCCGAATGGTAGACCTCGACGGTGTAGCGGCCCGCGGTCCGCTCCTTGACCAGATCGCCGAAATACTTGACGCCTTCGACGGTCGGATAGCCGTCAGGATGCGTGTCGGACGATTTCAGCACCGTCTGGGCGGACGCGGCGCCGACCATCATGAATGCGGCGGCCAGCGTAGCCCCCGCCAGTCTCGGAAAATGCAGCATTGGTTCCTCCCGTTGCGTGAATGGCGGCGAGCGCCGTTAGAGCCGATACGCCTTCTTTGCCAGCGCATAGGCCAGATCCTGCGCAAGCTCATGCGCCTCGTCTTCCCGGAGCCTGTGCTCCGAAACGAGGCGCGCGAGGAATGCGCAATCGACACGGCGCGCCACGTCGTGACGCGCCGGAATTGAGGGAAACGCCCTGGTGTCGTCGTTGAAGCCGACCGTGTTGTAGAATCCCGCCGTTTCCGTCGTCATCTCGCGGAAGCGCCGCATGCCTTCCGGGCTGTCGTGGAACCACCAGGCGGGCCCGAGCTTGAGCGCGGGGTAGACGCCCGCAAGCGGCGCAAGTTCGCGCGCATAGCTGGTCTCGTCCAGCGTAAAGAGGATGATCGAAAGATCGCGCTGCGTTCCGACGAGGTCGAGAAGAGGTTTCAGGGCAGCCACGTAGTCGGTGCTGGTGGGGATGTCGAAGCCCTTGTCGCGGCCGAATGTCTGCATCATCGACGGCGAATGATTGCGCCAGGAGCCCGGATGGATCTGCATGACGAGCCCGTCGTCCAGGCTCATCTTCGCCATTTCGGTCAGCATTTGCGCGCGAAACAGTCGCCGGTCGGATGCGCTGCCGGCGCCTCGGCGAATTCTGCCGAACAGGGCCTGCGCGTCCGGCGCCGACAGATTGGCCGTCTCGGCGGTCGGGTGGCCGTGGTCGGTGGATGTTGCGCCGAAGCTCTTGAAGAACTGGCGGCGCTTGCGGTGGGCGTCGAGATAGCCGTTCCAGCTTCCCGTATCGCAGCCGGTGATCTCACTGAACCGGTCGACATTTTCCGAAAAGTTCTCGAAATCCGGATCGACCACGGCGTCGGGGCGATAGGCTGTCACGACGCGCCCCGTCCAGCCGCTGTCACGGATCATCTGGTGCCAGCGTAGGTCGTCGAGCGGACCTTCCGTCGTCGCGATGACCTCGATGTTGAACCGTTCGAACAGCGCGCGCGGCCGAAAATCCTCGGACGCCAGGCACTCGGCGATGCGGTCATAATGCGCGTCGGCCGTGGCCTCGGTGAGCGGCGTCTCGATGCCGAACACGTCGGCCAGCACGTAGTCAAACCAGATCCGGGTCGGAGTGCCTCTGAAAAGGAAATAATGCCTGGCAAACAACGTCCAGATCTTGCGACCGTCCTGCTCGACTTCTCTGCCATCGGCGCGCGGAACGCCAAGGTCCTCGAGTCGTATCCCCTGGCTGAAAAGCATGCGAAAAATGTAATGATCCGGCACGATCAGCAATCTGGCAGGGTCCGGAAACGGTTCGTTCAATGCATACCAGCGTGGATCCGTATGCCCATGCGGGCTGACGATGGGCAGGTCCTTGACCGCGGCGTAGAGCGATCGGGCTATGCCTCGGGCGCTCGGCTCGGCTGGAAACAGCAGATCCGGATGCAGGAGCGGGGCCATCCAGCCCTCCTCCGGCTCGATTGCGTTGCCTGACGCTAGGAGCCAATTGAGATCGTGTCAACATACGAATATCTGGATGTTGTATGATGACTATCTTGCCTTGCCTCGACGCTCCGGGATAACGACAATGGCGCCGGGAGGAACCATGAACCAGAGACTGTCCGACAAGACATTGCCGCTCCTCGCGACGACGGTACGAGTGCCTGCCTATGACCGAGCCGCGGTCACAGCCGGCGTCGTGCATCTGGGCGTCGGTGCCTTTCACCGCTGCCACCAGGCCGTCACCATCGACGATTGCCTTGCCGGCGACGGCTCGTGGGGCATCGTCGGCGCATCGCTGCGCAGCCCGGAGACACGCGACGCTCTGGAGCCGCAGGACGGGCTCTACACGCTCGCCGTCCGCAGCGGCGCGGGCGAAGAGTTGCGCGTCGTCGGCTCGATCGTGAAGCTCCTGGTCGCGCCGGAGGACCCGGCCGCCTTGCTCGACGTGCTGTGCGACCCCGCTATCCGGATCGTCACGCTGACCGTGACCGAGAAGGCCTATCTGCGCGGCGCGGACGGCGGCCTGGACATGGCGCATGCGGATATCCAGCACGATCTCGCCCATCCGCAGACACCACGCACCGCGCATGGTTTCCTGGTCGAGGCACTTGCGCGTCGCTTCGCGGCCAGCATCGCCCCCTTCACCATTCTGTGCTGCGACAACCTTCCCGCCAATGGCTCGACGGTGCGGCGGGTGCTGCTCGACTTCGCCGCCCTGCGCGACGCCGGTCTTGGGGCGCGCATCGCCGAGACCGTGGCCTTCCCCTCGAGCATGGTCGACCGCATCGTCCCGGCGACCACGGATGCCGATCGCGCGCGTATCAGCGATGCGATCGGCCTGACCGATGCATGGCCCGTCGTGACCGAGCCCTTCACGCAGTGGGTTGTCGAGGACCACTTCTCAGCCGGTAGACCAGACTGGGAGCGGTTCGGCGTCGAGATGGTCGAGGACGTCAAGCCCTTCGAGGACATGAAGCTTCGGCTGCTGAACGGATCCCATTCGGCCATCGCCTATCTCGGCCTGCTGTCGGGGCTGAGCACGGTCGACAAGGCCTTCTCCGACCCCGCGATCCGCGGCTTTGTCGCGCGGCTCTGGCATGAGGCCATCCCGACGCTGCCGGGCACGCTCGATGCCTCAGGCTACACCGTCAAGCTCGCAGAACGCTTCGGCAATCCGGCGCTGGCGCACCAGACGAAGCAGATCGCCATGGACGGAAGCCAGAAGCTGCCGCAGCGCATCATCGCGACCGCGCTTGAGTGCCTGCGTGCCGGTGGACAGGCCGATCACCTCACTCTGGTCCCTGCTGCGTGGATCGCCTGCTGCGAGGCGCGCGGCGGCGCGCTCCCGGCCGGCCATTTCACCGATCCGCTCGACGCACCGTTGGGCGCGCTATTTGAACGGGTACAGCCCGCTGGGGAGACAGTCGCTGCCGTTTTCCAACTGGCTGGCTTTGCTCATGGCAACGACTTGCGTCCCATCCTGATCAAGATGGTGGCCGAACATCTGGCTCGATTGCGCAACAACGGCGTCATGGCGGCGCTTGATTTTCTGGAGGGACGAGAATCGTGAAGCAGACATGGCGTTGGTTCGGCCCCGATGACTCGGTCACCCTGGCGCATGTGCGCCAGGCAGGCGCCACGGGCATCGTCTCGGCACTTCATCATCTGAATGACGGGCGCGCCTGGCCGCTCGACGAGATGCTGAAGCGCAAGGCGGTGATCGAGGCCGCCGGACTGAGCTTCGACGTCGTCGAGAGCATCATCGTCCATGAAGACATCAAGACGCGCAGCGGCAGATTTCGTGAACTGATCGACAACTACAAGGCATCGATCCGCGCCGTTGCCGCTGCCGGGGTGAAGACCGTCTGCTACAATTTCATGGCCATCACCGACTGGACGCGCACCGACCTCGACTATCCCATGCCGCATGGCGGCACGGCGCTGCGCTTCGACATCGTCGATTTCTGCGCCTATGACGTGCTCCTGCTGGAGCGGCAGGGCGCGGAGGCCGACCACCCCGCCGACCGGATAGAGGCGGCGCGCAGGCGTCTGGCGGCGATGAGCGAAAGCGATGTCGCAAGGCTGGAGCAGAACCTGATCGGCTGGGTTCCGGCGCGCGAGTTCATTTTCGACCGGGCGAGCTTTCGCCGCGCGCTCGATGGCTATCGCGACCTCAGCGCCGATGGGCTGCGCGAAAACATGATCGCCTTCCAGCGCGAGATCGCACCCGTGGCGGAGGAAAACGGGGTCGGCATGGCGATCCACGCTGACGATCCCCCCTTCCCGCTTTTCGGCCTGCCGCGCGTCGTCTCCACCGCCGACGACCTGCGCCTCATCCTGGCCGGCGAGCCGTCCATTGCCAATGGGCTGACGCTCTGCTGCGGCTCGCTGGGAGCGAACGCCCGCAATGACGTCGTTGCGATGGCAAAGGAGTTCGCGCCGCGCATCCATTTTGCCCATCTTCGCAACGTCACCAAGGAACCCGACGGCTCGTTCCATGAGGCCGAGCATCTCGAAGGCGATACCGACATGGTGTCGGTGATATCGGTGCTGATGGGTGAGGAGCGCCGCCGCAGGCAAGAGGGGCGCGGCGATTGGCAGATCCCGATGCGGCCCGACCACGGCCACGCCATTGTCGACGACATCGGCAAAAAGGTGAATCCCGGCTATTCCTGCATCGGGCGCCTGAAGGGCCTGGCGGAGTTGCGCGGCATCATGCACACCGTCGAGCGTTTCGCCGCGTCATGACGGCAGCGAGGCCGCGCATCGGCGTTCTCGGGCTCGGCATGGCCTCGAGACCGCACCTCGAAAGCCTCGCCGCCCTGCAGGACCGCGTCGCCGTCGCCGCCATCTTCAGCCCGACGCCGGCGCGGCGGCAGGCCGCCCACGACGCCTACGGATTTCCGGTCGCCGAAAGCGCCGGCGCCATATTCGACGACCCGTCGATCGACGCAGTCGTGATCCTGACCCCGCCCAACACCCATCTCGAGTTGGTCGAGAGGGCGGCATCGCGCGGCAAGCACGTCCTCCTGGAGAAGCCGCTGGAGATCGATACGGCTCGGGCCGAGAGGTTGGTCAGCGTCATGGAGAATGCCGGCCTGACGCTGGCCGTCGTGCTTCAGCATCGCTTCCGCGCGGTGGCGGTCGGCCTCAAGACGATCATGAAGGACGGCCGCCTGGGAGAACTGGTCGGATGCGCGGCCCGGCTCTACAACTGGCGGCCGCAGGCCTATTACGACCAGCCCGGCCGCGGCACGCGGGCACGCGATGGCGGTGGCGTTCTCCTGACACAGGGCATCCATACCCTCGATCTCCTGATTTCGGTGACCGGACTGCCTCGCGAGGTTTCGGGCTATGCGGCCACCAGCCCCATCCACACCATGGAGACCGAAGACATCGCGACCGCCGCGCTGCGGTTTTCGAACGGCGCCCTCGGCTCGATCACCGCCACCACCTGCGCCTATCCGGGATTTGCCGACGCGATCGACATCATTGGAACAAAGGGCATGGCACGGCTGGACGGCGTTCGGCTCACGGCGCATTTCCACGGCGGCACCACGCTCGACCTGACCGACGACGATGCCGGTGGCGGCGCGGGTGCCGACCCGATGGCGTTCTCGTCCATGCATCACCGCGCCGTGCTCGCCGACTTCCTCGACGCCATTTTTGCCGGCCGGCCGCCGCGCGTCACCGGACGCGCAGCCCTGCAGGCGCACCATCTGATCGATGCGATCCTCGCTTCCTCGGCAACCGGAATGCACTGCCGCATCGGCGCCGAAGGCTGACATCGCCGAACCGAGCACCTGGACTGGTCGGCAGAGCCGTCGCCCGGACGTCGGGCGGCCTACCGACTGTCTTTTGCATTGGAATTTGTGTTGGAGAACCAAATGAACAGCATCGTTGCAGCCGTTGCACTGGCGCTGAAGGACGAGGGATAGCCGATCCTGGTTGCAGACAAGACCATGGCCGACTCTCACGGCTCGATCAAACGTGTAATAAATGCTGCGGCGCTCGCGACCGGTGCCATTCGCAGGAGGACGGCAATGGACAATGTGGGGCGCGAGGCGTTTGCAGTCGACCTGTCGCGGCGGGCAGGCGATATCGGACTGCGCTATTTCCGCGACTTCTCGAACCTCACGGTCGAGAGCAAGGGACATCAGGATCTGGTCTCGGAGGCCGATCGCGAGGTCGAGACCTTCATCCGCGACGCGATCGCCGAAACATTTCCTGACGACGGCATTGTCGGCGAGGAACATGCATCGAAGACCGGTCGCTCCGGCTTCGACTGGGTCATTGATCCCATCGACGGAACGGCGAACTTCGTGCGCGGGATACCGGCCTGGACCGTGGTCATCGCCGCAACCCTGCATGGCGCGACGCAACTGGGCGTCATTCACGACCCCTGCGCCGGCGAAACATTTCACGCCCATCGCGGCGGCGGCGCTTTCCTCAACGGCAAGCCGATCCGCACAAGCGCATCGACCAGCCTGACGGAAGGGTCCGTCGGCACCGGCTTTTCGAACCGCCGCGAGGCCGTCAACATCGTGCCGTTCATCGATACGCTGATGCGCGAGGGCGGCGTCTTCTTCCGCAACGCTTCGGGCGCGCTCATGCTGGCCTATGTCGCGTCGGGGCGGCTGCTCGCCTATGTCGAAGAACACATGAATGCGTGGGATTGCCTCGCCGGCATGCTGCTGGTCGAGGAAGCGGGCGGGCGGATCATCAAGCCCAATGCGGCAACCGTGCTCTCTCACGGCACGATCGTCATTGCCGGAACCGCGGGTGTCTTCGATCGGGTCGAGGCCATGGCCGCCGATGCGTTCAGGCCGAAATGAGCACCGGTCCCCGCTCGGCGAATTTGAGGCCGACCGACTGACCCGCCCGCATCGGAGAATCGACGTCCTCCGACACCACGAAGACTTCACCGAATTCCGTCTCGACCAGGAATTCGAGATGGCTCCCGACATAGGTGACCTTGTCCAGCCTGCCGGGGATGCTGTCGCGCGTGCCCTCCGGATGGAGTTCCAGCCGGCCGGGACGCGCGGCGAGGCTTGCGGCGCCGGGCGTGTAGCCGCGCGCCGGCAGACGTAGCGTCAGCGGACCGACGCTGACGGTAGCGATGCCGTCCGCCACCGCCTCGACACGGCAGGCAAAAATGTTGGCCTCCCCGATGAAGTCGGCGACGAAGGCGTTAGCTGGAGCCTCGTAGAGGTCGCGCGGCGTGCCGTCCTGGGCGATTGCCGCATTGTTCATGACGATGATCCGGTCCGACACGGCCAGCGCCTCTTCCTGGTCGTGCGTGACATAGACCACGGTCAGCCCGAGCTTCTGCTGGATCTCGCGGATTTCCTCGCGCACGCGCCGGCGCAGCTTGGCATCGAGATTGGAAAGCGGCTCGTCGAACAAAAGCACCTGCGGCTCGAGCACGAGCGCGCGTGCAACGGCAACGCGCTGCTGCTGTCCGCCGGAGAGTTGGCTCGGCAGCCGGTCGCCGAAGCCCGCCAACCCCACGAGGTCGAGACCCGCCCTCGCCCGGTCGCCGATATCCTTCTTGTTGAAACCGGAGAATTTCAGCCCGTATTCGACATTCTCGCGCACCGTCATGTGCGGGAACAGCGCGTAGGACTGGAACACCATCGATACGTCGCGATCGGTCGCCGGCAGGCGCGTCACGTCGACGCCGCCGATCAGGATCTGCCCGCGCGTGGCAAGCTCCAGCCCCGCGATCATGCGCAGATTGGTGGTCTTGCCGCAGCCCGAAGGACCGAGCAGCGTCACGAGCTTGCCGGCTTCGATGAACAGCGAGATGTCGTCGACCGCTGGCGCCGGCCCCCGGCCATAGATCTTCGTCACGTTGCGGAATTCGACGGACGCCGCGTTGCTCTTGATCTCGGCCATCATCCACCTCCCATGACGGCGGGGTTGGCGCGTGCCTGCCCCGGCAGGCTGACATTGGAGCGCCACCCGGAAGCCTGCGGGTCGTCGCCGGACCGTCGCCCGATGTTACGCCGCCCGACCGCCAGCTGCATCAGTCCGACCACCGTGAGCATGACGACGATCAGCACGGTCGAATAGGCGATCGCGATGCCGTATTCGTTGTTTTCGACGCGTCCCACGATGTAGCTCGTCGACATGTCGTAGCGCGCGCTGACCAGGAAGATGACGGCGCTGATCGCCGTCATGGCGCGCACGAAGGAATAGACCAGCGCCGCCAGGATCGCCGGCCTGAGCAGCGGCAGGATGATTTTGCGGAACGTCTGCCAGGAGTTGGCGCCGAGCGTCAGTGACGATTCGTCGAGGCTGCGGTCGATCTGCGACATCGAGGCGACGCCTGCCCGCACACCGACCGGCATGTTGCGGAAGATGAAGGACACGACGAGAATGATGCCGGTGCCGGTCAGTTCGATGGGCGGCACGTTGAAGGCAATCACGTAGGAGACGCCGATGATCGTGCCGGGGATGGCAAAAGACAGCATCGTGCCGAATTCGAAAGCCTGCTTGCCGGCAAAAGACTGCCGGACCAGCAGCCACGCGGTAAGAAGCCCGATGGCGGCGGTCAGCGGCGCCGAGATCAGCGCGATCTGCATCGTTGTCCAGAACGAGCTCCAGGCCGCGCCGCGCCAATGGATGCCGAACTCGGTCCAGCCTATGGAAAACGACTTCACGTAGTGGTCGAAGGTGAGCGAGAAATCGACGCCCCACAGCGTGACGAAGCTGCCGTAGAAGATCGTCGCGTAGATCAGAAGCGTGAAAGCGGTCCAGAACGCGGCAACGCCGAAGACCGTGTTGCGCAGCCCCGCGGGCAGGAGCGGATGCATGCCTGCGTCGCCCTTTCCCGACATGGTCGTGTAGGACTTGCTGCCCAGCCAGAAGCGTTGCGCATAGAAGGCGCCCAGCGTGAAGAACAGGAGCACAATCGCGAGGATTGCCGCCTGCGCCTGGTCATACTGCGCGCCGACGATGGCAAAGAAGATTTCGGTCGACAGCACGTCGAAATTGCCGCCGAGCACCAGCGGATTGCCGAAATCGGCCATGGATTCGATGAAGCCGAGCAGGAAGGCGTTTGCCAGGCCCGGCCGCATCAGTGGCAGCGACACGGTCACGAAGGTCTGCCAGCGGTTTGCGCGCAGCGTCTGTGCCGCCTCCTCCATCGAGGGGCTGACGCCTTCGACCACGCCGATCATCACCAGGAAGGCGATCGGCGTGAAGGCCAGCACCTGCGCGATCAGCAGTCCGGGCAGCCCGTAGACCCATCGCGTCGGCTGGATGCCGAAGAGTTCCGCAATCCCTTGCGTGAACACGCCCGACATGCCGAACAGCAGGATGATGGCCAGGCCGATGACGAAGGGCGGCGTGATGATCGGCAAGACCGTCAGCGCGCGCAGAGTCGCGCCGTAGCGAAAGCCGGTGCGGGTCACGACCAGTGCGAAGACGAGACCCAGCACGGTGGTCACGACACCGACCAGTATGGCCAGAAACAGCGAATTCCAGGCAACGCCGCAGCGCGGCCCGCCCGACAGGCAGTCGAGACTCCACAGCCGCTCGCTGAGGAGCTTCGACAGGAAGACCGTAAGCGAATAGTCGCCCTCCTGCGTGACCAGCGCGCTGCCGAGCATCTGCAGGATCGGCATCAGGATGAAGACGCCGACCACGGCCACCACCAGGCCAATCGACCCGACCACGAACTCGTCGCCGCCGACGGCGCCACGGGCGGCGAGCCCGAGCGTGAACAGGAACAGGAAGGCGACACTGACCAGCAGGGCACCCCAGCCCATGCCGAATTGCCGGTCGTCCAGTTCACCGAAAAGGGCGTTCAGCCATTGCCACTGGAAACCGCGCAGCCCGATGCCGAACCCCTGCAGCGCCATCCAGATCAGCCCGGCCAGGCCGACGGCGATGAGGAGAGAGCCAAAAAGGGGTTCCGGCTTGCGTCGTCGCCACAAGAATAACGGCGCGAGCGAGAGAACGCCGAACGGCGCCAGCCAGAGTTTTTCGCCCTGGAGGTTAAGGAAGAGCGCGGGCGCCACGTCCTCGTCGAAGGGGTAACCATCCCACAGCCACGCCAGCGTGAAGAAGTTGTCGTTCATGCCGTACCACGGCAGAACTGCATAGCCGGCTATCCCGACCGCCATCCACAGGAGGGCGGTCGGGTGCAGGATGGGATCGCTGCGGCGAGCGCGCACGCGTTACTGCGGCAGCGTCGATACCTCGGTGTCCCACTTCGCCAGCAGGCGCTTGCGCTCGTCGCTCGAGCCATACTTCTTGAAGTCGTAGTCGATCAGCTTGATGGTCGACAGGTCGGGCGACAGCGGCGATGCGACCGCGGCCTTGTTGGACGGCAGCTGATACGACTTCACGTCCTTGGCACGCGACTGCATTTCTGCGGTCAGCGCCCAGTCGTAGAATTTCTTTGCTTCCTCGGCATTGCGCCCATCCTTGATCAGCGACATCGAGCCGATCTCGTACCCAGTGCCCTCGCATGGCGCGACGGTCATCACCGGGAAGCCGGCCGCGGCCACCGCCACCGCATCATGCATGAAGACGATGCCGACCGTCGTCTCGCCAAGACCGGCCGCCTTGATCGGGGCCGAACCCGATTTCGTGTACTGGTTGATGTTCTTGTGGAGCGCTTTCATGAACTCGAAGCCCTCCTCCTCGCCCATCAACTGCACGATGGTGGCCAGCATCGTGTAGGCGGTCCCCGAGGAGTTCGGGTTCGCCATCTGGATCTGGCCCTTGTATTCAGCCTTGGTCAGGTCGGCCCAGCATTTGGGCTCGGGCAGGTTGTTCTTGGCGAGCAGATCCTTGTTGTAGCCGAAACCGAGCGCACCGGAATAGATGCCGATCGTCTTGTTGCCCGATGCCTCCGCCTGGCCGATGGCCCAGTCATGCAGTTCGGCGCGCATCGGCGACATGTATTCCTCGGTCAGTCCTTCCTCGGCAGCCTGAAGATGCGGGTCGCCGGTGCCACCCCACCAGACATCACCCTTGGGATTTGAGGCTTCCGCGCGCACCTGGGCATAAGTTTCGCCGGAGCTCTTGCGGGTCATGTCGACCGTGATGCCCGTCTCTGCCTCGAAGCTTGTCTTGATCTGCTGGCACCAGGCTTCGTCGGCGGAGCAATAGAGGGTCAGACTTGCCGACTGCGCCAGGACGGTGGACGTCAGCAGAGCGGCGCTGGCCATGACGCAGCGCATAGCGGAATTTCGCATTTCAGTTCCTCCCGGATTATCAACGCCAGCTTTGTTGTTTGCCGGCTTCACAGGAGATTGGGAGATTTTGCCCCGCTTTGCAACCTCAGGCCAACCGGCCCCCTCGCCCCGAGACGCCCATCCACGTCGAGCCAAGGCCCATCCTCAGCGAAGGCGCATGGGCCACGGAACATCTTTCGCCTTCGCGAATTCCTGTCTCGGTATAACACCTACACAAAGGAGGGTTTCATGAACGGCATCATTTATCTCGTCGGTCTGGTGGTCGTGGTTCTCGCGGTCCTGTCCCTGTTCGGCCTGCGCTGAACTCGCGTCAATCGTCCTCAAATCTCAGGAGCCACCCATGGCGATCACAGACGTAGGCGGCTCGACCGCGATCATGACTGACGACAATCGATCCTATCTGGACTGGGCGCCCATCATTGCGGGCACCGTCCTTGC
>LNFM01005795.1_pt1 | contig 20962 bp, 17 predicted proteins | sample 596031 | NCBI WGS metagenome assembly LNFM01 (sample SAMN04254537, study PRJNA301005) | activated carbon metagenome | isolation source: dual media filters at the Ann Arbor, Michigan drinking water treatment plant | place: USA: Ann Arbor
ACTCTCCATTCGTCATCCTTCAAGCTTTCGGCTAGTGTAAATGGCATACCACTCAATTTGTTAAAATCGGGAAGTTATTTCGTAGGCGTTCCTTGGGAAGAACTTCGAGCTTCAGTTCTGCTGGATGAAGATGGGGTGCTTGCAAAGCTTTCTGTTGATCCCATTCTTGCCATGCTGAAGCGACCAACCCCTTCTTCTCGGGATGAAATGCTAGATTGGCTGGTAGCGGAGGGCTTTATTGCTCGTGAGCCTGCAAACGGTGGCTATATTACTAATCTTGGAGCCATCGCCGCCGCTCGCAGGTTGGGTGATTTTGCAGATATCAGCCGCAAAGCTGTTAGAGTGATCGTTTATAATGGTAACAACGAAGCCAACATGAAGCTGGAGCAAGAAGGAACGAAAGGTTATGCCATAAGTTTTCAAGGACTGTTGCAATTTGTTATGTCGCAGTTGCCACAAAGCGAAATTATTGAACAGGCGTTGCGCGTTAAACGCACTGTCTATCCAGAAACGGCCCTACGGGAAATTATTGCAAACGCGCTAATTCATCAGGATTTTTCTGTTACTGGTGCAGGGCCGTTAGTTGAGATATTCGATGACCGAATTGAAATATCAAACCCCGGTGGACTGCTCCCTTCCAAGCAACTCGACCGATTGATAGGTACGCAACCAGAATCTCGCAATGAACAGTTGGCTCGCGCATTTCGTCGGTTTAGAATCTGCGAGGAGCAAGGATCTGGACTCTTGAAAGCTGGCTTAGAGGTGGAGCTATATGGGCTTCCTCCAATAAAGTTCGAGACTGGCTCCAACTACTTTAAGGTTAAACTGCTCTCGCCCAGAACATTTGTGCAAATGTCTCCAAGTGAACGGATGGATGCTTGTTACCAACATGCCGTGCTTAAACACCTGTCTGGTAGCGCGATGACAAACAAGTCATTACGTGAACGTCTAAAAATGCCAGAAAAACAACGTTCCATGGTATCCTCTCTAATACAAGAGGCGCTTGACAGCAAGCTCATCAAACCAGCGGATCCGGAAAACAAATCTAGGAAGTTTTCCGTATACGTACCCATTTGGGCATAATATAACACTCTTCTTTGACGTGAATGGCAACGCCAGCAATGCCTAATGCACGATCGTTCGGAGCGCATCCGCACTTACAACTACCCCCAGGGGCGCCTCACCGACCACCGCATCAATCTCACCCTTTACAAACTTGCCGACATCATGGAAGGCAACCTCGATGCCGTGCTCGATCCGCTATCCAGTGAATACCAGGCAGACTTGTTGGCGACGATGGGCGATTGAACCCCTGGATAATAGCTCTACAGGCTTGACAGGGGCACTTGCGCCGAGGATACTTTGAGGATCATACGGCGAGAGTTCCTGGCATTCCTTAATGGAACTGCATTTCTGCTAAATCCTACTCCAGCCCAATATTATCCCGCCAAGCACATTGCAAAGAGCCATCAAAAATGGATAAAACATTAATGCAAGACACTATCCAACCCGAACCCACGCTGGTAAAAGCATTAAATCAAAGCGAGCAAATAAAAAACAAGGTGGAAGAATGCGCTCAGGAGCTCGCTTTAGTGAATACGGCGCTGAAAGAAGAGCTTGTTGAACCCTTATCGTTGGATGAAATTCAGGATGCGTTAACTAAAAGTGAAGAGATTGAGGACAAAGTTCAGGAATGCGCGGAAGATTTGCATTTAGTAAATGCGGCTCTTGCGGAGGAAATCACTGAACGCAAAAAGCTGGAGCAAAAATTAGTCGTTAGCCAGGTGCAAGAAGAAAAAAATCGTTACCTGGCCTATCACGATGTAACAACCGGCTTGGCCAATCGGGCATTATTCAATGACAGGCTGGCTCAGGCATTGGCCCAGGCGGAGCGTCATACACGGTCTTTTGCGGTAATGTTCATTGACCTCGATAAGTTCAAGAGCATCAACGACACTTACGGACATGGCATTGGAGACAAGGTTTTGCAAATGGTGGCCACCCGGTTACAAACTTGCGTGCGCGACGAAGACACTGTCAGCCGGGTAGGGGGAGATGAATTCCTCTGCCTACTGATGGAGGTGGATGAAGATGCTAACGTCGCAAAAATTGCTGACTCCATGATTGAAAAAATTTCAGAAACCTGTGAACTTAATGATTTAAAGCTGAGTGTAAAACCGAGTATCGGTATAGCGATCTATCCTCGGGATGGCGCCTCAGCAGAGGTTTTGCTGAAAAATGCTGATGCTGCGATGTATAAAGCAAAACAGGATAGCAATGGTTATGTTTTCTTTAACCTGCTTGCCGCGACATCGGGCCGCCATTAACCTATAGCCCTACTTTTTTGGAAATGCTTCGTCGAGTTTTTCTACCAGGGTTTCTACGTGGGTTTCTTTGCTTAGTTCCATGGTTTTGTTATCCGCCGCATCCTGCGTGCCGATACTTTGGCTTACTTTTTCCAGCATTTGCAGCGCTTTGGTTAACTCCTGCTCTACCAGCAGGGTAAGTTGCAAGTTCAGGTGGGAGCGTTGCTCGGCGCGGCGGGTCATGCGGTTCTGTTTTATCAAAACGAACATAAATAAAAACACTGATTCGGTAGTAATGATGAACGAAAGCAAGGAATAGGGGTAGGGATCGAATGGTTTAATATACGGAAAATAATCGGCATTTATTACAATCCAGCTTACGATCCACACCAGATGCACCAGCACAAAAATAATATTGCTGGCGGCTCCCCCGATACTGTCACCAATAAAATCGGCAAGGCTGCGCTGCTTATTAAATTCCTCCTCAATTTTCTTAATGACCTCAATATTTTCCTGGGTCACTCTTGCGGTAATCTTTTTGTCCTCTGGCGTATTCATGGCAGGTGTGATTAGAAATTTCAGGGGTGGCAGATAAGGTGCTTAGCCATTGCTCGCCAAGCTGTCGCTTGCCGGGTGAGTGGCAGGATAAAGGCAGGCGCGCAATGCCGACAACAGTTTATCCATATCCACCGGCTTGGCAATGTAATCCGATGCGCCAGCCTCAAGACATTTTTCCCGATCGCCGCTCATGGCGTTGGCGGTCAACGCAATAATGGGTAACGATTCACACTGCGGAAGTTCGCGTATCGCACGGGTCACCATATAACCATCCATTTCCGGCATCATAATGTCCATAAGCACCGCGTCAAGATCCGGCGTTTCGCGCACCGTGCGCAACGCGTCCTTACCATTTTCTGCGGTCAGCACCGTAACGTCGAACCGCTCCAGAAGACTGGTGAGCGCGAAGATGTTGCGGATATCATCATCCACAACGAGTATTTTTTTGCCCTTGAGCGCTGCGTCAGCATAATAGAGTTTTTCTACCACACGGCGCTTATCATCGGACAGGTTGGCGGTGACGCGATGCAGGAATAATGCGGTTTTATCCAGCACGCGCTCCAGTGAATGTCTTTCTTTAAACACCACTGCCTCAGCCAGAAGGTGGAGGCGTTCCTTTTCCTGGGGAGATAAGTCCTTCGCCGTATAGATAATGACTGGAATGTGGCGCTGTTCCGGCTGTTGGCGCATATATTCCAGCAGCTCCAGCCCTGAGCTATTCGGGAAAACGAGATCCAGCAACAGGCAATCAAATTCCTGCTGCTTCATTGCCGTCAGAGCCTCTTCGACGCTGGCCACTGCCGTGGTTTTTACATCGCGGTTACCGATAAACTCCACGATGCTGTCGCGTTCGTTCTCATTGTCCTCAACCACGAGCAATTGCTTGATCGGACGATCGAGAAATTCCTTGATTCGTTCCAGGGCTTTATTCAATACCTCAGCCGTGGCTGGCTTGGTGATAAAATCCAGCGCGCCACGCTGAAGCCCACGCATGCGTTGCTGTTCAATTGAAATAATATGCACGGGAATATGGCGTGTTTTTGGGTTTTTCTTCAATCGATCAAGTACGTTCCAGCCATTGACGTCGGGCAAGTGAAGAGCCAGCGCAATGGCGTCAGGACGATATTCACGCGCCAATAATAATGCTACACCTCCCTGCGCGGTACGCAACACTTTAAATCCCTGCTGATGCGCAAAGTCGAACAGGATGTCGGAAAAGCTTCGGTCATCTTCCACAATCAATAACACGCGGTCGCCGCTTTCAATTTCCGTGCGGTCATCAGGAAACTCAATATGGGCCAATACTCGATTTGCGTTTGCCGAATTGTCAATGCGCTGGATGGATGAGCTTAACAGCGCGCTTTTCTCCAGCACACTATCCCTGAAAAGCATAAACGGTTCTTGATGTACTGGTTGCGAATACGCAGTCGGCACATACAGGGTAAATGTACTGCCTTCACCCACTTTGCTATGTAATGTGATTTCACCGCCCAGCAGCTTTGCGATGCCACGCGAGATAGACAAGCCCAAGCCGGTGCCGCCATAGTTACGGATAGTGGAACCATCTGCCTGCTGAAACGCCTCGAAGATGAGCTGCTGCTTTTCAGGAGCGATGCCAACGCCCGTGTCACTCACAGCAAATGCAATAACCTGTTCAGCACTGTTGAGTGTGGCGTTCTGCGTACCCCATCCTTCGGTAACACGCATAATGCCCAGGGCCACTGAACCACGCAGGGTAAATTTAAAGGCATTCGCCAGAAGATTTTTCAGCACCTGTTGCAAACGCTTGACGTCAGTGTGTATCGTCAACGGCAAATCAGGGGATGAAACGATATGAAATGCGAGGCGCTTGGCTTCGGCTACGTGCTGAAAATTGCGCTCTACATAATGGTGCAGTCCGGCGAGCAGTGTGTCTTCCAAATCCAGCGTTACCATGCCCGACTCGATCTTGGACAAATCGAGAATATCATTTATGAGGGTCAGCAATTCATCACCCGCTTCATGGATGGTGAGCGCGAATTTACGCTGTTTGTCAGTGAGATTGCCTTCCGGATTGTCCGCCAATTGGCGCGCCAGCAACAACAGGCTGTTGAGCGGCGTGCGCAATTCGTGCGACATGTTGGCGAGAAATTCCGACTTGTATTTGGAGGCCATCGCCAGTTGTGCCGCTTTCGCTTCCAGCGCTTCGTTGCTTTGCCGCAAGGCTTGCTGCTGGGATTGGAGCTGCGACGTCAGCAATTGGGATTGCTTCAGCAGCGTGTCGGTACGCGCATTGGCCTCAATAACATTCCATATGATGCCGAGGCTTTCAGCAAGTTGGTTCATAAAAGTTTTATGAAGCTCGCCAAAAGGAGTGAATGAGGCCAACTCGATCACTGCTTTTGTGTGGCCGTCGAATACCACGGGTAACAACAGAATATTGAGGGGAGCAGCTTCACCTAATCCGGAACTGATCTGAATATAGTTTGGTGGCACCTGCGTGAGCAGGGTAGGCTTTTTGTCCTGGGCGCACTGTCCCACCAATCCTTCCCCAAGATGAAAGCTTCTGGAGCGGCTCGCATCTATAGTATTGTTGCGTCCCTGATAAGCATAAGTGGCCAGCAATTTAAACAGTGGTGGGTGGACTTCGCCATCAAGCGAATAAAACATTCCGTATTGCACATTGACCAGTGGCGCCAATTCCGCAAGAATCAACTCTGCCACTATCACCGGGTCGCGTTGGCCTTGGGTAATACGCGTAAACATGGCGAGATGAGTTTTCAGCCAATCCTGCTCGGCATCCTTGTCCGATGTAATGCGTAACATCAGAATGGTGCGTTGCAGGGCGTAACCGACCCAGGCAACCAGAACTATGGCCAGTAAACTGCCAAACAGGGTAATACGGGCGGCAAGTTCCGAAATTTGATTGGCCCGAGTTTCGTGCTCCAACAGCAAGCGCTCTGCGACATCACTCATTTCACCAAGAACCTGTTCTATGCGGTGCAACTCATCACGCCCCTCACCGCTGGCGATCATTTGACGTGCCGCCTCCAACCCGCGCGTCTGCGCGGCGTTGATAACTTCCTCAGAAAAGGCCGTCCAGTCTGAAACCGCGTCCATCATTCTTTCCAGGCGACGTTGTTGGTCAGCGCTGTCGAACATTAGATTTTTGATTCTGCGCAAGGTCTCGGGCAGATCCTGTTTAGCCTTGCGGTAAATATCCAGCCAATCATCTTTGCCAGCGATGGCAAAGCCACGCTGAGCGCGTACCATCTGATTAATATGAGTCTGGGCGCTCGCCAGCGCCAGGCGCACCTCGTGCGTCTGTGTTTTCCAGCGGAGGGCTTCTTCAGATTTAATCTGTAAATTATAAGCTGACACGGCCACACCAACCAGGATACCCAGCGCCACAAAAAGAAGGGTAATTACAGAGCTGCGTCGCGCCATCTTAAGAGGAGCAAACGCAGGGATAGATTCTTTGGTGAGTGGCTTCATAAATATTTTCAAGCTCCAGAACTTCACTACGCATGCCGCAACCAGGCTTTTAATCAGATTGCAGCGATAGGCAATGTAGGGGGTTATGGATGGCGCAGGCGAGTATCATATTAGCCTAACGCGCTCTTTGTCTACGAGAAAATAGGCGGGTAATGTTTGTACATAAATGGAGGGAGGATCACTATAGCAAAATGATCAAGGGATATTCACCGCTGGCTTGTGAAATACTTCAGCAATGCACGGTATCCAAACCGGCCTCAGCCATGGCTACCGCCTTGAAAATAGCACGGCCTTTGTTCATGGTTTCTTCCCACTCCAGCGCGGGCACAGAATCAGCGACGATGCCTGCGCCGGCCTGAATGTGCAGCATACCGTCTTTAATCACAGCGGTGCGAATTGCGATAGCCGTGTCCATATTTCCCGACCACGAGATATAACCCACCGCACCCGCATACACACCGCGCTTGACCGGCTCCAGCGCGTCAATGATTTCCATGGCGCGCACTTTGGGCGCGCCGCTGACAGTGCCTGCGGGGAAGGTGGCGCGCAGCGCATCTATTGCCGTCATGCCCGATTGCAATTGCCCCGTGACATTCGAAACGATGTGCATGACATGCGAGTAACGCTCGATCAGCATTTTTTCGGTGAGTTTTACGCTGCCGGTTTCACTGACGCGACCCACATCATTACGCCCGAGGTCAATTAACATTAAATGTTCGGCGCGCTCTTTCGGGTCCGCCAGCAATTCCTGCTCCAGCGCGCAATCTTCCGCTTCGCTTGCGCCACGCCGCCGCGTACCGGCAATCGGCCGCACCGTAAGCACGTCTTCTTCGAGACGCACCAGAATTTCCGGTGACGATCCCACCACATGAAAATCGCGCAAATCCATATAAAACATATAGGGCGACGGATTGAGGCTGCGCAGTGCGCGGTATACATCCAGCGGCGCGGCATGCACTGGCGTCGACAGGCGTTGCGACAACACCACCTGCATGACATCGCCTTCATGAATATAGCGCTTGACGCGGTCCACGGCAGCTTCAAAATCCTGGCGGGTGAAGCCAGACACGAAATCAGATTCATCTATCCGCTGCGCGCGCCGGGCAACAGCAGGTTGCGGCGTGGCTTCACGCAAGGTTTGCACTAACCCATCGAGGCGTTGCTGCGCTTTTTTCCAGGCCTGTTCAACGTCAGGATTGACGTGGATCACCACATATAATTTGCCGCGCAAATTATCGAACACCAACACTTCGTCCGACACCATCAACAAAATATCCGGCGCGGCGATCGGGTCGGGCTTGGCAGAAGCCGTCGCCAGGCGTGGCTCAATATAACGCACGGTGTCATAGCCGAAATAACCCACCATGCCGCCGGTAAAACGCGGCAAGCCGGTTACCCCCGCTTCTTTGCCCGCGACTTTATAACGCGCCTGGAAGGTTTCGATCCACGCCAAGGGGTCATCCGCCTGTGCGGATTCAATCAACTCGCCGTCTTTTTCCACATTAATCGCATGCCCCGACACGCGTACCACGGTGCGGCACGGCAAGCCGATAATGGAATAACGCCCCCACTTTTCGCCGCCCTGCACGGATTCAAACAGGTATGAGTAGGGCCCGTCTGCCAGCTTAAGATAAGCGCTCAACGGCGTATCAAGATCCGCCAGCACTTCACGCATTAACGGAATACGGTTGTATCCCTGCGCTGCAAGCTTTTGGAATTCGTCATGCATCATATTAAAACCGCCCCTTAGTCTATCAGCCCAACAAACCTTGCAGTTCCAACATAGAATCAATTACCGCATCGGGATGCGACTCACGAATATCCACGCCGTGGTTGTAACCGTAAGTCACGCACACAATCTGAAAACCTGCGGCGCGCGCCGCTTTCACATCGCTCATCGAATCACCCACCATTAATGCATGGCGCGGCTCCACGCCCAGCAACGTGGCGGCGTGCAACAATGGCATGGGGTCGGGCTTTTTCTTCGCCACCGTATCGCCACTCACTACCGTCAAAAAATAATGGTAGATGCCCATATCTTTAAGCAGTGGTTCGGTAAACGCGGCCGCTTTATTGGTGACGCAACCGAGCTTGTAGCCCGCACCGTATAGGTAATCCAAGCCCTCGCGCACACCCGGATAAAGATTACTGCGCTTACTGGTGTTCTGTGCATACAGCGCCATGAAAATCGGCAATGCCTGCGCAAATAAAACCTCATCCGGCTCGCCATTCAACTCGTTGATGAGCGTACGCTTCACCAGACGCTCTACACCGTTACCGACCCATTCACGCACCCGCGCTTCGCCACGTATAGGCAAATCCAACTGCTGCATCATGGCGTCGGTGCAATACGCGAGATCCGGCACGCTGTCCACCAACGTGCCATCCAGGTCAATCAACACCATTTGCGGCTTTTTCAGCATGCTTACTTTCCAACCTTGGCTAACTCAGCGCGCATTGCCGCTACCACTGAATTGTAGCGCTGGGGGTCCGTGTCTTTTCCCGCGCCAAACAAAGCAGAGCCCGCAACGAAAGTATCTGCGCCTGCCTCGGCAATCTCACGAATGTTCGCCACGTTAACACCGCCATCAATCTCCAGACGGATATTACGGCCACTGTCATCAATTAAACGCCGCGCTTCGCGTAATTTATCCAGCGCGCCAGGAATAAATTTCTGCCCGCCAAAACCAGGGTTAACCGACATCAACAAAATCATGTCCACCTTATCCATCACGTGTTTCAGGTAATGCAACGGCGTAGCAGGATTAAACACCAGGCCGGATTTACACCCGTTATCACGCACCAGTTGCAGCGAGCGGTCTACATGCTCGGTCGCCTCGGGGTGGAAGGTAATATAAGTAGCGCCTGCTTTAGCAAAATCCGGGATAATACGATCCACCGGCTTTACCATCAGATGCACATCTATCGGCGCCGTGATGCCGTGCTTGCGCAGCGCTTCGCACAGCAAAGGGCCGATGGTCAGGTTCGGCACGTAATGGTTATCCATCACATCAAAGTGAACAATATCCGCGCCCGACTTTAGAACATTGTTGACTTCCTCCCCCAGCCGGGCAAAATCCGCTGACAGGATGGAAGGGGCTATCTTGTAATCTGATATGGCGTGATCTGACATAGCGTTTGGAACCTCATTTGACAAAGGGACACAATCTGAACTTAATAAAACATTCAGGTTAAATTGTTAATTTTACCTGATCTACAAGAAACTTTCACGGTAAAGCCTTGTCTCATTACGGTTGACCTTGGGCAAGTACCTTGCCCAAGGTCAACCTGCTAACCACTGGAAAATACCATGCTCATCGCCTTGCCACTGCATGTATTAGCCGCCATTATCTGGGTCGGCGGCATGTTCTTCGCTTATATGATACTGCGCGCTGTCGCTGCTTCACTACTCGAACCCCCCGCGAGATTGGCACTATGGTCACAGGTTTTTAAGCGGTTTTTTCCGTGGGTATGGGCCGCCATCATCGTGTTGCTGTCGAGCGGGCTGTGGATGACCTTTGTCGAATTTGGCGGCATGAAAAATGCTGGCAAACACATACATTTGATGCTCACGCTAGGCATCATCATGATGCTGTTATTCTTGCACCTGTTTTTTGCATATTACCGCAAATTAAACACCGCATTAGCCGCTAAAGATATCCCCGCCGCAGAGCAGCAGTTAAATAAAATCCGGCGCATGGTTGGCGTCAATTTGATTTTGGGGTTGGTCACCGCTGTTGTTGCCAGTGCGGGACGGTTTATTTAAGGGCGCCTTTTGAAAATTCGCCCCCGGATTTTTCAAGAGGGGGAAAATATTGCGCGTGTGTTTTCTTGATGGTTAAATATTTAACGTATTGGGGGTGGGCAACAATACGGTTCGGTTTAGCCGTTCGTGGTGAGCCCTTCGATAAACTCAGGAGAGCCCTGTTGAACCACCCGCCCCGCATCCAGAGCCCTTCGACAGGCTCAGGGCGAACGGGAAGCGTATTAAGCGAACAGTATTGGGGTAGGCAATGTTATTTACATCCCCCTCCCCATGCGGTCATCGCCCCTATCATTTCAGGCGCGGTTTTGTAGTCTGCATCAAGCTTACCAAGCAAACTGTATTGTGAGCATCCCCCGCTCACTCTGAACCCATGCCTGGCTGGACATCCGACGCACGACGGCGAAAACGTTTTGCCAAAACCTCATTTACTTCGCGGCGGCGATGGAACACCATTTCCTTTACTTCGTACATAGATACGCAGGGGAAGAGCTTGACGAAGACCAGAAACAGCAAACCAAACCAGCCAAAGCTGCCAAACACGATAGCCCATTGCACGACGCTCGGCCACAACATGTTCCACGCTTCGGGGGCATAACCATGCGCCAAGGTGGGCGCCACTATCATCCATCGCTCCAGCCACATGCCAACGTTCAGCAAGATCGACACAACCATCAAGGTAGGCATGTGACGGCGCACCTTCTGGAACGCCAGCGCAAAGGGTAACACCATGCCAAAAAATAACATGGTCCAGAAATAAGGAGCGAAGGGCCCAACAAATTTTGCAAGCAAGACTTCCTTGGGAACTTGATCATGGCTGTACCAGACGGTGGCGAATTCCACCAGATTCAGATAAGTCCACACCATCGCAATCGCGAACGTTAACTTGCAGGTCTTCTCCATGATGGCAACCGTCATGTATTCTTCCAGGCGGAAGAAATAGCGCAACATAATGAACAGGGTGATAATCCCTGCGCATCCGGAGTACAATGCGCCCGCCACGAAGTAAGGCGGGAAGCTCGTCACATGCCAGCCAGGCATGATGGACATGGCAAAGTCAGCCGCCACGATGGAATGCACCGACACCGCCAGCGGAATCAAAAAACAGGCCATTAACATATATGTCACGCGGAAATTCCGCCACTGGCGATCGGTACCCTGCCAACCCAAAGCCAGCATAGTGTAAAACGTCTTGCGCCAGCCGGTGGTATTGTCACGGCAAATCGCCAGATCAGGAATCATACCAATGAACAGGAACAACGCCGACGAAGTAAGATAAGTGGTAATGGCGAAGGTGTCCCACGCCAGCGGGGACCTGAAATTAGGCCAGATACCGCGATCAGAAACATAGGGAACAACCCAATAAAAGTTCCACACACGACCCAGGTGGATTAGCGGGAAAAAACCTGCTGTCATCAGCGAAAAGGTGGTCATCGCCTCTGCGAAACGGTAAATCGGTTTACGCCAGTCGGCATGAATAATATGCAGGATTGCCGACAACAAGGTTCCCGCATGGCTCATACCGATCCAGAAAATAAAGGTTGCGATATACAACCCCCACATGTGCGGCCGATTCAGATTGGCTACCCCTAAGCCCGTCTGATATTGATAGACTTCTGCAACCACAGCACACAACATCATGAGCAGACACACCGCGACCGCCACCCAGTAAGCCTTACGCGGACTCTGCATGGTCCGTAAAATATCCGCGTTGATCTGTACCCACTTGAGCTTTTCGTTGATGTCTTTATCCTTTACGTAACCCATGTCGTCCCTTCACTAAACTGTGTGTTGTGCGTCATTAACAAAACGCCGTTCCTGGAATGCCGAATAAAGGGGCGCCATCTTGCAGCTCCTGCAGCAGCGCCTGCCTTCTCAAATAAATGTAAATGCAATAATTATACCCGTCATATTATTGTCGGCCTGCATCCCGTTATCGCTCAACAAATGGGCGCAATGAAGGGGTAATTGCGCAGTATGCTCCTGTTTTGGCTGACACAGGTAAGTGGTTGCACCAGAAAAATATCTTGGGGTTTTACCTTCAAGCGCTTTCCTTGCTCTTTATAGGCTACAGAACTGTAAGAGGGGGGGACGGGTGAAATGCAAAAACACCCCGCCGATTCTTCATCAGCGGGGTGTTGGATTATTCTCCAAGCACAGAACTAAGATATTAAGGGGCTGATTTAATCAATCCATATCGAGTCAGTGACCAACGCATCGCGACAAAGGCGATGGCGGCTATAACCACTGTTACTCCAATACCAAACAACGAGGTCATCGGCATTTTATAAAATTGCGGCTCCACGGAACCGGCAATCCAGGTATAGCGCTCAATCCACGTACCTATAAAAATAGAGATGGCCACCATAAGAATCGTATTAGGATTATGGCGATTTGGCGTAAATACCAGGGTAACAAATGGAATAATAAATTTCAGCGCCAGGAACGTCCACCACAGCGGGCCAAAGCCGTGAAACATCATGTTTCTGTAACGAATTATTTCTTCTGGAAAACGGGCGTACCACATGATCAGGTACTGGGTAAAATACAGGTAAGTGAACAAAATGGTAAAGCCCAGTAAAAGCTGCGCCAGATAATTGAAAACAAACGGTTCAAACGGTTTGGTCAATCTCTCAGAGCGATACAGGAAAAACAGGAAAATAGTAAAAAATGCCAGGAAACCATGGAAATTACTTATAAAATGATAAGCGCCATAACTGGCACTATGCCAACCCGGCATCATGGTCATTTCAAAGTCCCACGCCACCATCGTTCCATACAGGAAGTAGGCAAAGGGAATCAACAAAGCCACATTGCGAAAACGACGTTGCGTCTTATAAGAACTATCGATTTCACTCTGGTGTTGCAGCTTGATAAACAACCCATACAGACCGACCACAATGAGAAAGCCAATGATCTGGCGACTTACCAGGAAGGTGTAGTTATGCCAACCTGACAAGTGCTGGTCACCATCATGCGCGTGCTCCAGCCACTGGAAGGTCGATTCCCCGTTGGCTAAAAGAACCAGCAACAATACAAATGTAATGGGAAACAATACCGCCAGTGAACACGCCAGCTTGCGCACCTGAAAACGCCACTTGCCATTTATCAAGTGCAATAATGCCGAAAGTGTCACGCCACCCAATGCAATGTATTGCAGGATAAGAAAATTCACAGTCAATACTGACCAACTACCAAAGTTTTCCATTTTGCCCCTCTGGCTTTCGTATTTCTAGTTTAAGTTTATTTGGTGGATGCGGTTGTGGCGGCAGGTTCGGCCGGTGGCTCAGATTGTGCGTCTTTTGCAAGCTGGTTACGCACATAGTTCACTACATGCCAACGCTCTTCAACGGACAAATCGTTTGCTCCCCTGCCATCCTCACGGGCGGTTGGTTTGCCATAGGCCGGCATAATGGCGCTACCAAAGGTAATAGTGCCAAAAATCCAACCTTCTGTCAGTTGCTTCTGCACATACTCGTCTACGAGACTGATCGCGCCAATCTTGGGGGTGATTGGAGCATCTGCGCGCCCCGTCAAGCCATGGCATGCTGCACAGTAAATCCTGAATAGGGTTTTGCCTGACTTCAAGGATGCATCACTTAATGGTACGGGATTAATCAGCCCTTTCGCTTCGTCACGATTGGCCACCGTAGTGGCAATGCCCTGAGTCGGTACAGACCGTGCCGGAAACGGCGCCATTACACCTTCCTGCGGTTTAATGCTCGGTTGATTCATCATGTCTTGAGACCACGGCCACGCAAACGCCGCCGTAGGCACTAGCATCAGCGATGCCACAGGCACCCGCATTGCAGCCAATAATGAGCCGACCAATGTTCTAACGGGCCTCATTTGCTCACCTCTTCCCGAATCTCGAGCACCTTATGTTGCCTGAATAATGCCTTGATCGGCTCATAGGTTTCTTCATTCAAGTCCAGAACTATAGCAATTTGATCCACACCAACCTTTTCACTGTATAACTTTTCCCTTTTGCCGAACAACAAGCCTGACAGCACCAGGAAACCGAGAACCGTAGCTATTACACTAAACAAAATAAACATTTCATAGGTCAGCACTATATTACTGGGAATCGGCACCACCGGCTTGCCACCCTGGGGTTGCACCAGGAAATCAGACTGTGATGTCACCAGAAAATAAAAGCCACCTATGATACCAAACAAGGAACCGCACAAGGTGACCCTCCGTACATGTGACGGACGCTCACCCAAAACCTCATCAATTTCCGGGTGCTCTATGGGTGACATTAGCCTCACATCATCCACCGTGACACCTGGAACCTTATTCTTCTTGATATCTTCAAGCGCACAGAAGACCTCTTCAAAGTCGGAGAAAAGACCCATAACGCTGTATTTTTTCCTCATGATTACGCCCCTTCTACGCTGGGTTTGCCAACAACATGCCCAGATCCCGCGTGGCTATGGCCGTGCTTATGGCCAAGCAAATCCTTCTTCTGGTGGAAGACCATTTCCTTCACTTCGTACATGGACACCATCGGGAATATTTTGCAGAAAACCAGGAAGATCATGCCAAACCAGCCAAGGCTACCAAACACAATACACCACTGTACAATGCTCGGCCACAGCATGTTCCATGATTCAGGATTATAGGCATGCGACAAGGTGGGACTGACGATCATCCAGCGCTCCAGCCACATACCAATGTTGAACAGAATGGACAGCACCATCAACGCGGCCATGTTACGCCGCAGCCTCTGGAAGGCCAGCGTAAAGGGTAACACCACAGCAAGAAACATCATGGCCCAGAAGTAAGGCGCAAACGGCCCATAAAACTTGGCGAGCAAGACTTCCTTGTCAGCTTGATTATGGCCGTACCAGACGGCGGCGAACTCCGCAAGAATCAGGTAAGTCCACACCATCGCAATGGCAAAGGTCATCTTGCAGAGCTTCTCCATAATGTTCACTGTCATATAATCTTCCAATCTGAAGAAGTAACGCATGATGATGAACAGCGTCATGATTCCGGCACAGCCCGAATACAGCGCGCCCGCCACAAAGTAGGGCGGAAAGCTTGTCACATGCCAACCCGGCATCAAGGACACCGCAAAATCAGAGGACACAACCGAGTGCACCGATATCGCCAAAGGAAGCAAGAAACAGGCCATGGTCATGTAGGTCTTGCGGAAGTTACGCCACTGGCGATCCGTACCCTGCCAACCCACAGACAGCACGACGTAGAGTTTTTTGCGCCAGCCACGGGCGTTATCACGGCAGATCGCCAGATCGGGAATCATGCCAACATAGAGGAATGTCAAGGAACAGGTGAGATACGTGGTGATAGCAAATGCGTCCCACACCAGGGGCGATCTGAAATTTGACCAAATTTCACGATCACTGACATAAGGAACCACCCAATACAAATTCCATACGCGACCCAAATGGATCATTGGAAAAATAGCCGCTGTCATCAATGCGACACTGGTCATCGCCTCAGCAAAGCGATAAATGGTTCTACGCCATTCGGCATGAATAATATGCAAAAAGGCCGACAACAGGGTTCCTGCATGGCTCGCGCCGACCCAGAAAATGAAGGTTGCAATATACAGGCCCCACATGTGTGAGCGGTTCAGATCAGCCACCCCTAACCCGTATCGGTATTGGTAGACTTCCGCAGTCAAGCCCACTAAAAACATGATGAAGCTTGTGGCCAGCGCGATCCAGTACGCCTTACGCGGCGTCTCCATATGACGCAGCACGTCCTCATTGATCTTGGCCCACTTGATCTCTTCGTCGATGGCTTTTTCGTCGATGTGTTTCATACTATCTCTTCACTAAACTTATTTGTTGGCGTCATTAACAAATGAATGACTCTTAAAATAATGAATGATCCCGTTCTTACACTTCACGCACGCGCTCCAGGTACATCACACTTGGATCGGTGTTCAACCCTTCCAGAATGCGATAACCGCGAAGCTCCTTGTTTTCTTTTGTCTGTTTATACGGACCCTGTTTCACCTGATGGGCATTCCACAATTTGGCAACCTGACTGTCGGGATCCATTTTGTCACCGAACACCAGTGCCGACGTTGGGCAGCTCTGCACGCAGGCAGTAGCAAACTCCCCGTCTTTCACTTTGCGGTTTTCCATCCTGGCTTCATCCTTGACAACGCGGATGCGGTGCACACAGAAAGTGCATTTTTCCATAACACCCTTGTCACGTACCGTCAGATCCGGATTAAGCTGCATGTGCAGCGGCTCGGGCCAAGCGTCTTCATAGTATGACCAGAAATTAAAGAAGCGCAAACGGTAAGGACAGTTGTTGGAACAGTAGCGCGAACCGATGCAACGGTTGTACACCTGCGCATTCAAGCCATCGGGCGTATGGTACGTCGCAGCCACCGGGCAGACTGGCTCACAGGTGGCCGAATGGCACTGCTGACACATCATCGGCAAGAAGCTGCCGCCAAAATCCTGATATTCGCTTTTGGTGCCGTGAAAACCAAATTGCTCATTGAAACCCTTGCCGTCGCGCTCAAGCATCCCTTCAGCAATGGGCGCAGGATTGCTGGGCTTGAGCGCGGAACGCGGCGCTGGCGGATTTCCCTCAATCCACGCATCCAGACTGTTTGAAGCAGTGGCCACATAGGGCTGCAGATCCGGTTCGTCCCAAAAGCGTTCGACACGCATCCAATGCATGCCCTGATTCTTCGCAAAACGCGTTTCACCTACCACGGGAAGGTTGTTCTCGGCATAGCAGGCCACCGAACAGGCGTTGCAACCGATGCATTTGTTCAAGTCAACCACCATAGCCCACTGGTGCTCATACTCGTGAAATCCGCCTTCTTCAGCACCCTTGCGGTACCTGGACCAGTCGTTGATAAGATTAGTAATTGACATTATTTTTTACCCTCTGTGTGATTAAACACATCTGATTTATTCAAAAGGTGCGGCGCCAGGAAATGCACGGCGCTGAAGAAAAATCCATTCATGGATTTTTCTTCAGCTTGTTTCAAGTGATAGTTTTAGGTTCAGCACGATTAAACACATCCGCAGTCACTGTTGCTACCATCTTGCGGCCAAGCTGGGTTTCGTTAGAACTTAACTTCACCAGGAACTCACGCCGCCCCGCCGCAGCCGCAGTGACGCGCGTGCCGTAAAGCGCCAACTCACCGGTTCTCGCGTCCGCACCCGGGCTGATGATTTTCAGGGGATTTACGCCGCGACCCTTCGCATATCTACCATATTCCTCATGCCCTTGACCCATAGGCACCGCAATGGCATCAATATGAATGCCTTTGTGAATATATACCTGCGCCTCAAGGGCGCCTTGATCTGAGGTGATGCGTAGAAAATCACCCTGCTCCACACCCAACCTGGCGGCGGTGGCGGGATGAATCTCTGCCCAGGAGGTCCAGACAATCTTGCTGATCTGATCAGGCGCTTCCTGCAACCAAGGCAAATTGGCATGACGACCGTCCCATAGGCCCAACCGCCCAGACGGCACGAGATGAAAAGGACGTTGGGCGTCTTCTTTGTATTCAGGAAGATTGATTTCAACCAGCCTGGGTTTTAGCGTACCCACAACGGTGGGCACTTCCAGCAACCCCTTCTGTAAGGTCTTGCCCCAGAACTCATCATTGGTGAGTGCACCGCCTTTGACGGTGGCTGGCAAGGCGGTAAAAGCGTTCTTCAAATAAGAGTAGTAATCCGTAAAGCTCTCATATTCTTTGACCTTACGCATTTTTAGAAACGCCAGCAACAAGTCACCAAAACCTTTGTTGGGATACAAAGGCTCCATGAGCGGTTGCTGAATGCTTACCACTTTTTGTTCGGGCTGGTAGATGCCCATGTGGGTACCCCAATCCTCATAGGGCGACAGCACCGGCAACACCAGGTCTGCGCTCAGAGCCGTTTCATCGGGGAAGTTCGAGAAAGCTACTTTAAAAGGAATGTTCTTGAGCTTTTCTGTCAGCCCCAGATGACTTGGCGCGGTATATACAGGATTTGCGCCATAGAAGAACACTACATCCAGGTTCTTTTTATCTGCCGCATCAGCAAAAGCGATGAGGTCGCGCGTGCCGCCCATTTTGGCTTCCATCTGCGGGAACGGCGAAGAACCACCGGCTACAATCGTCTTGCCAACATTCCCCAGCAGCATATTCAACATCATTACTGCAGCGGCAGCCGAGTAACCATGCGCATGCCCTTCCACAGAAGCCCCCGCCAGCACCAGGCTGGGCGAACGCTCTTTCAGGAGCGTTGCTATACGTGCCAGACGGTCAGCAGAGCTGCCGGTGATGCTGGCAACTTTTTCAGCATCGTGGCTGGCAATCAAGGCACGAATATTCTCAGGCACGCCTGCGGCATCAACGCCTTGTTTTAATAACTGGTTGGCGATACCCAAAGCAAACGCGCCTTCAGTGCCGGGACGTATTGGCACCCACAGGTCGGCATTACCGCCGGTCAAGGTCATTTTAGGCTCAACCTGAATCAGCACGCCACGCGGAGAACCGGTGCGGAACTTGGCATAAGCAGTCGAAAAATACACTGGGGATATGCCGGCACCCAGGAAGTCAGATCCAAACGACAATATTACCTTGGCTTCGTCGAGACGGTAACGCGGCATGGCCTCACCCAGCATGTCGAGATTAACCGCGCGGCCTACGGCATTATTGATGACCTCATGCACGAAGTGGTGTTGGGAACCCAGCGCCGCAAGATGCGCCGACAATAATACTGATTGATGGCCACTCACGGTGCCGGTGAACCAGGCAAAACGATCCCCCGCCAAACCTGAAGCCGCGCCGACTTTTTGTTCCAGTGCGCCCAAGGCCTCTTCCCACGTCACTTCCGTCAGAGAGCCGCCCTTGCGCAGCAGCGGTTTTTTGATGCGATCAGGGTTGTAATGGCCCTGCAAACCGGCCTGGCCCATCTGGCACAACTTGCCGTAGTTAATAGACGAATCGGGATTGCCTTCCATCTTGAGCACACGACCTTCACGGACACGACCATGCACTCCGCAACCAGCCGCACACTGTTGGCATGTAGAGGCGAACCAGACGCCAACTCCGGGAATAACATATTCTTCGGGCTGAAGATACGCAACAACTTCTTCTTTGCCTTCTTCCAGAGTAACGGTTGTTGGTCTATCGCAACCTGCGACGGCAACGCCCACGCCACTCCAACCCAGGATCTTCAAAAAGTCTCTGCGGTTGACGCCATTACCACTCATAAAAAACCACCCATCCTAAACTTAAACATGTAGCCAAAAACGCTGCGCACACCTCAAAACCTCAAGCGCACCCTGTTTTACTTGTGACATTTCCAACAGTCAAACGGACCCTTATTGGCTTCATGGCAACGCACACAAAAACCCATATTCAAAGGTTTGACTTTGTTCGCCACTGTCATTTGCTTGAGATCGCCATGACAGAATGCGCACACTTCGGAAACTCTATCCACAGACATGCCTTCATTATCAAAAACAAAGCGCTTCAGATGCTTCTCATGGGTAAAATGCACGAAATCCGGCACGTCATGGACTTTCTTCCATTTCACCGGCTCGCGCTTTTCCCAATACTCCGTCAACTGCTTGATACGCGGCTTGTCGGTAGCAATCATCGAATGGCAACCCATACACTTGCTGGTGGGCGGAATGCCGGCCACTTTGCTGCGCCGCGCATAGGTATGGCAATACATGCAATTGATGCCATTTACCTTGGTATGTATGTCATGAGGGAACTCGATAGGCTGCTCGACATGCTTGCCAGCATGCTCACCCTTGGGTGGCACGACGTTTGGCACACCCTTGGTTGTTGCACCGTTCTCCGCCCAAGCAGGCAACGCCAGGACGAGCAAACTTGCCAACACCAAGGCAAAGGTAATAACCCGCGATAATAATGGAGTAACAAAATAGTGTACGCCACGCCCACGATGCGCCCACGTCACCGGAACTGGCGCCACTGAACTGGCCTGCCTAAACAAAAAACAATAACCGCCTGACATCTTAACCCTCGATGGTGTTATCAAAAAAAATACTTCGGGATATACATCTTAAAAATTACAAGTGGAATGCCCCCACTGCACATTAAGACGAATCCGCCTCCTGAATCGAGCTTGACCTGCCCTACAGAAATGGCTCCGCAACAGCGGATGCCCGATACATACAAACAGTAACACCTAAAAAACAGCCAAGGCCGCACGCAGAAGCGCGCCAATAAAACTCAGGCGGGAGACACTTAAACAATGGGAAATACCAGGAAACAACCCCACCCTTAAAACCATCATCTAAACTCTTAAAATTGCCAGCTTGTACGTCCCGCCAGCAATTTCCGTATTTATTTTATTAGAATTTATATAAAGCCCTAATAATAATAGGTAATTATTTATGTATTTATTATGTGTAATACCCTGCTCATTGAATCCTAGAACAAGTTTATGGGGCATGTCAATGCCAAAAGAGGAAGTTTCTCAAGACAAGCCCCCAGAATTATTAAAAATCTCACCCAACGAGTATGCTGACGCAGAAAATAAGAAGGTAGTATTCCATATCATTCACATTTCCGCACTAACTCTTAAATTTGGCCAACCTGTTACAACGTTTTCGGTCGACTGAGGAATTTCTGAAGGGAGGAGGTCATGGCGCTGGAGATAATCCGCGTTTCGTCGTTCGCCACTAATCTTTGATCCGCGCCTGCGCCAGAATGGGCGCAGGTATTCGGGTAACAGTTGAGCTTGACCGTATCGTGAAACTTCTTCGCGCTTTAATTCAAAGTGTCTCGATATACATTTCGGTTAGTCCTGCCCAAAATTACCGGCGCTGGCCTGGAGCACGGCGCCGCAGGTGGTCGTGTTACCCGCGTAAGCAACCGCGATGCCGTCGATGA
>LNFM01005796.1_pt1 | contig 20959 bp, 12 predicted proteins | sample 596031 | NCBI WGS metagenome assembly LNFM01 (sample SAMN04254537, study PRJNA301005) | activated carbon metagenome | isolation source: dual media filters at the Ann Arbor, Michigan drinking water treatment plant | place: USA: Ann Arbor
TTTTTTAGCTCGAGCCAACGAAGTTTTGGAGCTGGTTAAACTAAGTCATGCAAAAGATAAAAAATTGAAAGAATATTCTAAAGGGATGCTGCAAAGAATTGGAATAGGGCAGGCGTTACTTGGTTATCCAGAGTTTTTGATTTTAGACGAGCCTATGTCTGGCTTGGATCCTGACGGACGAATTTTGGTAAAAGATATATTAAAATCTCTTAAGGGTAAAAACATGACCGTGCTGATGAGCAGCCATTTGCTAGAAGACGTTGAAGAGCTTTGTGAAGATCTTGTCATTATTCACAAAGGAGAAATTTTATATAACGGCGAACTTGGTAAATTCACGGGGCAATACGCCAATCTTGAAGAAGCTTACCGAATTTTTAAAAACCAAGTTGGGATGAATTACAACGCATGAATCGTCTAATTTTAACAAATACTCTGGAATGGGTGCGTCTGAAGTTTATTCACATCGTCATCGTTTTGGCTTTTTTATATTATGCACTCAGCTTTCTTTTGGGATCGTTGAGTTTTGCTGAACAGCAACGACTTTATTTTGATTTTGGCCTTGCAGGAGTCGAAGTCGCGACTGTTTTTGTTGCTGCTTTTCTCGCGACCCATGCCATACATCGAGAAATTGAACGTAAAACAATTCTGGTGTTGGTCGCAAGGCCAATCCCCAGATGGAAATTGCTTTTAAGTTATCTCGGTAGTTTGACGATTTTGAATTTGATCATCGTTTCTATTTTGGGGGCCACACTTTATGTTTCTCTTGAAGATTCTGGCAAACATCAAACGAACCTGTTGATCAGTCTCTTTGTGATTTGGCTGAAAGCGGTCGTCGTGAGTTGCTTTGGAATATTGTGCGCTGTTTTGGCTCGCCCAATGTTTGGCATGGTTCTCACTCTTTGCTATTGGATTGCAGCTTATTCCATTCCGGACCTTATTTTTTTAGCTGAAAAGCTTAAAAGTGACGGTCTCATCGCAACTGCAAAATTTTTCAAATCCATCATTGCCAATTTTTATTTGTTTAACTGGAAAAATTATCAGTTTTTGAAGTCTCAAATAATGATGACGGACGTGATGTGGGCGGTAGCTCATTGTTTATTTTGGATCATCGTCTTGCAAACCATCGCAAGTATTGCCTTTCGTAAGAAAGAAATCGTCTAATGCCAGTCCTTGCGACCATTTGGTTGGATCAGATTTTTATTTTTTTAATGGGCGCCTGTCTTGGAAGTTTTGCAAACGTCGTCATTCTTCGTCTTCCTAAAAATGAGTCCCTTATGGGGCGAAGTCGCTGCAACAGCTGCGGGACAACGGTGCCGTGGTATCACAACATTCCCATCGCAAGTTACTTTATTTTGAAAGGAAAATGTTCTTCCTGCCAAACAAAATTTTCGATTCGCTATCCGCTCGTGGAACTCATCATGGCGGGACTGTTTTTGGCACTCTATACGCTTTACGGACCTTCCTGGATTTTACTCGAATACCTGATTATGACTTGGGGTTTGGTCACGGCGAGCTTCATTGATTGGGATCATATGATCCTTCCGAACGAAATTACTTATGCTGGACTAGTACTTGGTCTAGTCGGGGCTGTTCTTAATCCTGAGAGAGATATGTGGGATGGGATTGCTGGATTTCTTTTAGGCGGAGGAAGTCTTTATCTGGTTTCTTGGGTCTACTTTGTGGCGACTGGACGAGAAGGTCTTGGAGGCGGGGACATCAAGCTACTTGCTTGGCTAGGCGCGGTTCTAGGGTGGAAGTCGATCGCGTTTATTGTCCTCAGTTCTTCTATTTTAGGATCGATTGTTGGTCTTTATTTGAATCGCAAAGCCGAAGATAAAATGAAAGCCATGATCCCATTCGGACCCTTTATTGCCATCGGAGCTGTTCTTTTTGTCTTAGGACTAAAGTCGGTTGGCCATTGGTACGTTGAACTTTTTTTCCCATCCTTTTGACAGAGCGCTTCTCCACATCAAATAATAAAGATTGGAGAGGTCTACAGGATGTTCTTTTCCTCTAAAAAAATCATTGGCGTCGACTTAGGGACGAGCTCGATCAAGATGTGCGAACTGACCGTTAATAAAAACGGTACCGCATCCCTTGATAATTTTGCGTTTGTCATGACACCCGACGAGGCACTCAGCAATAACGAAATCGTAAATGCACTTCTTATTGGTGAGGTGATCAAAAGCGGACTTAAAGAAAGTAAGTTCAGTCGCAAGAATGCTTGCGTCGGCATGTGGGGAACCGCAGCGATGGTCAAAAAAATTTCGATGCCAAAGGTCGACCCCAAATTATTGCGGGACCAAATCAAGTATGAGGCCCAGCAGTATTTGCCTTTCGAAGTTTCGCAGGTAACCTTAGAACATCATCTCCTTCCATTTGCGTCTCAGACGGACTATATGGATGTTTTGATTATTGCGGGGCAAAATGAATTCATCACAAAGTACAAAGAAGTCATTGGATATGCAGGATTAAAAGCGTCCATCCTGGATGTCAGTTGTCTTGCGTTTGCAAATCTTTTTGAATTCAATTACGGAAAACTAAATGAGCCCGTCGCACTTTTTAATTTCGGAAAGAATTCGACTCAATTCATTGTCGTGTTTCGCGGAGAAGTAATCTTTGCTCGAGACATTCCCGTGGGCGGATTTCATTTCACGAATGAAATTAGTAAAAGTATGGGTGTGACACTTGAAGAGGCTGAATCTTTAAAAATTTCAGGAACAAGCACGAAAGAAAATCCTGAAGGAACGCGAACTTCCATGGATGTGGCGATTGACTACGTCACAGAAGAAGTAAAGAACAGCATTGAATTCTATACGACTTCCGGCGGTGATTTACAAATTACGAAAGCTTATTACACGGGCGGAGCAAGTTTGACCGTCGGGCTTGTGGATCACTTGCGAAATGAACTTAAGCTAACATTTGAGGAAATCAATCCACTTCTTAAGATTCAATCTTCGAATAAGAGGTTGAACGCACAATATTTGAAAGAAATCGCGCCGTTCATGGCGGTTTCTTTAGGCCTGGGCCTTCGAGAGGCCGGTGACACATGATTAAGATTAACCTTCTCAAAAATTTTTCGGGTGGATCATCAGAGGATTTGGTCTACATTGAAGAACAAGAAAACGCTCAAGGCAATGCTGTTAAAAGACTGCTTTTAATTGCCATCGGTCCTGTTTCGCTCTTTATGTACGAGCTCCAAAACTTACCAGCACTGCAAGTCCAGGAGCAAAACTTACAAACAGAACTTCAAGCGATTCAATCATTCAATCAAAAAAAGGGCCCTCTTAGTGCCGAGATTGATAAGTGGAAAAAAGATCAGATTCGCCTTGATAAGCAAATTGAATTTCTAAGGTTGATTGAAGAAGAACGTCACATGACCAGAGATGTCCTCCTCAAATTACAGGAAATTATTCCTGATCAAGTTTGGATTACAGCTATTAGTATTCAAAACCAGGGTCTGAAGTTATCAGGAGAGGGTGTCGATCAAGCCGACATTCTTGAATTCAATAAACGCCTTGAAAACCTCTCGTTTTTGAGGGAGGTCACGCTTCCGGCTGTTAACCCAATTGCGGCTGGCACAAGCGGAATCGTCACGTACGGTTTTGACCTCAGCGCAGAAATGGTCTACGGAAAAGGGGGCGCGAATTGAATAACAAAGGCCTCAACGCTATTCTTGCATCGTTTGGAAACTTAGCTTGGTCACGCGTGTTCCTCGTGGCCGTGGCTGCAACTGCTGTTTACTATTTTATGTTTTACGATCCGGGGACAACTCTGTTGGCACAAATTGATCAAACAAGAGCGGCGATCCAGGCCGAAACAAATAAGCGCGCCGAAACGGAAAAGATCTTAAAAGAAGAAGAAATGATGAAGGCCAACGTGGGCCAGACGCAAAGAAAATTTGAAGAAGTCAAAAATCGAATTCCAATTGCTTATGAAGAGACCGATCTATTGTCCGATATAAATGACGTGGCTTCACGTAATTCGCTGAGGCCAGGTACGCGAACCCGTGAAAGTAATATTCCTATCCAGGCTGCAGGAAAAGACACGGACCTGGTCGAAGCGTTTGGATGGAGAACGTCATTCACAGGAACATTTGTAAGTCTGGTGCAATTCGCCATCGATATTTCCGAGCTCGAAAAAGTCCTTAAAATTGGAGATTTCAGAATTATTCCTGCCCCGAATTCGACATCTGGTGGAGTCAGCGGCGGGGCTTTACAAATGGAAACAACTGTCATCGGGTATCGGCAGAAACCGATCTCACAAAGTTCAGGGAAGTAGAATGAAGCGTCTAGTGAAGATACATTTGAATAATTTCAGAGCTACCCTCAGGGCAGCGATGCAAATTTCTTTTGTTTCTTCGATGATCCTTGCCATGGTCCTCACTTATGGCCGGCAGTCATTAGCGCAAACGCCCTCACCGAATCAGACCGTGCCATCTCCAGATCAACAAGTTCCGGCAGACGCAAATTTACCTCCTCCTTTGCCAATGCCGCCAGAAATGGGAAACGAAGCTTTGGAAGCAGAGGCCCGTATTCCGAAACGTCCGGGTAATCGGGATCCGTTTGCAAAGCCAAAATCTTTGTTGGACCGTGAAGCCGATGCAACAAGGCCTGTTATCGATCCGGCGGTTTATATCGACGCGAGGATCGAGCCTATCCGGCGATTTCCAATAAGAAACTATGTTCTTGTGGGGATTATTTTCGACGTCGATAATCCAAAGGCCATGGTGAAAGATCCAGATGGAAATATGCACCTTGTTTCCAAATCGCAGCGGATTGGCAATCAAGAAGGTATCATTCAAGCAATTGAACGTGGTGAAGTAAGAGTAGAAGAAAAAGGAAAAATGGTTTCAATTCGATTATTAAAATCTAATTGATTTGCAACACATTTTCCAGATGGATTCCGTTATCAGGAGGATAGAGTGAAGACACAACAAGCGGTAAAGACTAAATTATCGAAATATTTTTTGAGAGCATTGCTCGGATTGTTCGTGTCCATAGTTGTTTCGTGTACTGCTAATAAGAAAGTGGTCGACGATGAACTAGATGAAGGCGTTGCGACAGAGGAATCCGTGTCCGACACTGAAGCGGTTAGTGAGGATGACCTGTTTGCTGAAAACACAATGGAAGATGCGGGCACGGAAACGCAATCTCAAGAAGCAGCTCCAAGCGAAGCTCCTGCAGAAGCTCAGGCCAGCGAAACCACTCCACAAGAAGCACCAGCGGAGCCCGCACCGGAAGATGAATTTGCAGAATTTGCAGATGAAAATGCTGGCGGCCAGCAGCCTGCCGATCAAAATCAGGTCGCTCAAAGCACTGAACCCCAAGCAGAACCGAGTCTTGATGAACTAAATCTCGAAGACGATAGTGCAAATCAAGCGCAGCAAAACGCAGACTTACAAGCTAGCCCGGAAAGCCTAGCTCAAGAAAATACAGCTCCATCAGTCGAGGGGATTCCTGCGCCAGAAATTGCCGAAGAAGTTCCAGCCCCAGTCGTTGAAGAGCCTGTTATTACAACCCCAGAACCCACACCAGAATCCAGTGTCGCTGAAACTGGTATTGAACCCATTGTACCATCGACGGATGTCAATATGGATCCAAGCCAAATGGCTCGAATTCAGGACGTTCAATTTCGTGGAAATCAAAACGGCGGTGCACTCGTCATCAAAGCAGATCGAGAATTACAATTTTCAACACGTTTGAATTCGACAACAAACCAAGTCGTGGTCGAAGTCCAAAACGCGATCGTCCCGCGCAAGCTAAGACGACCTCTCATCACGAAGGATATGTCTTCGTCCATTGGCACAATCGATATTTATCAACGCGCAAATTCATCAGTGGCTCGATTTGTTATTCAGCTCCGAGCTGATTCACCCGAACCACTTATTCAACCAGAAGGTGATTCGCTGATCGTCATCGGTGCGCCGATGGGCGCAGGATCTTCGATGGCTGCGGCTTCAACGTTACAGCAACAATCACCAGGTAATGACATCGTCAATTCTGTTGTTCCGAACGTAGCAGACGGATCCCAGTCGACAAATCCTGGACAAACAATGAGTCCGATCGCTTCGGGGCCAAGACCAATTAATATTGAACAGCAGCAACTACCAAGTTCCGTGATTCCACTTCAATCGAACGGAGTCACAGTCGATCCATCGGTTGCTACTGGCTATGATGGAACGAGGCTGACACCAGCGAATCAAGATGTTTACACAAAAGGTCTATTGAGCTCAAAGGATCTTCAAGATTTTTTAGCGAATAATAATAAGTATTATGGAAAAAAGATTTCGATCGTCACTCAAGATTTAGAAGTTAAAGATGTTCTGAATTTTCTTTCCGAAGAAGCCTCGGTCAATCTCATATACGATGACGATGTTGCAGGACGTGTCAACATTAAGCTTCGTCGAGTACCTTGGGATCAAGCCCTTGTGACACTCTTGAAATCAAAGAAGCTTGGTTATCAGCGACAAGGCTCAATTTTACGAATTGCAAAGATTGAAACTCTTTTAAAAGAGGAGGACGATGCAGTTAAAATTCGTGATGCACGTCTAGATCAAGAAACATTGATCGTGCGAAATTTTAGAATTAACTATGCAGAAATAGCGTCGCTCGAAGCCAAAATTAAGGAATTCATTGCGGACACGAAAAAAGATGCCGTGAATCGAGGACGAGTCAGTTCTGATGCCCGCACAAACACGATTATTGTCACCGAAACTCCGACAAAGTTAAAACAAGTTGAAGAGCTCATTGCGGCACTCGACACGCAGCCTCAGCAGGTGCAAATCGAAGCCCGAATCATTGAAGCACAAGAAAGTTTTTCTAAATCCGTTGGTGTTAAATGGGGATTGAATCAAGGAACTCCAGGTAGCTCGACTGTGACGACACCATTTAACCGAGGACAGGTGGCGACCGGACTTAGCGGGACAGATTTGTCTGTCATGCCCTCCATTGGAACCAGTCCCGGAATTGGGACAACGGGTGGAGCGCTGACTTCGCAACTTTGGTTCGGTCGAATCGGAGCTTTAGGAGATTTGGAACTCAATTTAAGTCTTGGACAGATTGAAAATAAACTTAAAGTTTTATCGTCCCCTAGGATTGTGGTCCTTTCTGGAACAAGTGCCAGCGTGAATCAACGAGTCCGAATCAATGTCCCTGATGAGTCGACAACCGTTTCAACCGGCACGTCCACCACGGCACAGCAGAAATTTAAAAGCGTTGAAGCCGGAGTCCGTTTAAGTGTGACTCCCCAGATTTCCAATATCGACACGGTTCGCCTCAAGCTTGACTTAGCCAAAAGCGTGATCACGGATCCTCTGAAAGGGGATACCTCGGAACGAACTGCACAATCAGAAATTATTTTGAAAAGTATGCAAACGGCCGTCATCGGTGGGGTTTTTGAATCACAGCAAAACTTTCAACAGGCGGGAGTTCCAGGCTTACAAGACATACCCGTTTTAGGCGCACTCTTTAGAGGGAAAAATGACACGAGTTCAAAATCAGAACTCATGATTTTTGTGACTCCAAAAATTCTTCCGCCATTAACTATTCCGGTCGATGCGATGTCGATGATGCCAGCGAATCAACCACCTCAAAATTCTAATGGTGCGACTCAGCAACTCATGGACAATTCGATGGCCACTCAAGACCCCGCAGCCGGGGGCGCAATACCACCTCCAGAAACTTCTGAAGATGATCTTGAGTTGGAGTTAGAATAGTGATTTAAAAAGGACGAATGTGGTGGCTTAAATAGTTTTAGCCGCCATGAAGGCCGCGTCTGCATCGCGCATATTACTGAGTGAATATTGAGTGTTCGCGGCCATTTGCAGTCTGTCACCGGGGCGTAAGACGAACTGCGTTCCAGACAAGTTGAAAATAAGCTCTCCAGAAAAAATTTGTATTATTTCTGTCATTTGAGTTCTTAGATTAACCAATTTCTTTCCAGGTTCGATGATCACTTCACGAGGATCTAAGTTTTCTCGTTCCAATAATTTTTGAATTAATTCTTTGTTCGCTGGCACTTCGGCCATCCATCGACTTATTTTCATGCTCTCAACTTCACTGAAATCGAAAGCACAGTCAATAGGATTAAGTCCTTAGTTAGGAGCAGATCGGAATCGTGTCGGCTGATGTTTAAAGTCCCGTGCGGGGATAATTCTCGCCGAGGTCCTTCACATCGTCATAGTCATTAATAGGTGTACCGTAACCTGCTTCAACGCCTGACGCGTCCGGATCTCCGGCAGCTTTTTTTGCAAGCTCCGCGACAGTGTTCCACTCGCGAACCATGACTTTTATGGTCGCCAGCACTTCACGAGCTCGATCTAGGCAGTCAAATTCGTGGTAAAGCTGCGTTGAGATAAAGCCAGCAGCCGTTGTCATCAATGGGCGAGTTGGCACGTGCTCAGATGGTTTGAAAAAATTCGTTATCTTAATGTTCGTAATTAAATCTGATTTAATCGGCGCATTCATAAAATATCCATTGTTGTATCCGACTCCCTCAACAAAATCGATTACACCGAGTGGGTAACCGCTGATCGATTTCGGTGACAAGTCCACCGCTGGTCCGGCTAAGCAATTCGCAGCTTTCCCACCCCACGACAGATTTGGTGTGGCTGTAGGGACATTCGTTGAACTATAGACAATTTTTGTATAACTGCCCTCGCAACAATTTGGGCCCTTGCTTGCCGTGTAATCGTACGGGCAAGTGAGGGTGTTGGCTCCAGCGACAACACCAGAATTCGTGCCAGTGCCGGCTGTGTTATCGACGGCTGTTCCCGCTCCAATGCCGGGCAGGTATTGATAAAAATAGGGTCTTCTTTGGACCAAGAAGCTGCACATGGACGGCGGAACATTCGCGCGTAGGCCAACTCCAAAGAAGAAGAGGTCAAGCTCGTGACCTTCGACGACGCAAGTAATGTCTTTGTTGGTGTCTGTAGGGAGAACTTCGCACTTTTCATCCCAGTTGTCCGTCGAAAGGCCTGTGCCCTTGTGAATAAAGTAGGTGTACTTGTCGTCCTTTTCCGTGATTACGGAAAAGGACGTTGCGTCGACCACTCCCGGCTTTCCCGCATTGTCGGCCGCCGATCCACCTGGCGTATCGTCTTCGCTCCCAAGTTCTTCTTTTCCTCGACATGATGTAAAGGCTATTGTTGCAACAACTGCCAGAAGAAGAAAGTTAGAAAGTGACTTTGAAATGGATCGAAAATTAATTGTCTTCATTGTCTCATTTTAAACCAATCCACAAATATTGAACAGCAAGAGCCTAATATCAGGACTTTTGTTTAAGTTTTGTAGACCTTTGTCGATAAGTGACGGGGATTTGAAATCAATTAAAGGACGTTATCGATGAAATACGTTTTCACTCCGCTCCACCAGCGGATTCTGATGGCCTCTGTGGTCGTGCTCGTTGTGTTTTTTGGTTTTCAAAATTGTGCAAAGCAAGGCGAAGAAGAAGCTGCATCCACTGCTTCAGATTTGATAGATCAAGACCCAAGCCGGTTCTCTGAACCAGAAATTGAAATTCTAAGTACCGTGCCAAATGTTCTAAAAACAGATTCACTCATTGTTTCCTTCACCGTTAATTTTTTCGGATACGGAAAACTCCAATCAGCAACCTGCAAACTCAATGGAGTAGATCTTCGTAATTGCACGGATGGTATGGTGACCATCGAAAATCTGCGGGACAGCGCCTACCAACTTGTGATTTCGGCTCAGGGTTCGAATAATCGAAAACCAAAAGATAAGATTATTGCATTTCAAGTCGACAAAACTCCGCCAGTCGTGCGTCTTTCGACAACACCATCGAACCCATCAAATCAACGAAACTTTAACTTTACCTTTTCAGCAACGGACTCAACAAGCACTGTGGCGTCTGTTGAATGTTCTCTGGATGGCGGACCGTTTATAAGTTGCACGTCGATGTCCAGTTTTAATGCCGCAAATCTTTCAAATGGTGAACGCAGCATTGCCGTCCGTGCGACCGACGCTCACCGAAATACGAGCCAACCCGTGAATTTTCGCTGGAAGGTCGATCTTGATGCGCCAACGCTATCAATTTCAAGTTCCCCACCAATCAAAACTAAAATTAAGAATGCAGATTTTGTTTTTTCAGCAACGGACAACTCATCTGGTCTTCGCACCAAGTGTCGCATCGAGCCTGAAGCATTTGCAGATTGCTCAGGGCGCTTTTCAAAAGTGAACCTCGCAGAAGGCAATCGAATTTTTTGGCTTGAGGCAACGGATTTGGCAGGGAATGTTTCCACGTTAAAATATGAGTGGACGATTGATAGCCTGGGGCCTGCGAAGCCTCGAATTGCGACGAACGTGTCAGCCTTCACTCAATCTAAAAATATTTCTTATATTTTTTCCTCTGAAGACGCTGAGTCGGGCGTGTCATATGTCTGTGCCTTTAATTCGACAAGTTTTTCAGCGTGTACATCACCGCTTGAAAAAGTGAATCTGAGTGACGGAAATTATGATCTTAAAGTCCAAGCTCTGGATGCTCTTGGGAATCCATCTGAGGTTGAATCTTCAATAGTATTCGTCGATTCGGTCAAGCCAGATGTTGCACTCAATCTCGTCTCCAATACAGCGACCGCGGTCGATTTTTTGATATCAGTCAACAAAGGGTCAGGCTCAAATATTGCGACATCGAAGTGCCAGCTCAATTCTGGCGATTGGTTTGATTGCTCGACACAATTAAAGCTCACAACATTGAGCGAAGCTCCATATGTTTTGAATTTGAAAGCGACGGATCTAGCGGGCAATGAAGGTCAGACATCGGCCAATTTTATTTTTGACAAGACCGCACCGGTTCTTGTGTTTTCAAAAACTCCACCGTCATCAACGCAGCTTTCAGATTTTCTATTTGAGTTTTCTGTCGCCGAGAGTTTATCTGGCCTAGAAAAAGTTGAATGCGCTCTCAACTCAGTTAGTTATGGCCCATGCACTTCGAATGGAAGCTTCAATACGCAAAACCTTTCTCAAGGTAATCATGTTGTTCGATTACGAGCACGTGATAAAAATGGAAATCAATCTACGGTCGTTGAATATTCTTGGAAAATCGACAAATCAGCTCCAGTTTTTCAACTGCAAACTACCCTAGCAACAGTGACATCTCAGGACTCAGCTAATTTTACAATTCAAACAAGTGAAACAGATTTAAAATACAAATGTAAGTTAGGCGCATCTGCAGCGTTGGAAGCTTGCCTTTTCCCGAAAGCCTTTTCATCTTTGCAAACGGGCAGCTATGCCTTTGTAGTTGAAGCAGAAGATTCAGCCGGCAACAAGGCGACTCAAACATTTAATTGGCGTGTCGATCGGGTTGCACCGGGAAAACCAACGTTATCATCCACAAAGCCGGCCATCACAAAAGACAAAAATTTGGAATTTAATTTCACATCGGTCGAAAATGAGGGAGCCGTTTCATTCAGATGTGGATTAAACACATCTACTTTAACACCTTGTGTTTCGCCGTTTCGCTCGACGGTTACTGTAGACGGGTCTTATGTTTTGACGGTTCAGGCGTTTGATGATGCCAACAATTCTTCACAAATTTCGACGGCCTCTTCATTGATTGATACTCAAGCTCCCTTGGTCGCAGCCCAATTGACCCGCATCGATGAGACTGGTTTAACTTTTAGTATCAGTGCAGAAAAAGGATCGGGTAGTGAACTTCGGACTGTGGAATGTAAATTAAATTCGACGAATTGGACGAATTGCTCGTCAGCAATTACGTATTCAAGTCTTAGCGGCCGCGATCATTCTTTTTCCGTGCGCGCAACCGACCTAGCCGACAATGTGGCTGAAGTGACAATTCTAGTTGAATATGGTCGCAACCTCGTGGCCGTCGGAAGATCCCACACGTGTGCAGTTCGTTTTGGAAAATTGTATTGTTGGGGCGACAATAAAAGGGGTCAGCTCGGCGATGGGACGTTGATTTCGAAATCAAAACCCGTTCTTGTCATTGATGGCGGAGTGACCGCTGTTGCAGCCGGTGATACGAACACCTGCGCCATCGTATCCGGTGCTTTGAAATGCTGGGGTTTTGGAATCGTTGATCGCACGGTCAGTTCAACTCACGTCATTGTGCATCCTACCGGAGTCCGTCAAGTCGACTCTGGATTTAACCACACCTGTTTTGTTGCAGGATCGGACCTGTTTTGCTTTGGGGAAAACCAGTGGGGACAGCTCGGCCAGGGTCGAACTGATTCAAATTTTACAGCTGCACCTCAAAGAGTTTTGTCCGGAACCATTGATTCGCTGACCGTCAGTGCAGGCTTTGCTTGTGCCGTGGTCTCCAAGCAAACGCAGTGCTGGGGGCTCAATGATCAGGGTCAGTTGGCCAACGGAAACACCACGAATCAATCCACTCCAGTTTCTATTTCAAGTCTGAATGAAACAAAATCAGTTCAATCAGGTCTACAACATGCTTGCGCGGTTTCTATGAGCGGAACTTTACGATGCTGGGGCGCAAACTACGACGGGCAAATTGGAAATGAACAGCGTTCAAACCTTCCTGTTACAAACCCTTTTTTGGTTCAAATATCGAATGTACAAAGCATCGCTCTGGGATTTGCGCATTCCTGCGCTCTAGTTGAATCAAAGCTTTCATGCTGGGGAAACAATAGTCTTGGTCAATTCGGAAGCGGCTTGACGACGAGCTTCCTCAAGCCGACGCAAATTGGAACTCTAACTTGGTCCGGTCTTTCTTCTCGTTGGAACACGAACTGTGGAGTCTCCGACGGACTTACGGTTTCTTGTTGGGGCCAAAATAATTTAGGTCAAGTTGGAAATAATCTCGTTGGGACAAAATATTCTCCCGTGAAAATTTCAAGCGCCCCCGCAGACTCACTTGCGGCCGGGGATTCACATTCGTGCATGACGGTCTCAGGCAATCTCTCCTGTTGGGGGGCAAATTTCGCAGGTCAGCTAGGAACTGGGACTCTAGATTCTACAAAAAGCGTGACCGCAGCAGCATCAGCTTTTGCTGGAGCTCAAAAAGTTATCGTTGGTCCATCAAACTCTTGCATTATCAGCAGCGGGGCTCTGAAGTGTTGGGGGCTCAATCAATCCGGGCAGCTGGGGACAACTTCAGAATTTCTTCAGATCTTTGTCGCAATGTCGAGTGGTGTAACCGCGGCTGCTGTCGGAGGAAGTCATATTTGCGCGATTCGAAACTCGAGTGAGCTTTGGTGTATCGGAAATAATAATTTTGGACAGCTTGGAATCGGCACAGCCGGTAACAGAAACGTCATGACTCGAGTTATTGCATCTGGCGTAACAGATGTAGCCGCTGGCCTCAATCATACTTGTGCAGTCGTGTCGGGTGCATTGAAGTGCTTCGGAGCCAATAATTCGGGACAACTTGGACTTGCCGATGCAAATGCCAGATCGACACCGACGACATCGTTGAATCTTGATGCGAATGTCCTGAGTGTTTCAACTTCAAAGTTTGCAACGTGTGCGGTGGTCGCAAACGCTGCCTTTGCGTCCGGAAAAGCCGGCGTTTGCTGGGGAAGCTATAAAGGAAATCAGCCGACTCTTGGTCAAAAAACAGCCGAATTTGAAGGAGACTTGAAATCGATCGCTATGGGTGATGCGCATGTTTGTGCGCATGTGGGCGGAGACGTCGAGTGTCTCGGGGATGGTTCCTCAGGCCAGATTGGTGGGGGAACATCTGCCTTCACAGATCCCGCACGGATTGTCTTAAGTAGCGGAGTCACTGGACTTGAGGCCGGGGCAATGCACACCTGTGCCACGAACAGTTCCGGCGTCTACTGCTGGGGTGCAAATAGCACGGGAGAAGTCGGGGACGGCCAGGCTTGGGTCGAGTCGCCAGCGCTTCTCAGTTTTAACTAAGAGGTCCATCCGAAACTAGCCTGTATTGTTACGAAATCTGGTCCGAATAGCGTAGCATGGATCCAAAACAAAAAATTTCGGATGGCTTACTCAAGTCAATGTATCGAATTGATTTGCCGCAGTTAAGGCCGACAACATTTCACTATAACTTTGCAATCTTTTTGGTGGTATTTGTTTTTTCTCTGGTCGGAATCAGCCTCTACATTGATGCTCCGACAGGAGTTGAAGTCACAGGAAAACTAGTTCTCGAAAATCCCGCAATTCCAGTCAAATCTATTCGTCCGATTGTCGTTCATCGAAATCAGCTCGTTGAAAATCAAATTGTCACTCCAGGGCAGGTTCTCCTCACCTCAACTTTTGGTATGAGCATTCAAAGTTTAGATTCTTTAAAGCAAATGATGAAAGACTTGGAAAAAGCATTCAATTCGAACGAAGAATGTCTTTCTTGTTTTCTGAACATTGCCGCTTCATCTGAAAGTATAGTGAAGAATGCAGATGCTCATGTCCATCCAGAATTTTTGCAATTGGCGACGATTGAAACAACGGTCATTCAAAGAACGGCCGAACGACTTCAAGCGACTTCAAAAAGCATGCGGGACGTCTTTGCCAAAATTGAGTCTTCAGATCCAAAAAAGCAAAAACGAAATGTTGCAAGCCAAGGTCGAGCCAATGGCTCAAAAGCGCAAGATCCTGCGAGTCACCAAAAATGGATTGAAAGTTATCAATTGCTTAATTTAGAGTATGCAAAAGATCGATCGACTTACAAAGAAGAAATTGAACGTCTCATGGCACCGTATGCTGCGGCCAAGTCAAAGTTAGAATCGCTCGAGCGCAGCGAAAACATTACGGCTCCGCTCGGTGGGAAAATAACGAACGTCAAAGTCAAAGGAACTGGCGAGTTTATTAACCCCGGCCAAGTGCTTTTTGAGTTGGTTCCTGAAAAAAACGATTTGATCATTCAACTTGAAATCCCAAATAAAGATATCAGCCTTTTTCAAACAGGCGAATCTGTCGAAGTGGCCATCGATGCCTTTCCCGAGTTTGACTACGGACGAATCACAGCTCAAGTTATCAAAATTCTGGAGCCTGATTCAAACGATTCCGCTAATCCCAACATCGTAAGGGGTTTCAGAGCCCAAGCTGTTTTGCAGAAGCAACACATTGAAAAAAATGGAAAAAAGTTTTCTCTTCTTAATGGAATGTCCCTGAAGGCTCGCGTTCACAAAGAGCGGGAAAGCCTTTTCACTTCATTTTTAAGAACGATATTCAAATTCAAACAGGAAGCGAAAACTTAGCTATATGAGCTTAGCACATAAGCCGCAATCGCAAACTTTTGAATCAATCATGTCCCGCTCGGAAATTGAAAAAGTTGTTCAGTCGGCTTGGTTTTATAGTTATTTGTCAGAGTCAGCACAAAACTATATTTCGCATTTGAATCCTCAATTGTATCTGCGAGATGAAAACCTACGACGCGTTGGAAATTCGGCTCGATATCTCGTTCTCATTTTGAGTGGAAAAGTTCAGATCCTCGATCCTCATCCCTTTGGAAAGCGTGAATTTCCCCTCGGGCCAGGCCAAACATTTATTTTTGAGACTCAACATGCCCTAAAATTTAAAGCTCGTCAGGACTCGCTACTTTTGGAAATTCCGATCGATCCTGATACCTTGCGCAAAACAATCGGCGGAATGCTGAAAGAAGATGACCTCAAAGTCTTGCAATTGTTGTCTAAGCGTCCCACATTATTCTCCGTGCTCAAGGAAAGAATATTTCCAGCTTCAACAGTTATTGCGTTGGCATCGTGCGAGTCGGAATCAAAAGTCATGTCAACAGAAGTGGAAAAGGGAAAGAAACTTTTCTTTGATACCGCGAGCCTTTACCTCGTCGATAGCGGTGAAATTCAAGAAAACAAAACCGGAGCCAAATATCGCTCAGGAGAATTCATCTCAAGCGGTCCGCAGGACTTCTTTGTCGCAAGCAAAACATCGCGGCTGTGTGAATATCCAGTCGGATTTTCTATTATCGATATAGCTCGACCCGCATTACGTCACGGCGCGGATGATGTTGAGTTGCGTACTCCAAAAGAACTTGATTCAAATTTATTAAAATTCCGCGTTGATAATTCCTATACACAAACCATCGTCGAAATTTGGAAAAAGAAATTCCCGGTCTACGATCGAAGGAAATCCGCCAATGAAGGTCATTCACCCGATTTATCAGACTACGTCGAAAACAGCCTGACTTTAATGTGTTCACTGCTCGGCGTGAAACGTCGGCGTTTTGGATTTTTGAATCAAGCATCTGAACTATCAAGCCAAACTCTTCTAGAAAGCTTAGAGGCTCATGGTTTTTCAGTCCGCTTGCGAACTCTTGAAACAGAACTTAGACTTTCAGAAAAGAGTATCGGGATCTGCTATGGCTCTGGTCGTCTTGTTTTTCTGTTAGCGATGGCCAGTACTGATTTTGTGCTTTGTTGTGAACAATCAGAGGGACTTTTCGTCATTCCTAAAAAGGCCCTCATTTACGTCGATTCGTACATCGAAGTCGAGGCCAGCCAGTTTGAACAAAGTGGAATTGAAAATACGAAGTCGACCTATGACAAGTCAGATTATTATGGTCAGAAATTTATTTCAAATTTTTTCAAAAGTCATGCTTACATCGTTCCAAATATTTTAGTCTTCAAGTTTTTTCAAACAATTATGGTGCTATTGATTCCGACAGCGATTTATGGATATTTAAATCAATCTGTGATCGAGAATACGTCAAATGCAGTCACGGCATTGTCGTTAACAGTCGGCGCGTTTGCTTTTTTCCAAGCTCTATCAATTCTTGGATTCAATTTGTACTCCGCAGCTGCAATAGTTGATTGGCGACGAAAAATGACCACATTCTTTCATCACGTTTCGATGTCGTCCTCGACATCGCTTCAAAAAATTGGAGCTCTCCAAACTAAAATTTCACTTGCGGAGTTTGCGTTTACAGCAACTAAATATGTCCGAACTGAAATGCCTGTCTACATGGCTCTGCTAGCTTTTTACATTATCTATATCGGTCGAATTGCGGTTGAAGCCGCAGCGGGACTTTTAGTTCTCTTTTGTGGATTAGCTTGGTTCGTATTTTGGCTGCGCAAACGCGGTGGCTTTTCCGAACTCAATTCTGTTCAGCTCAAGCAAGATTTACTCGATTATTACTTGGAAACATTTCGCTCGATTGAAATGATATCGCTTTTGAAAAAAAATCGAGTCTTCATTAACCGGCTCAATCATCAAGCTCAACAGGCTCAAATCGGAACATCAGAATACTCTATTGGACTTTCCTTTTTAGCGGCTTTAGGTCTTGGGTTGTTTAAGGTCGGTACTTTGCTTTTACTTTTTGTCGTTGTGACCGAACTCATCCAAAGTAAACTGACCGCGATGCAGATATTTGGTGTGTCTCTATACTTGAGTTATTTGAACAGTCCATTCCAGGCTTTTGCAAACTTTATTACCAATTATAATACAGCAGGGATTATTGGAATTCCGCTTCAGTTTTTACGAATGGAAAATCATGACCCCAATCGACAGTCGGAAACCCCGCGATTCCAAGAACAGATTCTGCTCCAGCGAGTTTCCTGTCGTCCGAATGAACGGGCGCTGTTTTCGCTGAGCGAAATCAGTTTAAAGATCAAAAAGGGACAAAAGGTGGTTTTTTTTGGTCGATCTGGTTCAGGTAAAACAACGATGATGAAAATGCTTGGGCACAATATCGATTACCAGCAAGGGCAAATCCTGATTGATCAAACGTTCTCGAAGCTCTGCGATCGTCACGCGCTAAACCATTTCTTTAGATTTTGCCCGCAGGCACCCAACGAAATTGAAGAATCAGTTATGCAGCAACTGGTTCAAGCTGGTTCCAGATATAGTTTTCAGCAACTTCAGTCCTGTTGGAATACGATCTTCCCGCAACAATTCCATATTCAAAAAGATCCTAGTGAGCTCGTGAGTCTCACTCAAAGTATGGGCCGAAAAGTCATCCATCAAAAGCGCTTGCAGCTGGTGACGTACTTATTAAGTAAAATTGATGATTCCGACGGAGTGCTCATGTTCGATGAGCCCACCTCGATGATGGACACTCATGAAGAGGTGAAGTTTTTGAATTACTTGCAATCAGAATGGCCGACCTGGACGATCTTATTGGCCACATCGAAAGTGTCCCCGGCAAAATGGGCCGATCGGATTTTTGTTCTGAACAATGGTCGGGTGACAGAGGATGATGAGTTCAATCGTCTTGTGAACTTACATGGAGATTTTTCTGAAGCCTACCGAAGCCAAGCGGGGGATCAGTAAATGATAAAGCTTTCGTTTTCCGCTTTCCGTACTTTTATTAACGGATCCTTCCTAGAGTTCATTAGTGATGAAGAAGCTCGTGAGGTTTTTGAGTCGATCCAAATTCTTGACTTCGAAGGTCATCAACGAATTTTGCGAGAAGACCAGCCACAGAATCTCTATTTTTGTCTTTCCGGAGAAATTCTCCTCAAACACAGATACTTTGGATTTGAAACCGGCCGGGTCCATGCTGGTCAAAGTCTTGAATTTAAAACAATCCTTTTGAAGCAGCCTCAATGGACTTTTGATTGGCAATCGGAATCCCCGGTTGCAATTGTCAAAATTCCGTGGATAAAACTAGCGGCAATTTTGACGAAATATCCTATTCGTGTGTCGTACTTAACGAAGTTGGCTCAGTCTGTCGTTTTGCAAAAGTTTAAGCGCGATTTGCTCGCGTTGGACTATTCGCATGAGTTTGTTTTTCATATGATTGCGCGTCTTCAGATGATGACAAATCAAAACTTTTCTAGTGCTGTTTGCAAAAAACGATTCTTCTTTATCGTTGCAGGTGGCGAAATTTCTGTTCGCCTTGGCCAACGAACCTTTCAGTTACAGGAATGGGCTTACAAAGTCGGTGATTTTGAAATCATGACAGAATTAGATGAATTCTCAGACTTTCAGATGCATTTATTCGAAGGGACAAAATTGTTTGTTCTGACTGAGAAAGATTTTCTTGACCTCGAAGCCATGCCAGATTTTTCTTCGCAGTTGAAGCGCTTCTTCAAAATTCAAGGGGTCCCAGGCGATAGAACTCTGCAAAATGAACGAGCGGTCGCAAAGGCTTCCGTTGCGTCAATGCCACTGAGTGAAGGAAAAACAAAAATCACCGAAGCGACGGCAGCCAAAGGCAATGGCCCTGTGGATGCACGCTCGGACTTACTCCAGTTAAGCTCTTTTAAATTGCGAGCTTCGACATTTGTGGATCAGGCCGTTAAGAGCGCGTGGGCGCCATCATTTCAATTTCATTTAGATGAAACGGCCACTCAAGGTAAGGTGGCCTGCATTCAAAATCTGCTTTTGGAATTTCGCATCGAACGTAATGTGTTCGACATTCTAAACCGAGAAAGTATTTATAAAAGAGTCACACAACAAAGTTTTTGTTCGACACTGGTTTCGCTTGGATTTGATGGCGAACTCGTGGCCGGCGAGACTCAGGCATCCAAGAAATTTGAACGATCAGGTATGAATCAATCAAGCCCAAATGGTGAATTCAGAATTTATCTCGATGCCCATCAAGAATATAACTTGTTTCATGTGGATCGCATTCAGCGAGTGGTTTGGTTTGATCCGACTGTCGGTATGAAAACCGAACTTTCAATCGAGACCGCGTCGGAAGCCTTTGGATCACGGTCATTTATTCGAATCACCAACTTGGATATGGTCCATTTCAAAAAAATGGTCAATAAGCAAAAAAGCTTGGATTTTCAGGAAGCGAGTCGCTCCTCTTCATCTCCACTTGTAGGCTCTGCAGATAGACCTGGATTGTCATTAAACTCTCAGCGTACAAAATTAGGAATACTGCAATTGTTTCGATTTGTGGCCGAGAGGAAAAAGGATTTCGCACTCGTTTTTGTCCTCGGGCTCTTGTCCTATTTTTTCTCTCTTGCTTTCCCGTTTGCGACTCAATACTTATTGGATCAAGTCATTCAGCAGGGGAAAACAGACCAGCTTCCTTATTTGGCTCTTATTCTGTTGTCGATGTCGATAATGGGGAGTTACTTCGATTTTATTATTCAACGCCTCAACACGTACCTCAGTTCTCTAATGACTCTTAGACTTAAGAGTTACCTCCACGCTAATATTCTTAGCGGTTATTCGCACTCTTGGATCAATAGATCAAAATTAATTTCTCGCATCGGAGAAATTGAAGGCCTTTGCCAATCTTTCATGAATCAGGTTGTTCCTGTCTTTTCCACAGTCGCGCTGTCGCTATTTACGATTTATATTGCTTATTGGTACCACTCGGTTTTCGCTTGGACCTTCGGCCTCGCCATTCCGCTCACGTTTACATTTATATTCGCCTTCCGTCACCGAATTGAAAAGCTGAAGATCTTTGGCATACTCGCCCGCGAACGAGAAACGGAAACTCAAGTGAAAGCCTATGATCAATATGAAAGCCGGCAGCTCCACCGTTCTCAGTTGACAGACCGCTGGAGGTTCGAAAAAGCGCTTGAAAATTCCAATCTGTATACAAAGTGGTCGGCGATTGCAAATTCCGCTCTTCAGATTTTACAGATGGTGAAGTCCGAAGCCCTCCGAGTCGTCACGTTTTTCATTGCCTTGAAGCTGCATCTGAATAATCAGCTCACTCTCGGTCAAGTGTTGGCCCTGACGATGCTGGCACCTCGCATGGGTTCGCTCCTTCAAGGTCTTGTGAATGCCTATTTTCAATTTCTTAATATTCGTGTGGGTTTAGATCAAATTGCGAACCTCACGTCCTCCGCGGCCCACCTGTCAGCCGATCAAAATAGAGAAAAATTGAATCAAGATAAAAACAATCAGGACAAATTAAATCAGGATGGCTCTCGCAATAATCCTGAAACATTCAATTCTGAGACATTTCAATCGAATCCAGAGGCAGTAAGTTTAGAAAATTCCAAGTCCAATCAAGAAGTCATAAATCAAAGTAAAACTCGCCAGGATGCAGACAGATTTCCAGCAGGTCCCTATGCAACTCAAGAAACCGAAACCAGCGACGTGTTACGAAAGGCGAGCTCTGACTCCAGGGAAAATCAGAG
>LNFM01005797.1_pt1 | contig 20948 bp, 20 predicted proteins | sample 596031 | NCBI WGS metagenome assembly LNFM01 (sample SAMN04254537, study PRJNA301005) | activated carbon metagenome | isolation source: dual media filters at the Ann Arbor, Michigan drinking water treatment plant | place: USA: Ann Arbor
TCGACTTCCGCCAGAAGTTCAGCAAGGGCTGGGGCACCACCTACCAGGTGCAGCGCGCCGACTTCGACAAGGTGCTGGCCGACGAGGCCGCGCGCATGGGCGCGACCGTGCGCTTCCGCCATGAAGTCCTGTCGGTGGACGTGGACGGCGACCAGCCGGTGGTGACCGTGCGCAGCCCGGAGGGCGAGACCTACCGGGTGCAGGCGCGCTTCCTGCTAGACGCCAGCGGCTTCGCGCGGATCCTGCCGCGGCTGCTGCAGCTCGAGAGTCCGTCGGGCTTCCCGGCCCGCGGCGCGATCTTCACCCACGTCGCTGATCGCGTTGCCCCGGGCTCGGCGGCCTTCGACCGCAACAAGATCCTGATCACCGTGCATCCCGGGCACCAGGACGTGTGGTACTGGACCATCCCGTTCTCGAACGGCCGCTGCTCGCTGGGCGTGGTCGCGGAAACCGGCTTCCTGGCGCAGTACGAAGGCACCGAGACCGAGCGCCTGAAGGCGATCGTTGGCGAGGATCCGGGCCTGAGCGCGCTGCTGGCCCATGCCGAGTGGGACACGCCCGCGCGCCAGATCGTCGGCTACTCGGCCAACGTGAAGTCGCTGTGGGGCAAGAACTACGCGTTGCTGGGCAACGCCGGCGAGTTCCTGGACCCGGTGTTCTCTTCGGGCGTCACCATAGCCTTCAAGTCGGCCAGCCTGGCCTCGGCCTGCCTGGCGCGCGAGTTCGCGGGCGAGGTCGTGGACTGGGAGGCCGACTACGGCAAGCCGCTGCGCGCCGGCGTCGACACCTTCCGCTGCTTCGTCGAGGCTTGGTACGCGGGCGGCTTCCAGAAGATCATCTTCCACCCCAACCCCAGCCCGGACATCCGCGAGATGATCTGCTCGATCCTGGCCGGCTACGCCTGGGACAAGACCAATCCCTACGTGGCCGAGAACAAGCGCCGCCTCGCGGTGCTGGAGCAGTTGTGCTCCGCCTGATCGCCGCCATCGCCGCCGCGTCGCTGGCGCTGGCCGCCTGCACGCCGAATGCCACGCGCCCGCCGGCCGACGGCGCGCCGCTGTTCGCGCTGGCGCCGTCGACGCTGCTGGGCGGGCTGGTCGAGCAGCAGCGCCTGTCGTTCGAACATGGCGACCGCCGCGATACGGTCGACGCGATGGTGCAGGCCGACGCTGACACCGTGCGGCTGGTGATCCACACCCAGGGCCAGGTGGCACTGCGCCTGGACTGGGACGGCGAGCGGCTTGCGCAGAAGCGCATGCCCGGCCTGCCGGCGTCGCTGGACGGCGCGCGCGTACTGTCCGACCTGCAGCTGGTGTTCTGGCCGGTGGATGCGCTGCGCGCCCAGCTGCCCGCCGGCTGGACGCTGGACGAGCAGGGGGAGCGCCGTACGCTCAAGGACGCGAAGGGCATCGTTGCCCGGGTTGAACGCGAGGACGCCGACACCCGTTTGCTGGACCAGGTGCGGCTGCGTTACCGCCTGCGCATCGATTCCGTGCCGGTGACGCCATGAGTGCGGTCTTCCTCAATGAACTGGGCCTGTGCTGCGCGCTCGGCCGCGATGCGGACAGCGCCGCCGCCAACCTGTTCGCCGCCGATGCGCCCCGCGGCGTGGCCAGCACCGAGGCCGTGACGCCCGGCCGCCCGCTGGCGCTGGGCCTGGTGCCGGGCGAACTGCCCGACCTGGCGGCGCTGCCGGTCGCCCTGCACGGACGCAACAACGCGCTCGCCGCGCTGGCGCTGGCGCCGATCCGAGGCGCGGTGGACGCGGTGATCGCGCGTTTTGGTCCGGACCGCGTCGCGATCGTGCTCGGCACCAGCACCTCGGGCGTGGGCGAGAGCGAACGCGCGCACCGCCAGCATCTCGGCACCGGCCAGTGGCCGGATTCGTTCCATTATTCACAGCAGGAGATGGGCATGCCGGCGCGTTTCCTCGCCGAGCAGCTCGGCACCCGCGGACCCGCGCACGTCATTTCCACTGCCTGCTCGTCGAGCGCGAAGGCGCTGGCCTCCGGCGCGCGGCTGCTGCGCGCCGGGCTGGCGGATGCCGTCATCGCCGGCGGCGTGGATTCGATCTGCGAATTCACCATCGCTGGCTTCAGCGCGCTGGGCTCGGTGTCGGAGGGGCGCTGCAATCCGTTCTCGCGCCACCGCAACGGCATCAACATCGGCGAGGGCGCGGCGCTGTTCCTGATGACGCGCGAGCCCGGTGCGGTGCGGCTGGCGGGGTGGGGCGAGAGCTCCGATGCGCACCACATGTCCGCCCCCGAGCCCGAGGGCCACGGCCCCGAGCGTGCGCTGCGCGAAGCGCTCCGGCGCGCCGGCCTGGCGCCGTCGGACATCGGCTACGTCAACCTGCACGGCACCGCCACGCCGCAGAACGATGCGATGGAGGCCGCCGTGCTGCACCGCGTGTTCGGCGGCGACACGCCGGCCAGTTCGACCAAACCGCTCACGGGCCACACCCTGGGCGCCGCCGGCGCCGTCGAAGCCGGCCTCTGCTGGCTGGCGCTGGCGCGCAATCCCCGCCACGCCCTGCCGCCGCACTGGTGGGACGGCGCGCAGGATCCGGCGCTGCCTGCGCTGGACCTGGTGGCACCGGGTCGGCGCGCCGCGGCACCGCTGACGCACGTGCTGAGCCAGTCCTTCGCCTTCGGCGGCAGCAACGCCGCGCTCGTGCTGGGGGCCGGCTGATGGATCCGCGCGAAGAGGCCATCGAACGCCTGGTCCCGCACCGCGGCGGCATGCTGTGGCTTGACTGCGTGCTGCAGGTGGACGCCGAGGACGTGGTCGCCGAGGCGACGGTGCGCGACGACCACCTGCTGCTGGAGGACGGCGGCGAGGCGGTGCCGGCCTGGGTCGGCATCGAGTACATGGCGCAGGCCATCGCCGCCTGGGCCGGCGGCCGCGCGCTGGCCCGCGACGAACCGGTCAAGCCCGGCTTCCTGCTCGGCACCCGCCGCTACGACGCGCACTGGGACCGGCTGCCGGTCGGTACCCGGCTGCGCATCGAGGCGCACTGTGAACTGATGGGCGACAATGGCCTGGGCCTGTTCGCCTGCCGCATCCTGGTCGGGGACGCCGTGGTGGCCACCGCCAGCGTCTCGGTGTTCGAGCCGCCGGATCCCGACGCCTACCTTGGAACCGTTTCCGCATGAATTCACGCACCCTCCTGGTCACCGGCGCCAGCCGCGGCATCGGCAAGGCCATCGCCCTGCGCCTGGCCCGCGACGGCTTCGACATCGTCGTGCACTGCCGCAGCCGCCGCGAAGAAGCCGAAGCCGTCGCCGCCGAGATCGTCGCGATGGGCCGCGCCGCGCGCGTGCTCTGCTTCGACGTCGCCGACCGCGCCGCCTGCGCCGCCGCCCTCAACGCCGACATCGAGGCGCACGGTGCCTACCACGGCGTGGTCTGCAACGCCGGCATCGCCCGCGACAACGCCTTCCCGGCGATGACGGGCGAAGAGTGGGACAGCGTCATCCACACCAACCTCGACGGCTTTTACAACGTGCTGCAGCCGGTCGTGATGCCGATGGTGCGGCGCCGGAAGCCCGGCCGCATCGTTACCTTGTCTTCGGTGTCGGGCCTCGCCGGCAACCGCGGGCAGACAAACTACAGCGCCGCCAAGGCCGGCATCATCGGCGCCACCAAGGCGCTGGCGCTGGAGCTGGCCAAGCGCGAGATCACGGTCAACTGCGTCGCGCCCGGCCTGGTGGACACCGAGATGCTGCCCGCCGAAGTGGTGGACGAGGCGATGAAGATGATCCCGCTGCGCCGCGTCGGCCGGCCGGAGGAAGTGGCCGCCGTGGTGTCTTTCCTGATGTCGGACGAGGCCTCGTATGTCACCCGCCAGGTGATCTCGGTCAACGGAGGCATGGTCTGATGCGCCGTGTCGTCGTCACCGGCCGCGGCGCGATCAGCCCGCTCGGCCACGACTGGACCAGCGTGCTGGCGCACCTTCGCTCCGGCCGCAACGCCGTGCGCCGCTTCGACGAGTGGGGCCAGTACAAGGGCCTGAACACGCGCCTGGGCGTGCCCTGTGCGCCGTTCGAGCTGCCCGACCACTACAACCGCAAGACTCTGCGCAGCATGGGCCGGGTGGCGATGCTGGCCACCCGCGCCAGCGAACTCGCGCTGACCGACGCCGGCCTGCTCGGCGACCCGGTGCTCAAGTCCGGCCGGGTCGGCATCTCCTACGGCTCGTCGGCCGGCACGCCGTCCTCGATCGGCGACTTCGGCCGCATGCTGTCCGAGCTGACCACGCAGTACATCAACGCCACCACCTACATCAAGATGATGAGCCACACCGCGCCGGTGAACATCGGTGTGTTCTTCGGCATCACTGGCCGCATCATCACCACTTCCAGCGCCTGCACCTCGGGCAGCCAGGGCCTTGGCTTCGCTTACGAGGCCATCAAGAGCGGCAAGCAGGTGGCGATGCTGGCCGGCGGCTGCGAGGAGCTCGACGTCACCGACGCCACGGTGTTCGACACTCTGTTCGCCACCAGCACGCTCAACGACACGCCGGAGCTCACCCCGCGGCCTTTCGATCGCGACCGCGACGGCCTGGTGGTGGGGGAGGGCGCCTGCACCCTGGTGCTGGAGGACCTGGAGCACGCGCAAGCGCGCGGCGCCACCATCCACGCCGAAATCGTCGGCTTCGGCACCAACAGCGACGGCCAGCACGTCACCCAGCCCAATGCCACCACGATGGCGGTGGCGATGCGGCTGGCGCTGGAAGACGCCGGGCTGCCGCCGGAAGCCATCGCCTACGTCAACGCCCACGGCACCGCCACCGACCACGGCGACATCGCCGAGACCACCGCCACCCACGCCGTGTTCGGCGAGCGCATGCCGATCAGCTCGCTCAAGAGCTACACCGGCCACACGCTGGGCGCCTGCGGCGCGCTCGAGGCCTGGGTGACCCTGGAGATGATGCGCGAGGGCTGGTTCCATCCCACGCTGAACCTCAAGAACGTCGACCCGCGCTGCGGCGCGCTCGACTACGTCACCGGCGATGGCCGCGCCATCGATGCCGAGTACGCCATGAGCAACAACTTCGCCTTCGGCGGCATCAACACCTCGCTGGTGCTGCGCCGCTGGTCCGCCTGACCTTCCAAGGGAAACAAGACACATGAAGCCCATCACCGCCCTGGCCGCCGCCTTCGCCGTCCTGCTCGCCCTGCTGGCACCCCCGGCCGAAGCGCGCGACAAGCGCGTGCAGTTCAACATCGCCAGCGCCATCGCGCAGGGCAAGGCGCAGGGCGTGCTGGACGGCAGCGTAACCTTCTACTTCGAAGGCCAGGCCACGCCGGCCGTGGTCCAGGACTTGGGCATCGCCAACACCAACCGCAAGACCAATGCCGTGGGCAAGTCGGAGCAGGAATCCTGCGACTGGGCCCTGCTCGGCGCGCTGGTGGCCCTGCAGGAGGCCGCCAAGGCCCGCGGCGCCAATGCCGTCGTCGGCGTGCGCAGCAACTTCAAGCGCCAGGTCTTCAGCAGCGCCACCCAGTACGAATGCGGGGCCGGCCGGCTGATGGTGGGCGTGGCGCTGCTGGGCAGCTACGCCAAGGTGGCCGACCGCTGACGTGGCGGGCACCGCCGACTGCCGGATCGCGCTGGCGGCCCTCGCGGAGGTCGAAGCCCGGCTGCCGGGCCCCGGCACGGCCTGGCTGACGGCGGGCGAGGACCTGCGCCTGCAGGCCATCGTCGCCGCGCTGCGCCGGCGCCAGTACCTTGCGGGCCACTGGCTGCTGCGGGAGATGGCCAGCGACGCGCACGGCGGCGAGCCCGCCGACTGGCGCTTCGAGACCGATGCCGACCCGCGTCCGCGATTGCGCCATGCGGACGGCCGCGGGCTTTGGGCGTCCCTCAGCCACAGCGGCGAACACCTGGCCGCGGCCATCGCTTCCGCCCCCGTCGGGCTGGACCTCGAGCGCCCGCGCAAGCCGCGCGACTACGTGGCGATCGCGCGCTTCCTGTTCTCGCAGGAGGAAGCCGACCAGGTCGCGGCGACCGACGAAGGCGCCGCGCGCGAGCGCGTCTTCCATCTGTTCTGGGCCCTGAAGGAAGCGCGTGGCAAGCGCGGCGGTGAGGGCCTCCAGCCGTCGCAGGCCCGGCGCGTCACTGCGCGCGCCGCGGATACCTCCGATGCCGAGGCCTGGCACTGGAACCTCGACGGTGGCGGCTGCGTGGCGATCGCGGCCTGGCCCGGCGCCGTCATCGCCTCCCTGCCGGCGGCGACGACCGACGGCGCCTGGCGATACGCCGGCGCCGACTGACGTTCCAGCTCACTCCGCCCCGGCGTGGGTGGAGTAGGTGCTGCTCAGGCCGTTCTGGTCGATCAGCTGCACCTCGTAGGCCTGCACGCGGCCATCCGGCGACTCCATGCCGGGCGAACCGATCGGCATGCCCGGCACGGCGATGCCGCGGGCGGCGGGCTTCTCGGCCAGCATCCGCTTCACGTCATCGGCCGGCACGTGGCCCTCGACGAAGTAGCCGCCCACCTCCGCCGTGTGGCAGGAGCCCTTGCCGGGCGGGATGCCGACGCGCTGCTTCACCGGCGTCATGTCGTCGGTGTCGACCACCTCGACCTGGAAGCCCGCGGCCTGCATGTGCTCGATCCACTTCACGCAGCAGCCGCAGTAGGGGCTCTTGTGCACGGTGACCAGCGGCAGCGCGCGCTCGACCGGGCTGGTGTTGGGCGTGGCGGCGAAGCCGGCGCCGGCCGCGGAAAGCAGCAGCGCGGCAAGCATCATCTTCAGGAACTTCATCTCGTTCTCCTCAGGTTGCGTTGCGGCGCACGGGTGCGCCGAAATCGGGGTTGGTGCTGACGCGGCTGGCGACGGTGCCGGGCGGGTTGCGGTACCAGCCCGGGTCGCTGAAATCGCCCGGTGCGATATCGTCGCGCACCTTGACCACGGTGAACATGCCGCCCATCTCGATGTTCCCGAACGGACCCTTGCCGGCCATCATCGCCAGCGTGTTCTCCGGGCCCTTCATGTGGCCGCTGTCGGTGTGGTCCTGGTGCTCGGCCATGCCGTTCTCACCCATGGCCATGTAGCCGGGCAGCATGCGACGGATCTTTTCCTCGACGCCGGACTGGTCGACGCCCAGCGTATTGGGGATGTCGTGGCCCATGGGACCCATCGTGTGGTGCGACATGTGGCAGTGGAAGGCCCAGTCTCCGGCGACCGCCGTGAACTCGATGTCGCGCATCTGTCCGACGCCGACGATCTCGGTCACCTCGCGCCGCCACTGCCCGCGCGGCCAGCGGCCGCCGTCGGAGCCGGTGACCTCGAACTGCACGCCGTGCAGGTGGATCGGGTGGTTCCACATGCTCAGGTTGCCGACGCGGATGCGCACGCGCTCGCCGGTGCGCGCCACGATCGGCTCGATCGCCGGGAACACCTTCGAGTTGAAGGTCCACAGGTCGAAGTCCTGCATCACCGCCGGGTCGGGGCGGCGCGTGCCCGGGTGCAGGGCGAAGTTGTGCAGCAGGAAGGCGTAGTCACGGTCCACCGGCACCGCCTCGGCCTCGCGCGGGTGGATGATGAACAGGCCCATCATGCCCTGCGCCATCTGCACCATCTCGTCGGCGTGCGGGTGGTACATGTGGGTGCCGTGCTGGCGCAGCGTGAACTCGTAGGCGAAGGTCTCGCCGGGCTGGATCTGCGGCTGGTTCAGGCCGCCCACGCCGTCCATGCCCGAGGGCAGCAGCAGGCCGTGCCAGTGGATGGTGGTGGCCTCGCGCAGGCGGTTGGTGACGAAGATGCGGACCCGGTCGCCCTCGACCGCCTCGATGGTCGGACCGGGCGTGCCGCCGTTGTAGCCCCAGCAGATGGCCTTCGAGCCGGACGCGAACTCGTGCTCGAACTCCTCGGCGACCAGGTGGAATTCCTTGACGCCCCCGTTCATGCGGTGGGGCAGGGACCAGCCGTTCAGCGTGCGCACGCGGCCGGCGCCGCGGCGGGTGGCCGCCGGCGGCGCGGCCTCGGGCGTGGCGTGGTCGACGTGCGCGTCCTGGGCGAAGGCGGCGGTGGCGCCGGAGGCGACCAGGCCCGCGCCGGTGCCGATCAGCAGGTTGCGGCGGGTGAGCTTCATGGCGTGTCTCCGTGGTCGTGTTCGTCGTGGCGGGGCGCGTCGTCCTCGGGCTCGGCGGCGTCGGCCTCGTGCTGCGAGTGGTCCATTCCCTCGTGCTTGGAGTGGTCCATCCCCTCGTGCTTGGAGTGGTCCATTCCTTCGTGCTTCGAGTGGTCCATTCCTTCGTGCTTGGAGTGGTCCATTTCCTCGTGCCCGGAGTGATCCATCTCTTCGGGCTTGGAGTGATCCATCCCTTCCTGCTTCGAGTGATCCATCCCTTCGTCCTGGGAGCGATCCATCCCTTCATGCTTTGAGTGGTCCATCGCTCCGTGCATCGAATGGTCCATGCCGCCCTTCGGCGCCAGGATGTCCTGCACGCCCGGCGTGCGTTCGCCGATCGTGGCGTCGCTGGGCAGGCGCTGCCCGACCACGCGCGCCAGCTCGACGCGCGCCAGCCAGTAGTCGCGCACCGCCTCGAGGTAGGCCTGGTAGGCGTCGTACTCGGCCAGCTTCGCCTGCACCAGCTCGAACACGCCGATCAGCATGAAGTTCTGGCGCTCCTGCTGGCGCGCGACGATGGTCTCGCGCTGCGGCACCAGCGCCTCGCGGTGCAGGCGCACCACTTCGCGCAGGGCCGTCACCGACTCGTTGCCCAGCCGCACGCCTTGCGAAGCCGACAGCTCGGCCTTATCCACGCGCGCCAGCGCCGCGGCCAGCTGGGCCTCGGCGCGCGCCAACCGTGCCTGGCCCTGGTTGAAGATGGGTAGCTCCAACGCCAGCTCGGGGCCGCGCAGGCGAGCGCCATCCGCTTCCTTCTCGCGCTCATAGCCAATCTCGCTGCCGCCGAGCCAGCGCAGCGAGCGGGTCAGGCCCAGCGCGTCGGCCAGCACTTCGGCTTCCTTGCGCGCCGCCAGGAGCTCCGTGTTGCCCTCGGCCGCCAGCCGTGCCAGCAGCGCCGGATCGTCTTCCCGCGCCACCGGCAGCGGCAGGTTGTCGCTGGCCTCCCAGTCCGCTTCGTCGCCGTGCAGGCCGAGCAGCTGGTTCAGGGCCAGGCGCTTGCGGCCAGCCTCGGCGCGGGCGCGAAGCGACTCGATGCGGGCCTCGCTGGCCACGGCCTGTTCCTGCGCCAGCTGCAGGTCGCTGATGTTGCCGGCGTCGTGGAAGCGCTGCGCCAGCTCGGCCGATGCCGCGGCGCCTTCGGCCACCGCCTCGCGCATCGCGGCGACCTGGCGCGCGGCCACGTACTCGTACCAGCCCGACTCGACCTCGGCCACCACGCCAAGGACGGCACCGGTGATCTCGTAGGTGGCGCGCTCGTACTCCAGCTTGGCCAGGCGCGTACGCGCTGGCAGCATGATCAGGTCCACCAGCGGCAACGACAGGCCGACGGTGCGATTGCTGCCGCCGTCGTCGATGGACATGCGCGAAAGCGACAGCGTGGGATTCGAAATCTCGACCGCCTCGAGCACTTCGGCGCGGGCCAGTCCCTGGTGCGCGTACTCCTCCTGCAGGCGCGGGCTGCGCAGCATGGCGACGCGCAGCGCGGCGTCCAGGGTCATGGGCTGGTCGAGCCAGCGGCCGATGGCGGCGCGCTCTTCGCGCGGGGCGCCCACGGCGGCCCAGTCGACGGCGGGTCCGCCGCGGGCTTCGAGCGCCGAGCCGAGTTCGTCCGGGCGCGGTTGGGGCGAGAGGGTGGTGCAGGCGCCAAGGGCGGCGGCCATCGCCAGCGCCAGGCTGGCGCGGGCCAGGGAAACGGTCATGTCGATCTCTCCGTGCTGTCGGTCCCGGCGGAGCCGGGTGGCCCGTCGAAAGGCGGGCGCGTCGCGGGGTGGCGGACTCGCGTCCGCCGTCGGCGATCAAGCGATGGGAGGTCGGACGTCGGGCGCCGCGGCATTGGAAGGCTCGACGCCCGCGGGCACGCGGAGGTCGGTATGGCGCGCGGGCGGTGGCTCCGGTCGCGGGGCGGCCAGCAGGCCGGCCTGGACGGGATTCACGCAGTCGCAGGCGCAGCCGCCCTCGCAGCAGTCGGCGGGCGCGGCGTCGCGCGGGCCGACCGGGTCGCCGGCGAGATCGTGGCAATTCCCGGCCATCCCGGCATCCACCATCGTGGCTTCGACACCCGCGCCTGCCTGCGCAAAGGCAGCGCCCGGCGCGAGGCCGCCGGCCAGCAAGGCCAGGACCAGCATCAGGTGGGCGAGGGTGCGAAGCAGTGGCATGGCGGTAGTTTACCCCGGTCGGTGCGTGATGGTTCCGTCAGTCCGTCGCCCGCTTGAGGCTGTCGAGGCTGACGCCTTCGCGGGCCAGGGGCTCGGCCGGCAGCAGGCCGGCGAGCGGGAACCGGCGATCGAGGTAGTCGGCGATCGCGACCGCTTCCGTCAGCGCCGTGCCGTCGACCACGAGCGTCGGCACGCGTCCCTGTGGATTCAGGCGCAGGTAGTCGGGCGCCAGCGGGTGCTTCTGGCGCAGGTCGACCTTGACCGCCTCGAAATCCGCACCGGCATGTTCGAGCGCGGCGTGGACGGCAAGCGAGCAGGCGCCGGGGGAGTAGAAAAAGGTGAGTTCGCTCATGGCTGCGGGTCCTTTCCCGCGAGGTCGTCCAGGATGGGGCATTCCGGGCGGGCATCGCCATGGCAGTGCGAGGCCAGGTCCTGCAACGTGCGCTGCATGGCGTGCATCTCGGCGATGCGGGCGGCGAGCTCGTCGGCGTGCGCCTGCGCCAGCCGCTTGACCTCGGCGCTGCTGCGGCCCGGGTCCGACCACAGGCCGAGCAGCTGCTCGATCTGCTTCATCGAAAAGCCCAGGTTGCGAGCGCGCTTGATGAAGCGAAGCCGGTGCACGTCGGCGTTGTTGTAGAGCCGGTAGTTGGCGAACGTGCGGCTGGCCGGCGGTACCAGGCCGATGGACTCGTAGTGCCGGATCATCTTGGCCGAGACCCCGGTCAGGGCAGAGGCTTCTCCGATGTTGTGGAAGCCCTGGCCCTTGGCTTCGGACAGCTCGGGGCGGATCAGGTGGCGTGCCATGGGTGCCTCCTCGGTCAGTGGCGGGCGCGCGGCGACCAGCGCCGCAGCAGCAGGGTGTTGGACACGACGCTGACGCTGGAGAGCGCCATGGCCGCGCCGGCGACGACGGGATCGAGCAGGCCGGCGGCGGCCAACGGGATGCCCACGACGTTGTAGACGAAGGCCCAGAACAGGTTCTGGTGGATCTTTCGGGTGGTACGGCGGGAAATGTCGATGGCATCGGCCACCAGACGCGGATCACCGCGCATCAGGGTGACGCCAGCGGCGTGCATGGCGACGTCGGTGCCGCCGCCCATCGCGAAGCCGACGTCGGCCGCGGCCAGGGCGGGCGCGTCGTTGATGCCGTCGCCAACCATGCCGACGCGGCCGTCGACGGCCAGCGCGCGCACCACGTCGGCCTTGTCGCCGGGCAGCACCTCGGCGCGCACGTCCTGCGCCGGGATGCCCACGGCGGCGGCCACCGCCTGCGCGGCGCCGCGGTTATCGCCCGACACCATCACCGTGCGCAAGCCCTGCGCCTGCAGAAGGCGGATCGCCTCGGTGGCCTCGGGCCGCGGCGGATCGCCGAACGAGAGCAGGCCGCGCAGGACAAGGCCTTCGTCGTCCCCGGTCACCAGCCACGACACCGAGTGTCCCTTGGCGGCCTCGGCCTGGCCCTGGCTGGCCAGCGCGGCGAGGTCGACGCCCAGCTCGCGCATCAGCCGCTCGCTGCCCAGCAGGACGCGATGGCCCTGCACGCGGCCCTCGATGCCGCGTCCCTGCAGGGCGGTGATGCCCTCGGCTGGCGGCGCCAAGTCACCGCGCGCGGACGCCGCGGCGATGACGGCGCGGGCCAACGGGTGTTCGCTGCCCTGCTGCAGGGCAGCCGCGAGTGACAGCAGCGCATCCTCGTCACCTTGCACGGCGCGCAGCGCGGCAAGTTCGGGACGGCCCGCGGTCAGTGTGCCGGTCTTGTCGAAGGCCACGGTGCGCAGGTGGCGCGTGGTCTCCAGCGCCTCCGCGTCCTTGATCAGGATGCCGGCCCGCGCGGCAACGCCGGTGCCGGCCATGATCGCGGTGGGCGTGGCCAGGCCAAGCGCGCAGGGGCAGGCGATCACCAGCACGGCCACGGCGTTGAGCGTGGCGACCGTCCAGTCGCCGGTGGCGAAGCCCCAGCCGAGCAGGGTGGCCAGCGCGATCACGATCACCACCGGCACGAACACCGCGCTGACGCGATCGACGATGCGCTGGATGGGCGCCTTCTTCGCCTGCGCGTCCTCAACCAGGCGGATGATGCGCGCAAGCGCCGATTCCGCGCCGACCGCAACAGTGCGGACGACCAGGCGGCCCTCGCCGTTGACCGCACCGCCGGTGACGCGTTCGCCCGGCTCCTTCGCCACCGGCAGCGACTCGCCGCTGATCAGGGACTCGTCGGCATGGCTCCGTCCTTCGAGGACCTCACCGTCGACCGGATAGCGTTCGCCCGGCAGCACCACCACATGGTCACCGACGCGCACGCTGGCCACGGGGATTTCGGCTTCGTGGCCGTTGCCATGGCGCACGCGTGCCGTGGCCGGGCGCAGCGCTTGCAGCGCGCGGATGGCTTCGGTGGTCTGGCGCTTGGCGCGCGCCTCGAGCCACTTGCCCATCAGGATCAGCGTGATGATCACCGCCGACGCCTCGAAGTACAGCGGCGGCGCACCGTGGTGCGGCTTGGTGAACAGCAGGTGGTAGACGCTCAGGCCATAGCCGGCCGTCGTGCCCAGCGCGACCAGCAGGTCCATGTTGCCGGTGCGGGCTCGCACGGCTTTCCAGGCCGCCTTGTAGAAGCGGGCGCCGAGCCAGAACTGCACCGGCGTGGCCAGGGCGAACTGCCACCAGCCCGGTAGCGCCCAGTGTGCATCGAACAACATGCCCACCATAGGCACGGCCAGCGGCAGCGAGAGCAGGGCGGCGAGGATGAGGTGGCGGCGCTCGCGGGCGGCCGCGAGCGCTTGCGGCGAAACAGGCGCCGCCTCGGCCGCGCCGCGGCCGCCGGATACTTTGTCCGCGGCGTGGCCATGCTGCGCCGCCGGGGCCTCGGCGGCGACCGGCGCGACTTCATAGCCGGCGCCCGAGATGGCCGCGACCAGCGCCTCCTGCGAGGTGCCGGCCAGCACCTGCACGCGCGCGGTCTCGGTCGCCAGGTTCACGCTGGCGGACTGCACGCCGGGCACGTTCGCCAGGGCCTTTTCGACGCGACCGGCGCAGGACGCGCAGGTCATGCCGAGGATGGCCATCGAGATCTCCTGGACGGCCACACCGTAGCCGGCCTTTTCGACGGCGGCGGCGAGAGTCGCGGCCGAGGCGCTGCCGTCGGTCGTGACCGCCGCCGTCTCGGTGGCCAGGTTGACGCTGGCCGAGCGCACGCCGGGGACCTGGGACAGCGCCTTCTCGACGCGGCCCACGCAGGACGCGCAGGTCATGCCGGTCACGCCGAAGCGGATTTCGGTGTCGCGGGTGGAATCGGAAAGGGGAGGGTTCATGGCGGGATCCTGCGGGAGGGTGGACGCAGGCTGCGGCTTCCCATGATGTCAAGGTCAACGCCCCTGTCCAGTGCCGGTGCCGCGGACCGTCGATGTTGACCTTGCCACGGGGGGAGGACGGAGTCTGGCGGCAGGCCGGCAAGCCCGCCGGCGCACCCCCGGAGGTTGCTCCCTTGAAGTACAACGTCAGCCCACTCACCTGCGGCCGCTGCGTCCGCCGCATCACCGGGGCCCTTCAGGCCATCGATTCCGCCGCCCGGGTCGACGTCGACCTCGCCGCCGGGACGGTCGAGGCCGAAGGCTTCTTTGACGTCGGCACGGTGGTCGCCACCCTCGCGGCCAACGGCTACGAGGCCGCGCCGGCCGTCTCGTCCGAGCCGACGAACACCGATAGCCCGGCCGGCGCAGGCTGCTGCGGCACCTGCCATGCCTGACTGCTTCCCCCTTGCGCCGGACCTCACTCTCCCCGAGTCCGGCGCCGTGCCTTGCTCGGTCCGGGCGATATCTTCCATGCCCGCGAGGGCCTGGCGCACATCGCGCATCCCGTGGGCGAGGCGCGATTCCTGGTCGTCGAACAAGCCGGCAGCGAGTGAGCCCGTCGCAAGCCGCGCGCGCGAACGCGGGCGGCGCCGGCTGAGGCCATGGCGCCGGCGGGGCGGGGCGGGTTGGCCTCGCCGGGACGGGATGTCCGTCTCAATGTATGAGCCAACCGCCGGGCAAACTGCCCGCGGACCACCCGACACGGAAGCCCATGGACGAACGAGACGAGTGGTTGACCCGCCTGCGCCGGATGCGGCTGGCCTGGCCCGTGCGCTGCGCGCGCAGCTTCACGCCGGAGGAGATGGCGAAGCTGGCCGAGGGGCTGTGGCCCACCAGCCTCGAGGACCGCTGGGTGGTCTGGCTGGACGAGGGCCAGCTCCGCGCCTGGCGCGGCGCCACCGGCGAGTGCATCTACGAGGCCGAGATCAGCGTGGACGAGAGCGGGGCGGGGCAGTGCCGCATCCTCCGGGTCTGCGACGACCCGGACATGTATACGCGCAGCGCCGCCGACGCCGGCGAGCTCGACCGCTTCGAAGGCGTGCTGGCGCTGCTGTTGGGGCGCCGGCGGGAAGCCGCGGCCTGAATCAGGGGCTTACTGCGGCGCCTGCGCGTCCAGTGGCCGGTCGCGATGCAGCAGGATCCATTCGGCGTGCTCTTCCAGGCACGCGCGACCCAGCGCCAGCAGCAGCTCGCGCTTTTGCCCGACCGACGTGGCGCGCGCCAGCCGTTCGCTGCAGCTGGCAAACAGGCGCGCCATGAACTGGAACTGCTTGATCAGCTCCTTGTCCGCCTTCTTGAACGAATACGCCTCGCGGATGCCGGCGATCAGCGGCAACAGGCCCATGAACAGCAGCAGCAGCGACTGGTGCGACCCGTCGATGCGGTGGCCCAGCAGCCAAAGCAGCACCGCCCCGGCCAGGCCGGCGTAGAGTGAAAGCCGGCCCAGCCGCTCGGTCAGCAGGTAGGCCTTGGCGCGATCCTGGCTGCCTTGCCTGAAGTAGGCCAGCTGGCCGCCCTGGCCGGCGTCGTCGCCGACCCAGTGCCGGATGGTCCAGTCCAGCCAGCGCGGATCCGACGCAAACCCGCTGTCCTGCACCAGGCTGGTGCCACGCATGGCATGGCGGATCCAGCTCAGCTCCACGTCCTGCTTTTGCAGGAAGCTGTCGTAGCCCAGGCTGCCGTCGGCCGGCACCGGTACGCCCGCGAGCCGCCAGTAAAGCTGCACGCGCAGGCCTTCGGACAGGCCGCGGTAGTCGAGGTACTTGCGCTGCCACTGCCGCCGCCGTGCCACCCACGCCAGCAGGGCTCCCGCCGCGAACAGCAGCAGGAACGCACCCACGAATTCCCGCCGGGATGCCATGTCGGAGTAAAGAATGAAGGCCAGGCCCATCAGCGCCGCCGCGAGGTGGCTGGCCTGCAGGTTGCGGCGCACGCGCTGGCGGAAATGCAGCGCCAGCCAGTCGGCGGCGCCGAACAGGCGCTCGATCCGCAGCACGCCCGGCGGCACCGGCGCCGGCGGAGGCTCGGGCAGCAGGCGAGGGTAGTCATGGCGGATGCCCGGCCAGTATTTCCGGGTGTCGACATTAAATGCCTCCATCTGCCGGAACACGGCGCGATACGCCGCCGGCACCCCGGCCTTCACAGGCAAGCCACCGTCGGCCGTGAGCCAGCGCGCTTCGCCGGCAGCCACGGCGCCGGGCGTGCTGCCGGGGGCCAGCTGGCGCGAACAGGTGACGTGGTAGACTAGGTCGCTTTCGTCGTCGGCCAACAGGTTCGGGGCGATGTCGCGCTTTTCGATCCAGGGCATGGCGTTGGTGATGTGGTAGTCCACGACCTGCGCCGTGCCGCCGAGGGCATCGCTGGGCTGGCCATCCCACAGCGCCAGCAGCACCTGGCAATGGGACGAGATGAACATGCCGAGCTGGGCGTACTGGCGGTTGCGGGCCGGGCCGCGGATGGCGATCTCGTCGGCGCTGACGCCGGGCGCCAGGGGCAGCTCGCGGACGCGTGCATCGGCGATCAACTCGCGGAATTCGGCCAGCGACTCGGGCGTCTCGAAGTCGCGCTCGTATTCGTCGCGCGCGAACGGCATCGGCACGAACAGCGGCACACCCATGGCGACGGCGGCCCGCGCGGCGATCCGGTCGCCACCATCGGCCAACGGATTGAGCATCAGCAGCGGCAGCCCGGGGAATTCCCGGCGCAGGGTCTTGAGCAGTTCCGTCACCCGGGCGGCCAAGGCGGGGAACTCGTCGGACGGGATGTCACGGTGGCCCGTCACGCCAACCACCAGCGTCAGAAGGGCATCGTCGACCTGGGGCATGGGAGGGGGCCTGGGAACGTTGAAGTGGGCAACGCGCCAAGCTTGGCACACGGGCCATCTGTCACAGTCCGCCAAACCGCGGCGCACCGTGACAGGCCCTGGGCAAGTTGCGGAAAGTTATGGACATTTCTTCTAACCTTATCCTCCGGGCACAGGGGTTTTCGGATGGCGTGCGACAGGATTAAGGAGCATTCTGTCATCTAACGTCACGGTAAAGCGGATACCGGCCAGCGCGCACCTGGTTGCGCCAACGACCCCCACGCGGCGACGCCCGGGTCCGCCAACGAGCGCGAAACCCCTTCGTGACGAGGGGTGAACGCATTTCGGCAAAACCTCGTCTAACTTTCGCCGGCGAGAAACGCCGCTAGCGTCCCCCTCACTCACCTCCGCCGGCGCGTCTCGTGCCGCCTGCACGGACGATGCGTCGCCATCCCCGATGGAGCGTGGGCAGCTCAAGGCAGAGCGTCCTTGTGGGACATCCACAGTCTCCAAGCCCCCCGGCAGGGAAGCCTCTCATTCAAGGGAGGACACCCCATGGGCAGCTGTTGACCACAAGCCAAATCGTCGCCCCGACCCACGTCGGGGCCGCTCTGTGCCTTGGAGAAATTCCAATGAAAGCCATGCATCAACCCCCGCCGTCCAAAGTGGACGGTGCCATTCGATGGTCCGCTCGAGAAATTCCGCTCTCCCATGGGAGGCACGTCTGCGGTCGCGTTGCCTGGACGCCACCCACCCAATCCGTGCCCGTAGAGAGCGACCTCGAGGCGCATGCCATTGCGTTCTTCTCGCGACACGCCGGCCTGGTGGCCATCCATGCCCAGCCGTTCACGCTCCGCTACGCGGATGTCGATGGCGTCCACCGCTACACCCCTGACTTCCTGGTGGTTTACGACCGGGTCACCCGCGCCATTTTCCGGTTGGGATTTCGACGGTGGACGGTCGTCGAAATCAAGTCGAAGTCCTTGTTGGACCGTGATCCCGACGCGGTGAGCCGCCGCCTGGCGGCTGTTCGCCGGTTGCTCGGCTTCGCCACGGTCGTGCTTACCGAATGTCAGCTTCGGACGGGGAGGGCGCGGCCATGACGCTCGAACTCACCCCTGGCACGACCTGCGTCGCCAATGGCCGGGTCATCCAGATCGACGGGGCCGACTCGCTCACCCACATGCGCGTGCGTGATGTGGCCACGGGGGCGGTCAGTTCCGTCGCGATCGCCCGGATCGAGGCGCTGCCCAAGACTGCGGCAGTCTCGTCCTTTGAGGGAATCCCTGCTGCGGAATGGAAGCGCTGCTGTGACCTCGCCAAGGACCTGATGCCCCTGAACAGCCGGAGCACCGTCGCCCGCAGCGAGCTAGAAAAGCTCGCCAAGCGGCACGGCATCAGCGTCAGGCAGCTTCAGAGGGCCCGTGCGACCTTCAGGAAGGACCCGCGGGCCAGCGCCTTGGCCCGAAGCCCGGGAGGTCGGCCGCTCGGCCTGAATCAGCTGGATCCGGAGGTCGATACGCTGATCAAGCACGTCATTGCCAAGCACTACCTGCGCCGGGAACGACCGTCCAAGGAGTACGTGGTTGCCCGTGCCCGCTCCCTGGCTCGGCGACTCAAGCTCAAGCCGCCGTCCCGATCCGCGGTGCTGACCCGAATCGCCCGTGAAAACGGCTACCAGGCGGACCGCGCCCGGTTGGGCTGCAAGGCGGCCAAGCAACGTTGGGAGGCCCGCACCGGCAAGTTGGAGGCGGAACGGCCGCTGGATCTGCTGGAGATTGACCACACCCCGGCCGACGTCCTCGTCCTGAGCGATGACCGCCTGACCGTGATCGGACGTCCCTGGGTCACCGTGGCCATCGATGTGGCGACCCGCTGCGTCATGGGCATGTACATCTCCATGGATCCCCCCTCGGCGGTTTCTGTCTCCTTGTGCGTGGAGCACACGGTGCTGCCCAAGCCCGAGAACGAGGGCGATCCCGGCATCTGGCCCATGTACGGCAAGCCCAAGAAGATCCTGGTCGACAACGGCAAGGACTTCCGCAGCATGGCGCTGCAGCGTGGCTGCCAGGACCATGGGATCGATCTGGCCTGGCGGCCGGTGCGGACGCCGCACTACGGGGCCCACATCGAGCGCCTGATCGGCACGCTGATGCAGATCGCCCACCTGCTGCCGGGCACCACCTTCAGCAACATCCGTGACAAGGGCGACTACGACAGCGCCGGAAAGGCTCGCCTCACCCTGGATGAGTTCCGCCAGTGGATGACGCAGAAGGTGTGCCGGACCTACCACACGCGCAGGCATTCCAGCCTCGGAGTCCCGCCACTGGTGGCCTGGGAGCGGGGCCTGCAGGACGAACAGGGCCAGTTGGTCCCGCCGGCGCTGCCGGCGGCCCCGCTGAAGTTCCGGATGGATTTCCTGCCATACGTGATGCGGCCGGTTCGGCGCACCGGCATCACCTTCGGCGCCAGCCGCTACTGGCACCCGGACCTCAGCCCCCTCATCCGCCAGGACGAGGTCATGGTTCGGTACGACCCCCGCAGCCCCGGTGCCGTCTGGGTCCGTCGTCCGGACGGCATGCTGGTGACGGCGCCGGCGATCGCCGGGCGGGCCGTGGGTGAGCCGGGCAGCCGCCGCGCCCTCGATGCCGAGGCCCAGGCCCGGATGGACGCGATGACGGACGAAGGCTTCGAGAAGACCGACCAGATCGAAGCGACCGCCCAGGCGCAGACCCGCCAGGCCCGCCATCCGTCGCGTCGTCCGCGGACCAAACGCCCCTCGCCGCGATCCGCGGCTGCCAGTGCGGCTGCCGTGAACCCCACCGATCTCAGCGCCCTGCCGCCGAAAACGCCGTCGGCCCGTGCGCCCATCCCTGTTGAAGAATGGACCTAAGGAGCTTGTCATGACCGACTATTCCCACCTCGACCCCAAGACCCAGGCCTGGCTTGAACTGCCGGACCTGGAGCGTGCCAACCGGATGCTGATTGACCGCTTCATCACCCATGAGCGGCTGCAGCCGATCATGGATCACATCGACTTCCTTCGCTTCAGTCCGCCCAAGTCCCGGGCCAGCGGGCTGGTGGTCTCGGGACTGCCCGGCTCGGGCAAGACCATGATCGCCCGTGCCATCGAACGCAGGTATCCGCCGATTGCCGCCGAAGGAAGCAAAGCGGCCAGCCTGCCGGTCCTGACGATCGAAATGACGGGTGCCCGTGAGGCACGGGCGCTCTACGACCGGATCCTGACCGAACTGGGGGTGCCCGATCCGAAACGCTACGTGGGCAGCGACCGCGAACGCATGGTGCTCAAGCTGTGCCGGGCGGCCAATCTGCGCCTGCTCGTGGTCGACGAGATCCAGGACATCCTGACCTCGACGGCGCGGCAGCAGCGCATTGCCCTGGATACGATCAAATTCCTGATGAACCAGCTGTCGATGCCGGTGTTGGCGCTGGGAACCGCCCAGGCACCGGACGCGATGCAGGTCGACGAGCATCTCAATGCCCGCTTCACCTACCGCAGCCTGCCCGTCTGGAAGCAGGACGATTACCTGGTGAACTTCCTGGACGCGCTGGAGCGGGTCTTGCCCCTCAAGCAGCCCTCGCAGCTCTCGTCGTTGCCGATCACGACCGCGCTGCTTCGGCTTTCTGACGGCGTGCTCGATCCCATGATGCGCCTGATCACCTATGCGGCGGCTCATGCGGTCGAGTCTGGCACGGAGAAGATCACGCCCCAGCTCCTGGAGCGGGCGAGGGTGGAAATGCCCACAGCCGCTGTCAGGCTGGCACGGGAGCGCGCGAACGAACCGGCCAAGGCCGCGTGAGCATGGAACAAGTCACGCCCCGCTGGTGGGTCTCACCGCCCGGGCCCGACGAGTCCCTGCGCTCGTGTCTGGCTCGGGCGGCTGATCTTTACGAAGCCGACCCCGGCGAATTGTGGGTCCAGCTGAATACTGACGATCCGCTACCGATTGGGACCATCGATGATCCTTCCTGCGCTGCGCTACTTCGCGTGGGAGAAGCCTTGGGCGTTCCAGGAGCGTCGCTGCGACCCCATCGCCTGCCTGATTCACCGTCGCAGCTGGCCCCGCACGCACGGATGGCAATCTGTCCGGCGTGCTGGCTGGATGATGACGCAGCCAAGCGGCCTCGAGGTTACCGGCGTAGTTGGACCCATGTTTTGCGCACGACGTGTCCGATTCACAATGCGCCCCTGATCATCCCACGGGATCGATTCAAGCCGGACTTGGCCGTGGCCCTCGCCGCGCAACAGGCGCTCACTGATTGCGATCGCGAAATTCTGAACATGATCGAGAACTTCGGCACCGCGCTCGAAGCCAGCTTGTTCCGCGGCGCCCCTTGGCCTGCTGCGTGGCGCAGCAACCCTCATTCAGTGCGCGAGCGGCTCTGCGAAGTGAGCTTTAGCCTCGGTGCGTCGCGCGGCCCACCGCTGATCGCAAACCTATCGCCGACCCCGACTCTGGCAGGCTTCGTCCACGGGCCCCG
>LNFM01008203.1_pt1 | contig 20947 bp, 21 predicted proteins | sample 596031 | NCBI WGS metagenome assembly LNFM01 (sample SAMN04254537, study PRJNA301005) | activated carbon metagenome | isolation source: dual media filters at the Ann Arbor, Michigan drinking water treatment plant | place: USA: Ann Arbor
GTCGTAAAGCTGGGCCGGATGGCAGGACAATTTGCAAAGCCGCGGTCGACTCCCACCGAGACAATTGGCGGTGTCGAACTGCCAAGCTATTTTGGCGATATCATCAACGACATCGAATTTGACGCCGTCGGCCGCGAGCCCGATCCGTCGCGCATGGTGCGGGCTTATAGTCAGGCAGCTTCGACGCTGAACCTGCTCCGCGCATTTTCCAACGGCGGCTATGCAAATTTGCAACAGGTCCATGCTTGGACGCACGATTATATGGGCCGCTCGCCATGGGCACAGAAATATAAGGAGACCGCTGACCGCATTGGCGAGGCGCTCGATTTTATGGAGGCGTGTGGGATTACCCCTGAGACTGTGCCGCAGATAAAGGGCACCAGTTTTTATACCAGCCACGAGGCTTTGCTGCTGCCGTACGAGCAGGCGATGACCCGGCAAGACAGCCTGACCGGCGGCTGGTATGACACGTCGGCGCACTTTCTGTGGATTGGCGACCGCACTCGGTTCGAAGGTTCGGCGCATATCGAATTTTTGCGCGGCATCGGTAACCCGATTGGCATCAAATGCGGACCGAGCCTTGAGCCCGATGCATTGCTAAAGATGCTCGATCTTTTGAATCCCGCACGCGAAGCTGGCCGTATCACGCTGATCTCTCGTTATGGTTATGACAAGGTCGAGAGCGGCTTGCCGAAACTCGTTCGCGCCGTGCTGCGTGAAGGTCATCCGGTGATCTGGTCATGCGACCCGATGCACGGGAACGTCATCAAATCGGACAGCGGCTACAAAACGCGGCCTTTCGAGAGGATCCTTGCCGAAGTGCGCGGCTTCTTCGCAGTGCACCGTGCCGAAGGCAGCTTTGGCGGCGGCATCCATATTGAAATGACCGGGCAGAATGTGACCGAATGTACAGGCGGTGCCGTTGCGGTTACCGATGAAGGTCTTGCCGACCGCTATCACACACATTGCGACCCGCGGCTCAACGCGGCGCAGTCGCTTGAACTGGCGTTCCTGCTCGCAGAGATGCTCAATCAGGAACTGACCGAACGGGCCAGAAAAGCGGCGTGAACAGGAGATTCGCCATGCAAGGGACGGTGGTTAAATCTGGCGTCGGTTTCGGCAGCGCGCTGGCGATGGTGATCAGCTACACCGCGCACAAGTCTGTGCTATGGGCGATTATTCACGGTATTTTCAGCTGGTTTTATGTCATCTACTTTGTGCTGACCCGGTAGAGTCACCTAAAGGCATGTAGTTGTTGCAGGCGACGGAACGGCGCTGATAAAGGAACGCGATGATGCGTCTGACATTCCCGATTGCTAGTTTGTTGCTCATGTCGGCTTGCTCGTCGGGAGTAGAAACCCGGATATCGAGCAGCGGAATCGCAAACCCTGCCGCGGCGTCGTTCATGATTTCGACCGTAGCCGGGACTTCGGAAGATTTGCGCGCCGCCTACGCGCTGGTCGCCAAAAATATGGTGGGCAGGGGATTTACCATGGCGAAAGAAGCGCCGCTGCATCTGGAAATCACTTTGGATGCGCGCGGCGCCGACCTGGCATTAGCGACTGCTACAGGTCCCATGTCCTCGCCCAAGAAGCGAAAGCCATTGCAAAGCTGCGGTGACAGGGAATATCGCTTTAGTGTGACATTGACCCGTGTCGCTGATGGCTTGGAAATTTACAAAGGCAGGGCGGCAGAATATCATTGCAAAATGCCGGTCAAAGAAGCCTTGCCCATACTCGTCAACGCGGCTCTAGCGGACCTGGGGCAGCCGCGTGGCAGCTATGTCGTGAAACGCCAAGCGCGGGATTAGGCTTCTGGTGCCTCGGGTAATTCAAAGGTAAATCTTGCCCCGCCGTCCGGGTTATTGTCCGCTATAATCGATCCCTTGTGCCGTTCGATCACTGCTTGCACGAACGTCAGCCCTAAGCCAGTGCCCTTTGCTCGGCCTCTTTGTTCGCCATCGCTTGCAAAGCGGGTGAACAGTTGCGGCAGGATGTTTTCTGCAATTCCACGCCCTTGATCGGCGATTGTGACGATGATTGCCGGTTCGCTCTCGGATCTCACGATTGAAATGCTGATTGTCCCTTGGTCAGGACTGAATTTGATCGCGTTGTCGACCAGATTGCATATCGCGCGTTGCAGGCTGTCGGGCTCGGCGAGCACAAAACCCCCGTCACTGCGGTCGTAGAAAGCAAATTTAATGCCGCGCTCGTGCGCCAGCGGCCACAGGCTGTCTGCTGCCTCGCGGACAAGATCGGCGAGCAGAACATCCTCGCCTGCAAATTCGGTCTCGCCCATGCGCGCCATTTCGACGAAATCCTGCGCAAGCTGCATGGTGCGGCGGGCATTTTGTTCAATGCGCTTTTTGGTGTCTGCGTCGATCTCGCCATTGAGCAGGGCAATGATCGTCGACTGCGGCGCGCGCATATCGTGCGACAAAAGCTGCAATATCTCTTCACGCTCCGCCTCGGCGCGGGCAAGATCGCTAATGTCGGTAAGATAATGGATATGCCCGTGGAGCACGCCGGTATCACCGCGCACCTCGGACCGACGCATCACGAATGTCCGGTCCTGCCGCGAAACGAAGCGCACAAATTCCGGCGGGTTTCCGGCGTCGTGCGCCTGTTCAAGATAGCGATCAACCAATGCGCGCTGTTCGTCTGCGACCATGAGGTCAAGCGCGGTGGACCTTGGCATGTCGGTGATGTCGCGCCCGAGCCGTTGGTTGAAAAGATCATTGGTCAACGTAACCTTGCCATCGGGGTCGGTCACGAACATCGGGTCGGGCAGGTCGGCTAGCGTGTCGGCGACAAATCGGCGCAGGTCGCGCATATGGTCGATCGCTCCGGCGAGGGCTTCGCTTTGCCGCCCTACCAGATCGGTCGCTTGGCTTTGAGGCACCGGGATCGGGCTGACTTCGCCTTCCTGTTCCAGCGCCCGCAACTCGGCGCTCATGAAATCGCTCATCGCCTGCAAACGGCGCCAGCCCCATAATGGATAGACCAGCAGCAGCCCGAGCAAAGCGGCGCCGGGTGGAAACCAGACATGTCGCCACAATAGCCCCGTGCTTAATATTAGTATCATCCCAAGCGTCGCCAGCGACATTAGCAATACGACCCTTGGCCGCCATCGCAGGAAACCGATCAGGAGCAACCAAAGCGGCAATAACGATAGCGAAGCCACCCATGCCATCGGCAGTGGTTTGATAAAATTATCGTGCCGGATCGCGCCAAGCATATTGGCCATGATTTCAACGCCCGAGAGCAAACCGCCTTCGCCATTAGGCGTCGGGAAATTATCACCCATCCCGGCAGCGGTCGCGCCGATGATGATGTCCTTGCCTTTAATCATCTGATCGGGCGTTTTGCCCGAAAGCAAGTCTGAGTAGGAAATCTCGGCATATTCGCCAGCATGCGCGAACGGGATAAGTAATTCGGTACTGCATTCTGTATCCCGCAGGGCAGCGGTCGAGGGACCACCGGTCCTGCCGCGATAGACCAACTCCATGAGATGCGGCCAATTTTCGCTCAACGTTTCAGGCCTGAAACATAACGCACTGCGCCTTACGATGCCGTCATCGTCGAACAGAATATTCACATGACCGATGCCGTTCGCCGTCGTTGCAAAAAGCCGTGCTGGCATCACAGTGTCGTAGGCACGGCCATCGCTACCGGGTGTATTGAAATGCAATGGCATGAAAACAGGAGCCGGTCCGGCAGCCATCGCCGCCGCAAGTTTTGTGTCTGAGTCGGCGTCACCCGCTTCGCTTAACAGGATGTCGAAAGCTATTGATCGCGGCTGTCCTGCCTGCAGCTTTTCAATAAGCTGCGCGTGCAGCTTTCGGTCCCAAGGCCATTTGCCCAAGGCAGCAAGGCTTGGGTCATCAATTGTTACCAACAATATCTGGCGGTCAGCATCCGGGCGACCCACGTCACCTAAATGGTCGTAAATCAGATTATCGAATGACGATGTACCCCGCCAAAACAACGCGGCGACTACAACGCCGGTTGCGAGCAAGCCAATGGCCAGCCATTCTATCGCAAGGCGAAGCCGCAAATTCATAATGCTTATTCGGGTGCGATAGCCGAAATATCAAGCGGAACCGTCAGGTGCCGGATACCGTTAGTTTCTCCGGCGGCGTCCAGTTAATCGCCACCTCTCCGTCGAGATATTGCACAATGCCGACGCGCCAAAAATATTCGCCTGGTGGCAAATCGGAAAGCGTCACGCGGTCAGCTAAAAGCCCCGCCTCATCGACCATCGGAAGCTGGTCAGTTGCATTGCGGAACAGCTGAAAATGGAAACGTTGTGTGCCTTCGCCTTCACCAATCCAGCGAAAAACATAGCCTTCCTCGCCTTGGCCAGCGCTGGCACTGACGCCGTTCAAGCGCCGTTTGAAGGCGAAGGTTGCGGGAATTCCTTGAATGCCATTGTCCGAAACAGCGCGGGCCCGGATGAAGTAATTGCCGTTTGGAATATCGCTAAATTCTGCTTTGCCGTCAGCCGCAATGACATCCGCGACCTGATCGATAAAGCTTGCATCTTTGCCAATGGTAAAACGCGTATCGCGACTGTCTTGGGCGGCAAAACGGACAAACTTGTCGGCTTGCGTCTTGCCGGGTTCCTGTAAAGCTGGCGCGCTCAGCAGCGCCTCAGCGATCACGCCGCCATCTGCCTTAACCGCTAGTCCGTTGCCCGCGCCAACTGGCCGAGCCACAGTGCGGCCAGCATCGACTGCGAGAGCGCCCTCGACCACCTCGGCAAAATCGCGATTGTTGTCGGGATCGAACCGCGACTGAAAATCGGTGCCACGAACCGCCGACACCGCCTTGGGTGTGCGCATCCGATAGCGGTCATCTGAAGATTTAAGCTTGGTAACAGCCGACCGCGCGCCGCCTTTCCCGATGTCGAAATCATAATCGAGACTGTCACCCAGCACATATTTGCGGAGCATCCTGATGCGCACATTGCTGTTCGACGGCAGAGACACGCGAGAGCCATCATCGAGCAACATCGTCGCAAAAGACGATGGCCCGGTGCTAACGGCTGTCCCTTCACGCAAAACGTGCCCGGTTGATGCAGCCGCATTATCGGCCAACACTTGGCCGCGGACTGAAATCAATTTTGCACTGACCGGCCGGTATTTCAACAGGCTCCGCGGGATGTTCAGGACCTTGCCGACGGGAATCGCGTGCGGATCGGCGATACGATTTTGTTGCTGGACGATTTTATAGCTTCGCGGCGACGTCAAATAGCGTTCGCCCAGCGAGATCAGATTATCGCCTTTGCGTACGACATATTTTACGGGTGCGTTATCGTCGGTAGCCCGCACAGTCGGAACGGTCCCGAAACCTGCCAGCAATGCCAGAAATACTGAAGCGAACCTTTTAAATTCAGGCGGCATATGCATTCCCGTCACTTTGATGGTGCGATCGTCTCCAGGCGGTAACCATAGCCGAATACGGTGAAAATCCGAAACCCGTTTTCGGGCTGCAGATCGAGTTTCGCCCGCACGCGCGATATATGCATGTCGAGCGTTCGCGTCGCGAGAGCCGCGGTCGTGCGCCAAATCGTTTCCATAATATAATTGCGCGACAATGTTCGGTCGGCATTGCGAAAAAACAAATCGGCCAGCTCGAATTCCTTCGAAGTCATGGTAATAGTCTTGCCATTGACCGAAACAGTCTGTTCGATCCGGTTAAGATGATATTTGCCATAAACCGCTTCAGCGTCGAACGCGCCACTTCCGGCGTTCCTTCGCAGCATCGCATTGATCCGCGCGGCGACGACGGCGCGATCTTCCGGCTTGGTTATATAATCATCGGCACCGGCATTCAATGCATCGCTGATGTCGCGTTTAGCCGACCGGTTGGTCATCATGATAACCGCCGGGCGTTCGGGCAAGGACGACTGCATCCATTGCAAAATCGCGATGCCGTCTTTGCCGGGCATGTTCCAGTCGAGGATTAATAAATCAAAGGTTTCGCGAACGAGCGCCTGTGTCAGCATATTCCCGTCAGAATAACTGACTGCGACATGGCCAAGTTCTTCGACAATTGTTTTCAGAAATACGACGACATCCGCTTCGTCGTCAGCGATTACAACGCGCATAATATAACCCTACCCAACCACGCCACGTGTAAAATGGCGTCCCTCAATTTGGCGGATATGACGAAAAGACAGTGCACGCCAGACTCTGTGCGGCATTGTTACAACCATTTACAAAACTTGCCAGAGTGTGAAGCGGTGTAACGCAGCAAAGGATGGCTGGGGCGGCAGGGATCGAACCTGCGAATGCCGGCATCAAAAGCCGGTGCCTTACCGCTTGGCGACGCCCCATCATCTTGGCATGTTTTGCGCAGAAAGACGTTTGCATCTCGTCTGCTGCGGCGGCCTTATAGCGCGAGTTTCGGCAATGGCAATCGCCGAAAAGCGCGAAATTTCGATCAGTCGATCCGCTGAACCCAGCCGTGCGTGTCCGGCGCAACGCCGCGCTGGATATCGACCAGTTTGGCGCGCAATTGCTGGGTAATCTGACCTGGCCCGCCCGCACCAATCGTGAAACTGCCGCAATCACTGTGCACGCTACCGACCGGCGTCACCACCGCAGCGGTCCCGCAAGCAAAGGCTTCGACAAGCTTGCCCGAGGTTGCATCGGCGCGCCATTGGTCGATGGCATAGCGTTCTTCACGCACCGTGAGGCCTTGTTCGCGCGCCAAAGTGAGGATCGATTCGCGTGTGATTCCTTCGAGGATCGTGCCGTCGGTTGGCGGCGTTATTAGCGTGCCGTCGTCGAACAGGAAAAACAGGTTCATTCCACCGAGTTCCTCGATCCAGCGATGTTCGGCGGCATCGAGAAACACGACCTGGTCGCAACCATGCGCTATGGCTTCAGACTGCGCAACAAGGCTTGCGGCGTAATTCCCGCCACATTTGGCTGCGCCGGTGCCCCCGGGGGCAGCGCGGGTATAGTCCTGCGAAACCCAGATCGAAATCGCAGGCGCGCCGCTTTTGAAATAGTTTCCGGCGGCTGATGCAATGACCATGTAGAGATATTCGGCCGAAGGTTTGACGCCCAGAAAAACCTCGCTCGCGATCATGAACGGGCGGAGGTAGATTGAACCGCCGTCAACCGGTGGGAACCAGGCCTTGTCGACCTCGACCAGTTGTTTGCACGATTGCAGGAAGAGGTCTTCGGGCAATTCGGGCATCGCCAGCCGCTTGGCAGACCGCTGAAACCGGCGTGCATTTTGCTCCGGCCGGAACAACGCCATGCTGCCGTCGGCAAGCCGGTAGGCTTTCAATCCTTCGAAAATCTCTTGCGCATAATGCAACACCGCTGTCGCCGGATCGAGCGTCAGCGGCGCGCGGGGGCCAACCTTCGCATTATGCCAGCCTTTGCCTTCGGTGTAGCGGATGGTGACCATATGATCGGTGAAAACGCGGCCAAAACCCGGGTCGGCAAGCAGCTCGGTGCGGCGGGCGTGATCGACCGGGTTCGGGTTCGCCTCAAATGGAAATGCACCAGCCGTCATCTGCGTTCTCGTCTATTAGGGTATTGCACTGTCCTATGGGCTGCGCCAAGATACGTCAATATGGCTGTCCCATCTTCTTCTCCGGTGACCCCTGCTGCGTCGCCGCTTTTCCTGCGCGAACATGAGGTCAGGCGCGGCGTTGAGTTGCTGTTTTTTGGTTACACTCGGCTGACGCGTTCAATTGATGAAGGGTTGGCCGAGCATGGGCTGGGCAGGGCGCACCACCGGGCGCTGTACTTCATAGCGCGCCAGCCTGATCTGACAATTAGCGAGCTGCTCAAGATATTGGCGATTACCAAACAGTCGTTGGGGCGGGTTCTGACCGATCTTGGCGCGCAAGGGTTGGTCGAGACCCGCGCTGGTGTGACTGACCGTCGGCAGAAGCTGTTACGCTTAACGCCCGACGGGGTAGCGTTTGAGGCCCGATTGTTCGACGCGCTGCGAACCAGCCTAGCGGCGGCTTATGCGGCGGCAGGGCAGGAATCGGTAACCGGATTCTGGCGCGTGCTCGAAGGACTGATACCGCCGAATGATCGTGTCATGGTCGCGGCACTGCAAAAGGATATGTGATGCGCGGTACGCTTGATAGGTTGGAAGCGGTGATAGCCGAACGGCGCACTGCGTCATCGGACAGCAGCTATGTCGCCTCGCTGTTCGCCAAAGGCCGCGAGAAAATCGCACAGAAGGTCGGCGAGGAAGCCACCGAGACTGTGATCGCCGCCTTGTCGGGTGACCCGGCGAAACTGACATCGGAAGCGGCGGACCTATTGTTTCATCTGTTGGTTTTGTTAGCGGATGGCGATGTCGGAATCGACGAGGTGCTTGCCGAGCTCGACCGGCGTGATGGAGTTTCAGGTATTGCCGAAAAGGCCGCTAGACAGGAGTGAAACATGCCTATTGACGCCACCTTGCCCTATGATGACCAGAATATCTTCGCCAAAATCTTGCGAGGGGAAATTCCGAACAATACGGTCTATGAAGACGAATGGGCGCTGGCTTTTCGTGACATTAACCCTCAAGCGCCGGTGCATGTGCTGGTAATTCCCAGGGGCGCGTATGTCAGCTGGGATGATTTTAGCGCCAACGGAAGCGACAGCGAGATTGCTGGTTTCGTCCGCGCGGTTGGTAAAGTTGCTCGCGATTTGGATCTTGTCGAGTCCGGCTACCGTCTGCTTGCCAACATCGGTATCGACTCGCATCAAGAGGTTCCCCACCTTCACGTCCATCTTTTTGGTGGAAAACCGCTTGGACCGATGCTTGCGCGGTGAAATTAAGTTGCGCGACGCGCGTTAGAGGCTAGGTTCGGAAACAATCAATTATCCGTGAGGGGTGAAATAATGATATTTGGTCGTACGAAATCAATCGACGCCATATTGGCGACGGCGGAGAAAAAGGCTCTCCACCGGACGCTAGGCGCGTTTCAGTTAACATTGTTCGGAATCGGCTGTGTCATCGGCACGGGCATATTTGTTCTGACGGCGGCTGGCGCGCAAAAGGCCGGACCGGGCCTGATGCTAGCTTTCGCAATTGCAGGCGCAATCTGCATCGTTGCCGCACTTTGCTATGCTGAAATTGCTTCGATGCTGCCGGTTGCGGGGTCGGCTTATACTTACACCTACACAGTTATGGGCGAGCTTCTTGCCTGGACGGTCGGCTGGGCGCTTGTGCTCGAATATGCGGTCGCGGCGAGCGCGGTGTCGGTCGGGTGGTCCGGCTATTTTAGTGGCACGATATTAAACGAGTTTTTCGGGATACAGTTACCCGCAGCATTGGCCGCTGGCCCGCTTGCACTCGGTGGCGCTGAAGGCGGGATTATCAACCTGCCTGCGGTTATTATTGCGTTGCTGATGACATGGTTGTTGATGATCGGCACCAACGAATCCGCGAAATTCAACGCAATTCTGGTCGCGATCAAGGTCACGGCGCTGACAGCGTTTATCGTTTTGACATTGCCAAAAGCGGAAATGGCGAATTTCAACCCATTCCTGCCAGCCGGTGTTTTCGGCGGTTTTGGTTCGGGCGTCGGCGCAGTTGGTGCGGCGGCAACTATCTTCTTCGCGTATGTCGGCTTCGACGCGGTTTCGACCGCTGCCGAAGAAACCAAAAATCCGCAGCGCAACGTGCCCATCGGGCTGATCGGGTCGCTTGGATTTTGTACCGTATTCTACATCCTCGTTGCGGCAGGTGCTGTTGGTACCATTGGCGGTCAGCCAATTATGGGACCAAATGGCATTCCGTTCCCTGCCGGTTCCGAAGCATTGGCTGTCCAGTGCGCATTGCCGCAATATAGCGACATGCTGGTGTGCTCGAATGAGGCGCTGGCCCATGTGCTGCGTCAAATCGGTTTTGGTACGATCGGCAACATGCTCGGAATCGCCGCGTTTGTTGCGCTTCCATCGGTAATCCTGATCCTGCTTTTCGGTCAGACCCGCATCTTCTTTGTGATGTCGCGTGACGGTTTGCTGCCAGAAGGTCTGTCGAAAATCCATCCAAAGTGGAAAACGCCTTATGTCGTCACTGCGATCACCGGTGCTGTCGTGGCCTTTGCCGCTGCATTCTTGCCCGTCGGCCAGTTGGCCGATATTGCCAATGCAGGAACGCTGTACGCGTTCATGATGGTGGCGATTGCAGTGATGATGCTGCGCAAGTCCGAACCGAACCGTGTGCGGTCGTTCAGAACGCCTGCACTCTGGTTGGTTGGGCCTCTGACAATTGCCGGATGTATCTTCCTGTTCCTCAACCTGCCGTTTGAGGCAATGATCGTATTGCCAGTCTGGGCTGCAATCGGGATCGTTATCTATTATCTATATGGCTACAAAAAGAGCCATGTTGGACAGGGCATTGTTGAGGTGCATGATCTCGACTCGGATGCGCCGCATCGGCCGGTTGAGGGCGGACCTGTTGTATAATATCTATAGTGAAATATTCGAAAAGGGGCGCTTCGGCGTCCCTTTTCTTTTGGCCTAGCTGCGTGGATCGACGGGTAGCGGCTGGGTGGTTCCAGGGCGGGTAAAGAGCTTTCCCTTTTCGCACCATAATACCAGCGCCAGAGCCGTTAGTCCGCAAAGCAGGAAGCCGAAAGCAACTGGCGTGACGCTGCCGTCGAACTGCTGACCAATAATGGCACCGATCGAGGCTGCTAATCCGGTGCGGACAAATGTTTGAAACGATGACGCGGCACCTGCAACATCGCCAAACGGGGTCATCGCGATTGACGAGAAGTTCGATCCGATAAAGCCAATCATCGCCATATTAGCGGTCAGCAATATTAGAAACAAGGTCAGCGATGTTGGCGCGAATTCCGCTGCGGCCAGTTGCAGCGCACCCAGCACGATAAAAGTCAGCAGCGCGGTTTGCGACACGCGCCGCGCGCCGAACCGTTCGACGATCCGAGAATTGGTGAAGTTGGACACAGCGATGCCGATGGCGATGATCGCAAAGCCGATGGTGAAGAAATCAGCTGCGCCGAACACCTTGTCAAAAGTCTGTTGCGAACTGTTGAGATAGCCGAATAACGCACCCTGAACGATGCCAGCGCCAAGCATATAGCCGGCCGCATTGCGATGTACGACGACCTTGCGCCAGGCCTTGGCAAGTGCATGCGGTTCGATCGGGATGACATTTTCAGGATGAAGCGTTTCAGGCAAACGGTAATAGACCCATATCGCCGCGGCGACTGCCATGAACGCCATCAGGTCGAATATAGTCCGCCAACCGGCGAAGAGTAAAACCATCTGACCGACGGTTGGCGCGATAATCGGCACGATCATAAAGATCAGAAATATGGTCGACATCCGTCGTGCCATCGCGTCGCCTTCGAACTGGTCACGGATGACCGAGACCACGAGCACGCCCATCGCCGCTGCCATCAAGCCGTGCGCGAACCGCATCCAAAGCATCATTTCGAATGTTGGCGCTATTGAACAGGCAAGCGAAAACACCGCTGCCCCGACCGTCGCAACCAATAGGATCGGCTTGCGGCCAAAGCGGTCGGACATCGGCCCGTAAATCAGCGCGCCGATACCCGTTCCTGCCAGAAAGACCGAAATGACATATTGGATCTGGTTAGCATCGACGATTCCAAGCCCGCTGATCATTGCGGGAAATGCGGGCAGCATTGCGTCGATTGCCAGCGCGTTAAGCGCCATCAACGACGCCATCATGACGATCAGTTCGCGGTCGCCAATCGACTTTTTTGAGGGGAGGGGGGAGTGCATGGCCTTATTATGTTGCACCTGCACAAATTAAGCCACCCGCTAAATGGTTAAATCAGTCCGGCGCTCCGCATGCTGGAAAAGCCTTCCTTGCCGATGATCATATGGTCGTGCACCGGGATGTTAAAGCCTTTGACAGCGTTGATGATGTCGCGGGTCATGGCGATGTCCTGACGGCTGGGCGAGCTGTCGCCGCTTGGGTGATTGTGGACAAGGATGATCGCGGCGGCTCCCAAATCCATTGCCCGTCGCACCACTTCACACGTGCAGATCGCTGCCTGATCGACTGAACCCTCGCTTTCCACCTCGTCGCAGATTAGCATGTTTTTGCTGTTGAGATACAAAGTGCGCCCGCGCTCGATGGTCAGATGCGCCATGTCGGCGCGTAATTAATCGAGTAACGATTGCCATGACGCGAGCACGGGTTGTTCGCGCGCAGGTTCGCTGAGCAATCTCAGCGCCGCAGCCTGAACAATTTTATTGCTACCGTGCTGGTTTCGCCTATTTCAGGTTGCTGCGCGATATTTTTAGCATCAGCGGTGAGCAATGTTGACAGTCTGCAATAATGGGCAAGCAATTGCTTTGCGAGCGGCTTGGTGTCTTTGCGCGGGATTGCCAAGGCCAGCAGATATTCGATCAATTCATGATCATGCAGCGTTTCGCCGCCTTGCTCGAGCAAACGCGCGCGCAGTCGCGAACGATGGCCGGTACCATGATGCTCTGCCTTGTCCGCGCCGCCTGCCATCTACGCTATCCTTTTGCGATAGATGGTCTTTTCAGCGATTTTTGTGACTCTCGCAAGTGACTCCGCGCGAATGGCGTTGCAACCTATCGGCCTTTCCCGCATTTGGAGCAGATGCAGAATGCTGCCGACGCAGATTTGATGGTGGAGCAAGACCCCGAACCATTTCGCGGGCGGCGTTGGAAGCGGCGTATTTTTGCTGCTGTGGCTTTGTTATTCGTGGCTTTGCTCCTGCTCGCTTGGTGGCAACGGAACAGCATCGCAGACCGTTTTGTACAGAACGAACTGGAAAGCCGGGGAGTAAAGGCCAACTATAAAATCGATCAAGTCGGGTTTCGCACGCAGCGGATTCGTGACCTTGTAATCGGCGACCCGGCCAATCCCGACCTTACCGCAAAGCTGGTCGAAGTTGATGTCGCGCTGAACTTTTCCGGTGCCAATCTTCGCGATGTCCGGGCAGACGGCGTCAAAATTCGCGGGCGCTATGTGGACGGCAAACTGTCATTTGGCGAACTCGATAAATTTGCGGACCCCACGTCCAAAGAGCCGTTCGAATGGCCCGACATCGGGCTGGTAGTCAAAAATGCGCAGGCGCGGATCGACACGCCTTGGGGCGTTATCGGCGCGGGATTGAACGGTAAAGGTCTGTTGCGGAACCAGTTTGCCGCCAATCTGTCTCTGCGTTCTCCGGGTTTGGCAGGCGGCGGTTGCTTGGTTCCTGCCGCCAAATTCGATGGAAAATTATTGCTCGAATGGCGGCAGCCTCGGTTGGTTGGGCCGATTGCGGCGACCGGAGTGAATTGCAAGGACATGGGTTTGGCGGTCGTCGCCCCAGTGCTCGACGCCGATGTCAAATTGTCGGAGCGTTTTGACAAATGGGTCGGCGATGTGGGTTTCACGGCACGCAAGCTCGATTATGCCGCAATCGCATTGAACCAGCCGAAGGGATCCATATCGGTCGATGGCGGGATCAGCCGGACCAACTTTGCGCTTGCGCTGAATGAGGGAGGGCTGCGAGCGGCTCCGTTGACGGTGCAGCGGCTCGCAATTGACGCCAAAGGCTATGCCGGGTTGAACAACGACAAATTTGCCGCATCGGCGCGGGGCGGCATCAATGTAACGGGGGGCCGGCTGGACCGGGGAACGCTGGGCAGCCTGCGCGGCATAGCGGCGCAGAGCCGCGATACGCCGGTTGGACCATTGCTTGCCCGAATGGCGCCGGTACTCGAAAGGGCGGGTGACAGCTTTAGCGGCAGTTTCGACTTCGACGCGTTCAGCGATTTTCAGGGCCGTATGGGTGCGACGATCGGTGCGCTGGCGTTCAACAGCGCTTCGGGAGCGCGTGTGCGGCAAAATGGCCCGTTGATCATCCAAAGGGCGAACAATGGCTGGCGCCTGGCATCAGCCGCTGAGCTAGCGTTGAGTGGCCGCGATTTGCCGAACGCCACGCTTTCTCTAAGACAATCATCCGGCGACGCATGGGCAGGCAATCTCATAATCGCACCTTATGCCAGCGGCGGCGCAAGCCTCGTTGTGCCCAGCCTGGCATTTAACGGGCGACCGGGAGGTGCATGGAGCTTTAATGGTCAGGCGAGGCTGTCAGGGCCGCTCCCGGGGGGAATGGTTAGAGGTCTCAATTTGCCCATAACAGGGCGCTATAGTGCGGGCCTGTTGTCGCTTTACGATAGCTGCCAGAATGTGCGCTTCGATGCGCTGCGTATCGCAAATCTGGCACTGCGCGGTCAATCGTTGAGGCTGTGCCCCGATGGAGGGCGGTCTATGCTGACTGCCGGAACTGCCGGGACCCGCTTCGCCACCAATGTCGCCGATTTTGCGGTCGGAGGTAAGCTGGGCACGACCGATCTCGCCGCGCGAAGCGCCAATGTCCGGTTCAGCCTCGATGACGGCTTTGTCGCGCGCGACGTCAAAGTTGTTCTCGGTAACGCCGAAGGCCGCACCGACTTTGCCGTTGCGATGCTTGCGGGCACGTTTGCAAGCGATGCGATCAGTGGTACGCTGGCAGGCGGATCGGGTAAAATCGGCAATGTACCTTTGTTGATCGACGAAGCCGCGGGCAACTGGCGTTATCTGAACAGCATATTGACCTTCGACAGCAGCCTGAAGGTGCTCGATGCCGAACAGGTGGATCGCTTCAAGCCCATCAATGTGCCGGATATGATGCTGACGCTCGAAAACAATATTATTACCGCCATTGGCCATCTGGTCGAGCCGACTACAGGAACGCGCGTTGCCGATGTCGATATCCGCCATGACTTGCGCGACACCACTGGCCGCGCTTTATTGGCGGTCGATGGTCTGCGCTTTAATGACCGCTTCCAGCCCGAATTGATCACGCCACTGGTGGTTGGCGTGATCGCCAATGTCGACGGCACGGTATCGGGCGATGGACGAATCGATTGGAACAGCGAAGGTGTGAAAAGCAACGGAAGCGTTTCGACAACGGGAATGAACCTCGCGGCAGCATTCGGTCCGGTGGAGGGCTTGGCCACCGAAATGGCTTTCACTGACCTTCTCGGGCTTGAAACCGGTCCGGCCCAATTGGCGACCATAGCATCAGTCAATCCGGGCATCCCTGCGCTGGGCGGTCAAATACGGTATCAACTTTTGCCTGATCAGCGAGTGGCCATCGAAAACGGGCGCTGGCCCTTTGCCGGCGGCGAATTGATCCTGGAGCCCACTGTGCTTGATTTTGGCGTCGAGAGCGAGCGCCGCCTGACCTTCCGCGTTATTGGTGTCGATGCCGAAAAGCTTCTCGCTGGATATGATTTCCAGAATTTGCGAGTCACCGGCGTTTTCGACGGCACCTTGCCGATGGTGTTCAACCAGGATGGAGGGCGGATCGTCGGCGGCGCACTCATATCGCGCCCCGGTGGCGGTGAAGTGAGTTATCTGGGTGAGCTTGCCTATGAAGATATGGGCACTTTCGCTAATTTTGCGTTCGAAGCGCTGCGCTCGATCCGATACACTTCGCTGACCATTGGGGTGGGCGGCGACCTCGACGGCGAAATCGTCACCGACATCAGCTTCACCGGCTTGCAGCAGGGGACTGGGGCCAAACGCAATTTCATCACCAAGCAACTGGCGCGCATCCCCATCAAATTCAACGTCAGTGTGACTGCAGAGTTTCTGCAGCTCATTGGCTCGATCCGGGGCCTGTACGACGCCGACTATGCGGCACAGCGCGACCTGCAATATCTGATCGAACAACAAAATGGTGTCGCGCCGACCGCACCCGAGGATTTACCGCCAAAAAAAGATGAACGGAGTGATGAATGAACCATTCAGCAAGGGGAAAGCGGCGATGAGGCATAAGCATCAGCAATTGACGAACCGCATGGATAGTGCGATTCGCCGCAACATGATCATAATCGCGACCTTGTCGGGGTGTGTGCAGGTTACTGCGCCGGACAAGCCGATCGTGATCAACCTTAACATCGCAATCCGGCAGGAAATTTTGTACAAGCTGGCTGCGGCGTCCGAGAAGGTGATTGAAGAGAATCCGGAGATATTTTGATGAAAAATTCCGTAGAAATGTTAATCGCTGCCGTGCTGCTTGGTGCGACTGCATCGGGCGCTGTGGCTTATCAGGCTGGACGCGATCCCGCTTACCAAAGCGCGCGTCAAAGCGGGTTGGTGGGCGAAAAATCAGATGGCTATCTGGGTTTTGTCTCATCGCCATCGCCGGCGATCAAGGCGTTGGTCGATGACATCAACATAAAGCGCAAGGCGGCTTATTCGAAGGAAGCCCTGGCCAATGGCGCAACCGTTGAAGAAATGGCGCTGCGCAGCGGCTGTCGCTTGATTGCCGAGCGCACTGTGGCTGGCGAGAAATACCAGACCCCATCGGGCCAATGGAAAACCCGAGATGGCGACACGCCCGAACTGGATCCGCGCTGTCCGTAAGTTAGTTTGCGATAATTCCAAGGGGCCGGGCCGCGATGTTCTGGCCCTTTTCTATTGCATTGCAACATTCTCGGTCGCGCGCTGTTGACTTGCGGCAGGGGCTCTCCTAAAGCGCCGATGCCTAGGCGGGGTTGCCCCGATTTCGTGGCGGTTTCCCTTTTGAAAAAGGATGGATCGCATGGTTTCGAACGACCCCGGGCAGGATAAAAACGGCAAAAGTGACGCTCGGCTCGATTCGTTAGACATGCAGCTGAAAGCGGCGCGGAAAGCCGAGGCTATTCGTTCTGGTGTAGACCAGGTTCCAGCCAAAGGAATGCGGCAAGGGAACAGGGTACTAACCGAATTGATCGCCGGTCCTGCTGGTGGTGCGCTTGTTGGCTGGTTGTTTGACCAGTTGCTTGACACTTCGCCTGCGCTCCTGCTGGTTTGCATGTTTTTGGGCATCGCAGTCGCCTTCAGGAATATCATAAAGATTTCTAACGAGCGTCCGGAATAGCCTGGGCGCTTTGTGCGCATAAAGAAGGTAGAGTTCGTGGCAGGCGAAAGCGGCAAAATCGATCCGATGTACCAGTTTAAGATTGAGTCGCTCGCGCCGCTCAATATCGCTGGATATGATGTCTCCTTCACCAACTCTTCGTTGTTCATGGTCCTTGTGCTCGGCGCGCTCTGGCTGTTTATGTGGGGCGGAATGAAGCGCGATCTGGTCCCTGGTCGCTGGCAGATGGCGGTCGAAGGCGTGACCGGCTTCGTCAACAACATGGTCACTTCAAGCGTCGGTCCCGAAGGCAAGAAATATGTGCCTTTGGTATTCTCGCTATTCATGTTCATCCTGATGGCGAACTTCATTGGCATGATGCCGTTCGGCATCGTGCCCGGTGTCCATCCTTTCACCGTCACCAGCCATTTGACCGTGACTGCAGTGCTTGCCGTGTTAAGCTTCGGCACCGTTTTGGTCGTTGGCTTCTGGAAGCATGGCCTGCATTTCTTCAGCCTCTTCGTGCCGCACGGAACACCTTGGTGGTTGCTCTGGCTCATCCCTCTGATCGAGCTTTTCTCGTTCCTCATTCGCCCCTTCAGCCTTGCACTTCGACTGTTCGTCGCGATGACCGCCGGTCACGTTTTGATGAAGGTGCTCGCCGGTTTTGTGATCAACGGACTTAATGCGGAGGCGGCTTGGGTGCCACTGGTCGTCAGCATTCCGTCATTCATCCTGATGATCGGCATCACGCTGCTTGAGCTGCTGGTATGCGCCATTCAGGCTTATGTTTTCGCGCTTTTGACTTCGTTGTACATCAACGACGCGGTCAATTTACACTAAGTTTTCAACCACTAAATTTTAGTATTTTATAGGAGTTATTATCATGGACGCAGAAGCAGCAAAATTGATCGGTGCCGGTCTCGCAGCAATCGGTGCAGGCCTCGCAGCCGGCGGCGTGGGTAACGTTTTCGGATCGTTCCTTCAGGGCGCATTGCGCAATCCAGCAGCGGCTGATGGCCAGCAGGGTCGTTTGTTCATCGGCTTCGCGGCTGCCGAACTCCTCGGCCTGCTCGCATTCGTCGTTGCAATGATCCTGATCTTCGTTGCCTAATTGACGGTTTCGCCCCGGCCGCGCGCCGGGGCAATATCTTCATAAGGACGAGCGGATAACATGCCCCAGATTTCCCAGATTATCGATACCTATGCGTCGCAGTTCTTCTGGCTGCTAATTGTCTTTGGCCTTATCTATTTTACGATTGGCCGGGGCATGTTGCCGAAGATCGAAGCGAATATGGACGCACGCGATCGCAAGATTGCGGACGACCTTGCGGCTGCCGAGCGCGCTCGAGCAGAGGCCGATAATCTCGAAGATGGCGGCAGCGCCCAAATCGCCGAGGCCCGAGTTGCGGCGCAAGCCAAGGCTAACGAGGCCAAGGCAAAAGCTGCCAAGGACGCCGAAGCGCGTCTTGCGGTGGCCGATGCGGAGATTGGCGCAAAGCTGGCCGCCGCCGAAGCGGATCTCGCCAAAGCCAGTGCTAAGGCAATGACCAGCATTGAATCGGTTGCGGCCGAAGCAGCGGCCGACATCGTCGCCAAGGTTTCGGGTGCGAAGGTAAGCGCTGCGCAAGCAGCGACGGCAGTGAAGGTGGTATTGTCCAATGGCTGAAGAAGCGAAAACCGAGCTGACTGCTGAGGATCATGCCGCGATGGGCCATGGTCCGATGACCGCGACGACAGAAGCCGGCGGTGCTGCGGAAGAACATGCCTCGCCGTCAGCGTTGGGTTTTGACGCGACGATGCTTGTCGCGCTGGCGATGCTCGTGGTGATTGCGCTCGCGATTTGGAAGAAAGTGCCTGCAATGATTGCCGGAGCGCTTGATAAGCAGATTTCGGGAATTAAGGAACAGCTTGACCAAGCCACCGCGCTGCGTGCCGAAGCCGAAGCGATCAAGGCTGAATATGAAGCCAAGGCCAAGCAGGCCGCGCAGGACGCCATCGACATGAAGGCTGCTGCCGAGCAAGAAGCCAAGCAGATCGTCGCGACTGCCAAGCTTGCCGCAACCGACACGATCGCCCGCCGCGCCAAAGCTGCCGAAGACAAGATCGCCGCCGCTGAACGCGGCGCGATTGCCGATGTTCGCGCCAAAGCGGCGTCGGTTTCTGCTGCCGCTGCGGCACAGTTGATTGCGACGCATCATGATGCCAATGCGGACGCTGCGCTGGTTGACCAGTCGATTAACTCGCTGAATTAAGTTCCAGCTTATCATCTTGCCGAATTTTATTGTGCTCTGCACGCCTTCGACTGCGGGATAACATGCGGCGCTTGGTTGTTGTTCTGAAACAAGTTCAGGATGACGATGTGGGTGGTTGAGTGTTCCGACATCCCGGCCTACATCACCCGCAATGTCCAAAGCCGACCGTCCAGATCAACCCAACGCATCCTCGCGCTTTAACGAGGAAAAGGCGACTTACGCCGTGCGCGGCGCGGATACGCCTGATTTCGACACCGGCGTGGCGGCAATCCGCAACGTACTAAAGACCCTTCCGCGCAATCCCGGCGTGTACCGGATGCACGACGCTCGCGGTGATGTTCTGTATGTAGGCAAGGCGCGCGCGCTCAAGAACCGGGTCGCCAATTATGTTCAGATCGACCGGATGCCCAACCGGTTGCGGCGCATGGTCGCGCTGACTCGATCAATGACGATCGTCACGACCAACAGCGAGGCGGAGGCGTTGTTGCTCGAAGCGCAACTGATCAAGCGATACCGCCCTGCGTATAATGTCCTGTTGCGCGACGATAAGAGCTTCCCTTTCATCCTGCTCCGGTCAGACCACAAATTCCCGCGCATTCAGAAGCATCGCGGCGCGCGGCGGAATAAGGGGCATTATTACGGGCCGTTTGCCAGCGCGGGCTCGGTCAACCAGACGCTGAATGCGCTGCAAAAACTGTTCCTGTTGCGCAGTTGTAACGATAGTTTCTTCAACAACCGCGACCGGCCCTGCCTGCTCTATCAAATAAAGCGTTGTTCCGCGCCCTGCGTGGGCAAAATCGACGACGCATCTTATGCCGAATTGGTCGGCGATGCGAAATCGTTCCTTGATGGCAAATCGTCGGGCGTACAGGCAAAGCTCGCGAACGAGATGGAAGGAGCAGCCGAAGCGCTCGATTTCGAACGCGCGGCGATGCTGCGCGACCGGCTGAAGGCGCTAACCTTTATTCAAGGCTCGCAGGCGATCAACGCCCAAGGCATCGGTGATGCCGACATCTTTGCGCTGGCGCACCGTAACGGCGTGATGGGAATCCAGGCGTTTTTTATTCGCGGCGGGCAGAATTGGGGGCATCGCTCCTTTTTCCCATCGCACGTGTCGGAACTGGACGAGGATGAAGTGTTCACCAGCTTTCTTGCGCAGTTTTACGAGGATGTGCCGCCGGCGCGGCTGATCCTGCTCGACCGCGAATTGCCAGAGGCAGCGTTGTTGGCGCAGGCGCTGTCAGAACGTGCCGAGCGAAAGATCGAAATCGCAGTGCCACAACGCGGCGACCGAGTCCGGCTGGTGGCACAGGCCAAACGCAATGCCGAGGAGGCGCTCGACCGGCGGCTGGCCGAGAGCACCACTCAGGGTAAGCTGCTTCAGGAGGTCGCCGAACTGTTCGAACTCGCCGAACCGCCCAAGCGGATCGAGATATACGACAACAGCCATATTCAAGGGACGAACGCCTTGGGCGCTATGGTGGTCGCCGGACCAGAGGGCTTCATCAAAGGCCAGTACCGCAAGTTCAATATCAAACAGGCCGCGACCGATGACGATTTCGCCATGATGCGTGAAGTGTTCCAGCGCCGATTTGGCCGCGCGCAGGACGAAGATCCCGACCGGGATAGTGGCCAATGGCCCGACCTTGTGCTTATCGACGGCGGCAAAGGACAGATGAGTACAGTAAAGGCGGCGCTTGAAGAGATTGGTGTGGATGACGTGCCGCTAATTGCCATTGCCAAGGGGCCGAACCATGGCCGCGAAGGCCGTGAAGTTTTCCATTTCCCCGACGGACGCGAAT
>LNFM01010050.1_pt1 | contig 20940 bp, 17 predicted proteins | sample 596031 | NCBI WGS metagenome assembly LNFM01 (sample SAMN04254537, study PRJNA301005) | activated carbon metagenome | isolation source: dual media filters at the Ann Arbor, Michigan drinking water treatment plant | place: USA: Ann Arbor
TCGCCCTCGTCGCCGATGCGCTCGACCGAGACGACCTTCTCGCTGGCGTCGGTGTTGAACACCGTGACGCCCTGCGTCGAGCGGCCGGCGATGCGGATGCGGTTGCCCGGGCCGGCGTCGACGGGGACCCGGATGACCTGGCCGCCATCGGTGACCAGCATGATCTGGTCGCGATCCTCGACCGGGAAGGAGGCGATCAGCTTGCCGTTGCGGTCGTTGACGACCATGGCGACGATGCCCTTGCCGCCGCGGCCGGTGACCCGGTACTCGAAGGAGGAGCTGCGCTTGCCGTAGCCCTTCTCCGACACCGTCAGGATGAACTGCTCGGCGAGCTGCATCTCGAGCCGCTTGGCGCCGAGCTCGACCTCGCCGGCCGCCTCCTCGCCATCGCCATTGGCCGGTGCCTCCGCCGCATCCTCGGCCTCGCCATTGAGGGCGCGGCGCTGGGCGGCGGCGTCCTTGAGATAGGTGGCGCGCTCCTCCGGCGTGGCGTCGAGGTGCTTCAGGATGGCGAGCGAGATCACCTCGTCACCCTTGCCGAGCGTGATGCCGCGCACGCCGGTGGAATCGCGGCCCTTGAACACGCGCACCTCGGTGACCTCGAAGCGGATGCACTGGCCGGCCGAGGTGGTCAGCAGCACGTCGTCATTCTCGGTGCAGATCTGCACGTCGACGATGTGGTCGCCCTCGTCGAGCTTCATCGCGATCTTGCCGGCGCGGTTGACGTTGACGAAGTCCGACAGCTTGTTGCGCCGGACACCGCCGGATGCTGTTGCGAACATCACGTCGAGCGTGTCCCAGCTCGCCTCGTCCTCCGGCAGCGGCATGATCGTGGTGATGCGCTCGTTCTTGTCGAGCGGCAGCATGTTGACCAGCGCCTTGCCCTTGGCGTTCGGCGCCGCCAGCGGCAGGCGCCAGACCTTTTCCTTGTAGACCTGGCCCTCGGAGGAGAAGAACAGCACCGGCGTGTGGGTGTTGGCGACGAAGAGGCGGGCGACGAAATCCTCGTCGCGGGTCGCCATGCCGGAGCGACCCTTGCCTCCGCGCTTCTGCGCCCGGTAGGTCGAGAGCGGCACGCGCTTGATGTAGCCGGCATGGGAGACGGTGACGACCATGTCCTCGCGGGCGATCAGGTCCTCGTCGTCGAGGTCGGAGCCCCAGTCCTGGATCACGGTGCGGCGCGGCGTGGCGAAGGCGGCCTTCACCTCGGCGAGCTCGCCCTTGATGATGTCCTGGATGCGGGCGCGCGAGCGCAGGATGTCGAGATAATCGGCGATCTCGGTGGCGAGCTTCTGCAGCTCGTCGCCGATCTCGTCGCGGCCCAGAGCCGTCAGGCGGGCGAGGCGCAGCTCGAGGATCGCCTTGGCCTGGGCGTCCGACAGGCGGTAGGTGCCGTCGGCATTGATCGGGTGGCGCGGATCGTCGACCAGCGCGATCAGCGGGGCGATGTCCTCGGCCGGCCAGTCGCGGTCCATCAGCGAGGCATGGGCGACGGCGGGCGTCGGCGCGGTGCGGATGAGGCGGATGACCTCGTCGATGTTGGCCACGGCCGTCGCCAGGCCGCACAGCACATGGGCGCGCTCACGGGCCTTGTTGAGCAGGAAGCGCGTGCGCCGGGAGACGACCTCCTCGCGGAACTCGACAAAGGCGACGATGAAGTCGCGCAGGTTGAGCACCTCGGGCCGGCCGCCATTGAGCGCGACGAAGTTGCAGCCGAAGGAGGTCTGCAGCTGGGTGAAGCGATAGAGCTGGTTGAGCACGACATCGGCCAGCGCATCGCGCTTGATCTCGATGACGACGCGCACGCCCTCGCGGCTGGATTCGTCGCGCAGGTCGGAGATGCCCTCGATGCGCTTCTCGCGCACCATGTCGGCGATCTTCTCGACCATCGAGGCCTTGTTCACCTGGTAGGGCACCTCGGTGACGATGATCGCCTCGCGCTCCTTGCGGAGCTCCTCGATATGCGTCTTCGAGCGCATCACGATCGAGCCGCGGCCGGTGTGATAGGCGGCATGGATGCCGCTGCGGCCCATGATCGAGGCGCCGGTCGGGAAATCGGGGCCGGGCACGATCTCGATCAGCTCGTCGATCGTGATCTCGGGGTTGTCGATCAGCGCGACGCAGGCGTCGATAACCTCGCCGAGATTGTGCGGGGGTATGTTGGTGGCCATGCCGACCGCGATGCCGCCGGCGCCGTTGACGAGGAGGTTCGGATAGCGCGCCGGGAGGACGGTCGGCTCATGCTCCTTGCAGATCCTCGAGCAGCGGCATCGCCGCCTTGTCGAGCCTGGCTTCGGTGTAGCGATCGGCCGCCGGGCTATCGCCGTCCATCGAGCCGAAATTGCCCTGGCCGTCGATCAGCGGCAGGCGCAGCGAGAAATCCTGCGCCATGCGCACCAGCGCGTCATAGACCGCGAGATTGCCGTGCGGATGGTACTTACCCATCGTGTCGCCGACGATGCGGGCGCATTTGGTGTAGGGCCGGTCGGGCAGGTTCTTGTTCTCGTGCATCGAGAACAGGATGCGCCGGTGCACCGGCTTCAGGCCGTCGCGGACGTCGGGCAGAGCGCGGCTCACGATCACGCTCATGGCGTAATCGAGATAGCTCTTCTTCATCTCGTCGGTGATGGCGATCGGCTTGATCTCGCCGCCGAACTGCGGCTCGCCCGGGCGCTTGTCGTCTGTGTCGTCGCTCAAGGGATGGGGTCCCGATTCCGGTTGTTTTTCAAGCTTCTGGCTAGCCGATTCCGCCGGTTTAGGCCAGCCGCGCCCCCGGCTTTTCGGTGGAAAATTAAGTCAATGAAATCAGTCGCTTGAGCGTCATTTCGGAATCCCATTCCGATGCCCTCCACATTGCCGCCTTGATTGAGCGTCGGCGCGGCTCGATTTGGCCTCGTCCGTGGGCTGGCGCACGGGCGGCTGCTCCAGCCCTCATCCTGAGGAGGGCGCTTCAGCGACCGTCTCGAAGGATGGTTCAGGGGTCTCGGAGACTTCTGGAGTATCCTTCGAGACGCTGCTGCGCAGTTCCTCAGGATGAGGGCTGAGCGCGGGCCGCCGCTCATCCGCCCCCCCGGCTCTTCCTGTGCCGCGCGCGGCGTGGTCAAATCACCGCCATGCAACTCGACTTCCTCACCTCCGCGCTGGTCACCCTGCTCGTCACGCTCGATCCGCCGGGTCTGGCGCCGATCTTCCTGTCGCTGACGCAGGGCATGTCGGTGGCCGAGCGCCGGCAGGTCGCGATCCGCGCCTGCATCATCGCCTTCGGCATCCTCGCTTTCTTCGGGGTCGCGGGCGACATCGTGCTGAAGGCGCTCGGCGTCTCGCTGCCGGCCTTCCGCATCGCCGGCGGTCTGCTGCTGTTCTGGATCGCCTTCGAGATGGTGTTCGAGCGGCGCACCGAGCGCAAGCAGCAGACCGCGACGACGGCGATCACCCAGGACCACATCCGCAACGTCGCCGCCTTCCCGCTGGCGATCCCGCTGATGGCGGGGCCGGGCGCGCTGACCGCGATCATCCTGCTCGCGGGGCGCGCGGAGGGAGACCCGCTGCGGCTGGCGGCGCTGGCGATCATCTGCGGGCTGGTGATCCTCTCCTGCCTCGTCGTCTTCCTGCTGGCGACGCCGCTCGCCCGCCTGCTCGGCATCACCGGCAACATCGTCCTGGCGGTGCAGTTCGTGATCGACGGGGTCAGGGCGGTGGTGCGGGCGGGGTAGGAGGCCTGAGAAAGGCGGGAGCTAGTCGCTACCGGGGGCCATTGCCGGGCGGCGTGCAACACCCTCAGGATGCGGATGGTGGCGCCACCGGTCGCATAGACGACGACGTAGTTCGGACCGACGCTCATTTCGCGGGTGCCTTCAACGCGCCCGGAGCGAAATCGGTCTGCGAATGCGATCAGCTTCGCCACTCTCGCTTCGATTTCGTCCTTCAGCCGCTGAGCCGCATCCGGGTTGTCGTCGGCGATGTAACGGATGATCGACATCAGGTCATCGCGCGCAACGGGAAGCCATTCAGGCCCAGGCAAGACGCTTCCTGTCGATCAGCGCTTGAACATCGTCCATGACCTGATCATGCGACAGGCCAGGCGCCGGGTCGGCCAGGGCCTCGCGAACCTTGGCCCGAAACCAGAGGTCATGCGCCTCCGGATCGACGGCCAGCCCTGCCGGCAGGCCGCCTTCCTTCACCACGCGGGTCAGCAGGATCCGGACTGCATCGGAAACGGACAGACCGATCCCTGCGAGCGTTTCCGTGGCCTCGGCCTTGAGCTGATCGTCGATTCGGACATGCAACATCGAGGTTCGTGCGGCCACCGTCTGTGCTCCCCTCAGGACCCCACTAAGCATGTCTCTCAATTGAGAGACATGCAAGTTGTGCTGAAGAGTGCTGTGGTCGGGAGTGAGGCTACTTTTCCAGGAACGCCCGGATCGCGCCCTCCGCCTGCTTCATCGAGATGACGCCGTCGAGATGGCCGCGCGAGCCCTGGATGTGGACATGGCTGACGTCGACGCCGCCCTTCTTCAACGTGTCGGCGGTGCGGTCGACCATGTCGGCGGTGAAGACGAGGTCCCTGGGCTGGGTGATCAGCAGGACCGGCGCCTTGATCTTCGTGGCGGCGAGCTGGTTAGCCTTGACCAGATAGAGGAAGTGGTTGGCGTCGGAGACCTTGGCGCGGGCCTCGCCGGCATTGTCGAGGATGCTCTGGACCTGGAACTTGCTGCCGAGCGACTTCGCCGGGTCCTCGCCCTCCTTGGCCGGGCGGCGGCCGAATGTGGCGTTGGCCCAGTCGGCATGATTGGCCTGCAGGGTCACGACCGTCAGCGCCTTGGCGAGCCCGGCATGGGGCGGCGTCCTGCCATAGTAGTCGCCCTTGTTCCAGTTGGGGTCGACCAGGATCGGCGCGGCCCAGACGTCGAGCCAGGCGATCAGCTGCGCATCGGCCTCGCCGGCGCCGATCACCGGCATCGCCTTGGCGACCATCTCGGGGTAGCGCGCCGCCCATTCGAAGGTCTGGAGCGAGCCCATCGAGGGGCCGGCGACCAGCGCCAGGCGCTTGATGCCGAGGCTTTCGACCAGGGCCTTCTGGACATTGACGAAGTCGGCGATGGTCACGACCGGAAAGTCGAGCGCATAGGGCTTGCCGGTGTCGGGGTCGATCGAGGCCGGGCCGGTGGTGGTGGTCTTCGGATCGCCGGTGTTGAGGTTCACCAGCGTGTCGGAGGAGAGAACGAAATACTTGTTGGTGTCGATCGCCTTGCCCGGGCCGATGATCGCGTCCCAGTAGCCGGCCGCGGCGTCATTGGCCGCGTATTTGCCGGCGGCATGCGAGTTGCCCGAGAAGAAGTGGCAGATCAGCACGGCGTTGGACCTGTCGGCGTTGAGCGTGCCGTAGCTCTCCCAGCCGACCTTCACGTCCTTGAGGGTGCGCCCGCTTTGCGTGGTGTAGCTCGGCAGGGTGAAGACCTTCTTCTCGGTCATCAGCTCCTGGGCCGCCGCCGGGGCGCCGCCGTTCAAGAGATCCATCGCCACCCATCCCAAAAGGCCTGCCGTGGCCGCGATCCAGTGTTTCATCACCCGCTCTCCCATCGCCGTCCCGGTCGGCCGTCACGCGGCCTTGCCGCATCCAAGCGCAAGGCGAACCGAGACGGAAGGGGGATTGTGCGCCGCGTCAGCGCGAGGGCGCTGGCTCGGCCTCGCCGGCTGCCGCGGGCCGCAGCAGCGACTCGGCCTGGAGGTCGAAGGCGGGCGCCGCGAGCGGGCCCTTCAGGCGGAAGGGCAGCCGCAGCGGGCCGGTGACGGGCTGCAGCAGCGCCGCCATGTCGAGTTGCGCATCGGCGAGGCCGGCCGTGCCGACGAGGGTCAGGCGGTAGCCCTGGCCGCTCATCTGCGCGTCGGCGAGGGTGAGCACGCCGTTGGCGATGGTGGCGGTGGCACCGGCGCTCTCGAACGCCGTCTTGCCCTGGCGCCAGTCGCGCAGGGCAAGTCCGGGATTGCGCTCGGCGCGGCGCATCAGCTCCGCGAAGGCGAAGCCCGACAATTCGCCCTGGCGCAGGCTCAGGCTGCCTTTGCCGCTCAGCGAGGCGACGAGATCCGGCAGGGTGTGGCCGAGCCCGTCGAGGGCGAACTGGAGCGCGGCGGTGCCGCTCAGCCGGGCGAGCGGCGGCAGATCGGCGCCGGCGCGGCCGAGATTGAGCCGGTCGAGCCCGCCGGTCAGCTTGACGTCGACGCCCGCCGGGGTCGTGGTCGCCAGCAGGCGCCCCTTGAGGCTGCCGCCATAGGCGCTGGCGCGGCCGATCCCGGCCTCGAAGCGCCCCTTCTTGACCAGCAGATAGGTCGCGACATCGGTGAGCCTGGCGCCGTCCAGCCGCGCGGTCTCGACCGAGATGCGCAGATCGAGATCCTGCGCGGTCCAGGCTTCGAAGGGCAGGGGGGCGGCATCGGGCGCGAGCGAGGCGGATGGCCAGGCGACCCGCCCGAGCAGACGCCCGACATCCAGCGTCGCGCCCGCCAGCGTGCCCGAGAGCGCGGTCCGCCCCGCCGCCGTCGCGAGGTTGAGCGCCCCGTCGAGGCGGTCGCCGTCGAGGCGCAGGACGACATTGCTCAGGGCGGTGTCGTGGGGCCGCGCGCGCAGATCGGCGCTGAGCGAGAGCGGCCCGATCGCGCTCGCCAGGCGCGGCGCCTCGCCGAACCAGCCGAGCAGGTCCGGCAGGGAGCGCGTCGCCAGCGTGAGCTGGCCGGTGGTGATCGTCTCCGGCGCGCTGCTGCGCTGGCCGTCGAACTGCAGCTTCAGGAGCGGTGCGTCGACGCTCAGCAGGGTGCGTCCGCGCGCCGTCGCGACCGGCCAGAGCAGGCTGATCTCGGCCGGCACGCCGCGCCAGGTGACGGTGCCCGTCACGGCCAGCGGCGCCAGCGCCTCGCGCTCGGCCAGAACCAGGTTGACGTCGCGCAGGATGCTGCGGATCGCGCCCTCCGAACGCAGGAAGACCGAGCCGGCCGTGATCACGATGCGGCTCTGGCCGCGCAGCCGCTGGAGGTCGTCGAGCGGCCCGGCCAGCCAGTCGGCCGGGCTGTCGCCGGCCTGGGCGACCGCCACGTCGAGCTGCGGCCCGACGAGGTCGATCCGGTCGAAATCGATCCGGCCGGCCAAGAGCGGCAGGAGGCGGGCCTGGGCCCGCAGCCGCAGCGCGCGGCCGGCGAGCGAGCCGTCCCGCTGGGCGAAGGCGACCTGCGACAGGCTGATCCGCGGCAGCGGCAGGAAGGCGATCTCGGCGCGCTCGAGCGCGGTCACCGTCAGTCCGGTGCGCGCCTCGATCGCCCCGATCACATGCCGCTCGACCCGCGCGACCGCGATTCCCCAGGACTGAAGGCCGAGGAGACCGAGCACGAGGATCAGGCTGTAGGCGAGGATCGAGGCGCGTCGCGTCATGAAGCTTGGGGGCGGGTATCCGGGTGGCGAGAGAGGGGGCAACGGCACGGGAGGCGCTGCGAACGCCGGCGGGCCGCCGTCCGGGAGATCGTCAGCGGCGAAAGACCCATGCCGGCAGGCCTGCGAACACTCGCCGGAGCGGAAGGCGGCGCCGGCCGGCACAGCCTCGGTCCGGGCAGCAGCCCCGCGTCACGTCCAGCCGGCGGGCGAGGTGTCGGGCACCGCCCGGCTCCCCGTTCCGCTCATGTCCCGGTTTAGGACGATGGCCGGGGCTTGTCGAGCCGGCTCAGGCCTGCCGCCCGCCGGCACGGGCCAGCCGCACCGCCGGGTAGAGGCCGGCGAGCACGATCAGCAGCCCGGCGAGCGCCCCGTCCTCGAAGGCGCCGCGGGAGGCATGGCCGTAGACGGTTGTGGCGAGCGTCTCGACATTGAGCGGACGCAGCAGCAGCGTCGCCGGCAGCTCCTTGAGGCAATCGACGAAGACGAGCAGGGCGGCGGCCGCAACGGCGGGGCGGGCCAGCGGCCAGTGCATCTTGCGCATCACCTCGGGCGCGCTGGCGCCGAGCGTGCGGGCGGCGTCGTCGATCCGCGGCGAGATGCGCGAGAGCCCGCTCTCGACGCCCGAGACGGCGATCGCGAGGAAGCGGACGACATAGGCGAGGACGAGCGCCGCCCCCGAGCCGATCAGCAGCAGGCCGCTGTTCAGGCCGAACCAGCGGCGCAGCGCGTCCGCCACGACGTTGTCGAGCGCCGCCAGCGGCACCAGCAGGCCGAGCGCGAGCACGGTGCCGGGCACTGCGTAGCCGAGGGACGCCAGGCGCGACAGCGCCGGCAGCCAGGGCTCGCGCCCCTGGCGCCGGGCGGCGGCGATGCCGACGCCGAGCAGGATGACGATGCCGGAGGCGAGGGCCGAAAAGGCGAGTGCGTTGAACAGGGCGCGCAGCATGGCGCCGTCGAGCTGCTGCCAGAGACCGCGGCGCAGCACCTCCGTCGCGAGGAAGCCGATCGGCAGCAGGGCGCCGAGGAGGACGGGCAGGGCACAGGCGAGCGTGGCGGCGGCGGCCCGCCCGCCTTGCAGCGGCACGCGCCCCACGGCCCGCGGCTGGCGCACCGGCAGGGCGAAGCGCCGCTGGCCGCGCAGCCTGGCCTCGATCCCCATCAGCAGGACGACCAGCAGCAGCATGACGCAGGCGATCTGGGCGGCGCCGGCGAGCGAGTTGCGGTTCACCCAGGTGGTGTAGATCGACAGCGTCAGCGAGCGGACGCCGAGATATTCGCTGGCGCCGATGTCGTTGAGCGTCTCCAGCAGCACCAGCGTCAGCCCCGCCGCCAGGGCCGGCCGCGCCATCGGCAGCCCGATGCGCCAGAACAGACGGCCCGGCGCGGCCCCCAGCGTGCGGGCGGATTCGACGATCGCGGCGGCCTGCAGCCCGAACAGGGCGCGGACGCTGAGATAGACGTAAGGATAGAGCACGATCGCCATGATGCAGATCGCGCCCGGCAGGTTGCGCGGATCGGGAAACCAGTAGTCGCGCAGGGAGCGCCAGCCGGTCAGGGCGCGCAGGGCGTTCTGGAACGGGCCCTGGAAGCCGAGGACTTCGACATAGACATAGGCCGTGATGTAGGTCGGCAGGGCGAGCGGCAGCACCAGCAGCCACTCCAGGCTGCGCCGGCCCGGAAACTCGAACTGCGTCACCAGCCAGGCCGTGCCGACGCCGATCAGGCCGCAGAGCAGGCCGACACCGAGCAGGAGCAGGCCGGTGTCGCGCAGCGCCGCCGGCAGCACATTGGCCGCCAGATGCGGCCAGATCGACGCCGCCTGCGAGGACAGGGCCGTCAGCGCGAGCGCCAGGACAGGCAGCAGGACGAGGCCCGCCCCCAGCAGCGCGACATAGACCAGACGAGTCGACGGCCGCCCCAGAAGGGACGGCCGCCGGATCTCGGAGCGGGAAACGCTCAGGCTCAATTGTCGAAGCCGACCTTGTCGACCAGATCGGCCGCGGCCTTGCGGTTCTTCGCGACGTCGCCGAGCGGCGTGGTGTCGGGGGTGATCGTGCCGAGGAGCTTGACCGCGGCGCTCTCCTTGACGTCCGGGTTCACCGGGAACTCGAAATTGCCGTCGGCATAGAGGGTCTGCGCCTTGTCGCCGAGCATGTACTCGATCAGCTTGACGGCATTGTCCTTGTTCGGCGCGTTCCTGGCGATGGCCGCGGCCGAGACGTTCACATGGGTGCCGCCATTGGCGAAGGTCGACTTCAGCGGCCTGATCGCCTCGTACCAGCCCTTCTGCTCGTTCTTCGCCTCGCTCATCAGCCCGATGTAATAGGTGTTCATCACGGCGATGTCGCACTGGCCGGACAGGATGTCGCGCGCCACGTCGCGGTCTCCGCCGCCGGGCTTGCGGGCGAGGTTGGCCTTCAGGCCTTTCAGATAGCTTTCCGTCTTCTCGGCGCCGTTGCGGGCGAGGTAGGCGGCGAAGAAGGCGTTGTTGTAGGGGTGCTGGCCCGAGCGGATGCAGACCTTGCCCTTCCACTTGGGGTCGGCGAGCTCCTCATAGGTGATCGCATCCTGCTTCACGCGATCCTTGGAGACGACGACGATGCGGGCGCGCTGGGTCAGCGTGACCCAGTTGTCGGCGGGGCCGCGCAGCGCGGCCGGGACCGTCCTGTCGACGAGCGCGGACTTGATCGGCTGGGTGATGCCAGCGTCGACGAGGGCGTTGATCTGGCCGACATCGACCATCAGCATGACGTCGGCGGGGCTGTTGGCGCCCTCGGCCGCGACGCGCTCCTGCAGGCCGTCCTTCAGGAAGACGGCGTTGACCTTGATGCCGGTGTCCTTGGTGAACGCGTCGATGACCGGATTGAGCAGAGCCGGCTCGCGCGTCGTGTAGAGGTTGACGGTCTGGGCCAGGGCCGGGGCGGCCAGCAGGCAGGAGGCGAGCGCCAGAGCCGACAGACGGGTCGCGTGGATCATGTTCTTGCTCCTTCGGGTTCAAGGCCCGTTCTTCGCATTGCGTCAGGAGCGGTAGTGACGGGCAACGCGGTCGTCAACTAAAAAGCCTGTTAGAACAGAGGCTTAGATCGCTTCAAAACTGCATCTTGTTTTTACGATTTCTAAACAGTGCGGGTCGCAGGGGCTCGGCCGGTGCCCCGGCCTCCCGGCCCGCCCTCAATCCCGCACGACCAGCGAGATCACCCGGACGGGGCCGCGGCGCACCGGATCGAGCGAACCCCTCAGGATGAAGCGGTCGGCGTCGCTGGCGACGCTGTCATCCCGCAGGCTGGCCTCGCGCAGCAGCATCTGCCGGCGCACGCCGCGCGCCTGGGCCTCCAGGCGGGAGATGCCGACCCGCTCGTCGATCTCGCGGCGCTGGCTCTTGGAGAGCTCGCCGGCGCTGCGGAAATCGCGGAAGTCGCGCTGGCTGTAGGGCCAGCCCGAGCCACCGACGAAGGTGCGGACCTTGCCGTCGAGGACGACGCTGTCGCCGGGGCGCAGCGTAAAGTCACGCAGCAGGGAGACGCGGCGCTCGCCGGCCTGGACGATGGCCGGCCGGCAGGCGGCGGCGTCGCGCGTGGTCTCGTGGCTGTAGGCCATGGGCAGCGCGCGGTAGCGCTGGCCATCGGCCGACTGGGCCTCGCCGATGTCGGCGACGCCGGAGGCGAGGCGGAAGACCTTGACCGGGATGCCCGGGTTGTTGGCCTTGCAGAGGGCTTCATGGGCCTTCAGGTCGGAGCCCGTCCGGAGATGGCCGAGGGGCGCGTGGAACCCGTCGCAGAGGCGCACGCAGAAGGTCCGCGCCACATCGGTCGCTCCCGAAACGGCGTCGATGCGGGCCTGCTGGTTGCGTTTGGCGGGCTTGCGGGCTGGGTCGGCGGTGCCCTGGCGGAAGGGGTTCAGATCGACCGGCGGGTGGGCGATGCGGCCGTCCGGCTGCATCTGCAGCAGCGGTACCTGCCAGCCCGAGCGGGCCGGGGCATAGGCGGCCGCCTGCGGCTGCGGCCGGCCGGTGGCGCCATAGGTGCCATAGCCTCCCTGCCGGGAGGCCTGTCGGTTGGCCGCTTCCTGGAGGTGGAAGGCGCGGATTCCGGCATCGTCCTCCGCCTGGACGATCGACACGGTGAGCACGGTGCCGGCCGCGCCGAGCGCGATCCCGGCCGCGGCGAGGGCCGCGAGGCGAAGGGGGCGTCCATGGGGTGACGGCATCGCCTCGGGAGAGGGCGCGACCGAAGCGCCGCCAGCGCAGGACGAGCCCTGCGTCATAATCTCCCGGACACGCAACATCGCGTCGACTCCACTCTACGCTCGATGACCCGTCCGCCGCCCGATGGGTGTAGTTTACTTTCCGTTAAGCTTCAACGCCGGGCCGACCCGTTCCCCGCAAAACGGGCCGGATGCTTAACGCGACTCGCTGGCGCGGGACTGGCGTTGTCAGAGGACCGCGAGAACCACGCCGATCCACATGCAGAAGAGCACGATGACGCCGAGCCCGAAGGCCGGCGCACGCAGGCGCAGATCGTTCGAGCCGACATGGATCAGCGTGTGGGCGACCCGGCTGGCGACGAAGAGCCAGGCCAGCACCGCCATGGCATAACCGGTGGCTCCGACCTCCATCGCCAGCATGATCAGGGCGAAGAAGATGACCGGCGTCTCGAACTGGTTGGCGAAATTGGCCGCCGCCAGGCGGGCGGGCTGCGGATAGGCCTCGGTCGAGACCGCGACGTCGGCCATGCGGACGTGCTTGCCTGCGAAGGCGGCCTTGCGCCGCAGGAACAGGATGCCGAGGACGACGAACATCCAGAAGATCAGGGCCAGCGCGGGATAGACGAGCTTCAGCGACATCTGCGTCTCCGACCGGCCGGGCGCGCGGCCACGGGCCGGACCTCGCATGCCCGGCAGGGAAGCGAAGATGGGCCCCGAATGCAAGCACGGCGGCCCCGCGAAGGGCCGCCGTGCCGCAGAAGACGGTGGATAGACGCGCTGCCTGTCGTCAGGAGCGCGTCGGGTAGTTCGGGCTCTCGCGCACGATCGTCACGTCATGGACATGGCTCTCGCGCAGGCCGGCGCTGGTGATGCGGATGAAGCGCGCCTTGGACTGGTAGTCCGCGAGGTCCTTGCCGCCGACATAGCCCATCGCGGCGCGCAGGCCGCCGGCGAGCTGGTGCAGCACGCTGGAGACCGGGCCCTTATAGGCGACCTGGCCCTCGATGCCCTCGGGCACGAGCTTGAGCGCGTCCTTGATGTCCTGCTGGAAGTAGCGGTCGGCCGAGCCGCGCGCCATCGCGCCGACCGAACCCATGCCGCGATAGGATTTGTAGGAGCGGCCCTGGTAGAGGAAGGTCTCGCCCGGCGTCTCGTCGGTGCCGGCCAGCAGCGAGCCGACCATGGCGCAGGACGCGCCGGCGGCGAGCGCCTTGGCGAGGTCGCCGGAATATTTGATGCCGCCATCGGCGATGACCGGGATGCCGTGCTTGCTGGCGGCGTTGGCCGCGTCCATCACGGCGGTCAGCTGCGGCACGCCGACGCCCGCGACGATGCGGGTGGTGCAGATCGAGCCCGGGCCGATGCCGACCTTGATCGCATCCGCGCCGGCATCGATCAGCGCCTGGGCGCCGCCGGCGGTGGCGACATTGCCGGCGATGACCTGAACGGCGTTGGAGAGCCGCTTCACCCGCGTCACCGCCTCCAGCACCTTGGCGGAATGGCCATGGGCGGTGTCGACGACGATGATGTCGACACCGGCATCGATCAGCATCTCCGAGCGCTCGAAGCCGAGATCGCCGGTCGTGGTCGCCGCCGCCACCAGCAGGCGGCCCTTGGCGTCCTTGGCGGCGCTGGGATGGGCGACCTGCTTCTCCATGTCCTTGACGGTGATCAGGCCGATGCAGCGGTGATGGTCGTCGACGACGAGCAGCTTCTCGATGCGGAACTGATGCAGGAGGCGGCGCGCCTCCTCCTGGGTGACGCCCTCGCGCACCGTGATCAGCCGGTCCTTGGTCATGATCTCGGAGACGGGCTGTTCGGGATTGGCGGCGAAGCGGACGTCGCGGTTGGTGAGGATGCCGACGAGCTTGCCCTTGTGGCCCTGCGGGCCGCGCTCGACCACCGGAATGCCCGAGATCGAGTTGTGCTTCATGATGGCGAGCGCATCGCCCAGCGTCTCGTCGGGGAAGATCGTGATCGGGTTGGCGACCATGCCCGATTCGAATTTCTTGACCAGGCGGACCTGTGCGGCCTGCTGGTCGGCCTCGAGATTGCGGTGGACGACGCCGAGGCCGCCGGCCTGCGCCATCGCGATCGCCATCCTGGCCTCCGTCACCGTGTCCATGGCGGAGGCGATGATCGGCAGGTTCAGCGAGATGGTCTTGGTGAGCTGGGTGCGGATGTCGACATCCGCCGGCATGACCTCGGAGGGGCCGGGCTCGAGCAGCACGTCGTCGAAGGTGAGACCGTCGCGAATCAGGCCGTCGAGCATTTGGGTCATCGTCAACTCCGACACCGGCCCGGGGCCGGTTCTGCTGCGGTCTTGCGGGAGGCGCCCGCGACCGGGTTGACGAGGCCCGTTAGCATGGGCTCCCCGCCGCCGCTAGAGCGCCGCGCCAGAAAATTTGCTGCGGCGCGGCGAAGGCTGGCGGTCGGGAGAGGGGCGGGGCTATCCCTGCCGCTGCGGGTTCGAGCGAACGGCGCCGGCGGGCACGCGCGCCGGGCTCGGTGCGACGCCGAAGCAGCCGGCGGCGAAGACGCTGTGGCCCTCGCGGTTGGCCATCTCCTGGCAGTCCTTCTGGCGCATGCAGTTCATGACGCGCAGGGCGTCGCCATAGCCGGGCGAGACCACGCTCTGGGCGCAGCCGATTTCCCAGCTGGTCGAGGGCCCCGGGGCCGGCTGGGCCTGGGCGGCGCGCCCGCTCGCACCGGCGAGGCCGAGCCCGGCGAGGATGCACAGCCCAGTGAGGCGAAGGCCCCGGCGCAGCGCGGGGAAAGGAAGACGGTCGAACATCGGAGACCTCCGGAAGCGTGACGGGTTGCGCCCCTGCATCCTTCAGATGGGGGTCCGTCTCGCTGGTCGTCACGGCGTAAAACGCATGGCAGCGCTGCTCCGGAGCCTGGGTCTGGAATGAAACGCATGGCGGCCTTGCGCGTCGCGCCCGGTCTGAAGGCGATTCCGCGCCGATCCTGCCCTCGTCTTGCCCGGCTGCGGGCGTTAAGGCTGCCGTCTCCCCGCGAGGACATCCGTCTTGCAGCGCGCCAAGCTCCTGCCCCTGATCGTCGCCTGTGCGCTGTTCATGGAGAACACCGATTCGACGGTGATCGCGACCTCGCTGCCGGTGATCGCGCAGTCGCTCGGCGAGGATCCGATCGCGCTGAAGCTGGCGCTGACCTCCTATCTCGTCAGCCTCGCCGTCTTCATCCCGATCTCCGGCTGGATGGCGGACCGCTATGGTGCGCGCACGATCTTCCGGGCGGCGCTGGCGGTGTTCATGCTCGGCTCGGTGCTGTGCGCGTTGTCGAATTCGCTCGGCGCCTTCGTCGGTGCGCGCTTCGTGCAGGGCATGGGCGGGGCGATGATGGTCCCGGTCGGGCGGCTCGTGATCCTGCGCAGCGTCAGCAAGGCCGAGCTCGTCGGCGCGCTCGCCTATCTGACCGTTCCGGCGCTGGTCGGCCCCGTCGTCGGGCCCCCGCTGGGCGGGTTCATCACGACCTATTTCGACTGGCGCTGGATCTTCTTCATCAACATCCCGATCGGGATCGTCGGCATCGTGCTGGCGAGCCTGTTCTTTGAGGATGTGCGTGAGGAGGACGTCGCCCCGCTCGACATTCGCGGCTTCCTGCTCTCGGCCTTCGGCTTCGCCAGCCTGATGCTGGGGCTGGCGACGGGCGGGCGCCATCTCGTGCCCGCAGCGGTGTCCTATGGCTGCGTCGCCGCGGGCATGGCGTCGCTCGTCGCCTACTGGTTCCATTCGCGGCGCGTGGCCCATCCCGTGCTGAACCTGTCCCTGCTGAAGATCCCGACCTACCGGATCGGCGTCGTCGGCGGCTCGATCTTCCGGACCGGGATCGGCGCGATTCCCTTCCTCCTGCCGCTGATGCTGCAGCTCGGCTTCGGGCTCGACGCGCTGCAGTCGGGGCTGATCACCTTCGTCTCGGCGGCGGGCGCGCTTTTGATGAAGACGGCGGCCAAGACCATCCTCGCCCGCTACGGCTTCCGGCGCGTGCTGACCGTCAATGCCGTGGTCGGCGCGGCCTTCCTCGCGGCGTCCGGGCTGTTCACGCCGTCGACGCCGCACTGGATCATGCTCTGCGTGCTGCTGATCGGCGGCTGCTTCCGCTCGCTGCAGTTCACCGGCATCAATGCGCTGAGCTATGCCGACATCTCCAACCGGGACATGTCGGGCGCGACCAGCCTGTCGAGCGTGGCGCAGCAGCTCTCGCTCAGCATGGGCGTCACCATCGGCGCCTTCGCGCTGGAGGCCGCCAATCTCGTCCATGGCGGGGGCGCGCTGGGTGCGGCCGATTTCTGGCCCGCCTTCGTGCTGGTCGGACTGATCTCGGCCTCCTCCGTGCTGATGATGGCGCGGCTCGCCCCCGATGCCGGGGCCGAGGTGTCCGGGCATATCCTGACCGAGCCGCCAACCAGTGTGCGGAAGGCGACGGCGCAGGCGATTTCGGACCAGAAGCCGCTGGAGTAGCGGCCTTCCCGGCGTGTCTTGTCATCGGCCGCAACGGCAGGGCAGGATGCAGCATGGACCCGGCGGAACCTCGCGCCCCGGCTGATTACGACCTCGCGATCGGCGATGGCTCGATGCGCCTCAAGCTCGCGGAGGCGCGGCTGAAGCTGAGTGACGAGGGCATCCGCTATGCGCTCGACGGACGGGACGGGCTGCGCCCGTTCTCGCAGCTGCGCTCGGTGCGGATCCAGGCGGTCCAGGGCGGCAAGAGCAGCCCTTGGGAGGCGATGATCGAACTCGTCTTCGATCGCGGCAACCCGCTGCAGGTGCATTCCGGCACGCCCTGGGGCGCCGACGATCCCCATCGCGATCCCGTCTTCATCGCCTTCGTCGAGGATCTGCACCGGCGCATTCCGCTGGAGGAAGCCGCGCGCATCCGCTTCCTGCGCGGCGTGCCGGAGGGCCGGCACCGCGTCCTGCAGATCGCGCTCGTCATCTTCCTGATCGTCTTCGGTGGCGCGGGCGGCTTCATCCTGCTGAAGACGGTGGACGGCACCATCCCTGTTGCGGAGATGCTGTTCCCGATGCTCGCGCTGGCCGGCTTCGGGATCTGGATCTGGCACTCGGTGGAGAAGAGCAAGCCGGGGACCTACCGGCCCGATCGGCTCCCGACGGACCTGTTTCCCTGACGTGGCGCTCGCCCAGGATGACGTTGCGGGCCACCATGTGTTACGCTGTCCTTCGGGTGTAACACAAGGACGCGGTGATGACGGAAGCCACCTTCACCTTCAGGGTCGATGAAGAGCTGAAGAGCGAATTCGCCGCCGCCGCCAAGGCTCGGGATCGTTCGGGTGCGCAATTGCTGCGCGACTTCATGCGCGATTTCGTGCGCCGGGAGCAGGACGCCGCGGCGCATGACGCCTGGTTTCGTCAGCAGGTCGAGAGAGGCGTGCGTTCAGCCGACGCAGGTGATCTCGTCGCAGCCGAAGAGGTCGAAAGCCGGTTCATGGAGCGCCGGGAGGCGACGCGCCGTCGGTTGCGGGCCTCCGAATGACCGTCCTGTTCTGGACGGGCGAAGCGCTGCGAGATCGCGACGAGATCTACGACCATATCGAGACCGACAATCCGCTGGCTGCACTGGCGCTCGACGAACTGTTCTCCGAGAAGGCGGCGAGGCTGGTCGATCATCCGGCTCTCGGGCGCCCCGGCCGTGTCGCTGGAACGCGGGAACTCGTCGTTTCCAGCAGTTTCATCCTCGTCTACGATCTTGCAGGGGTCCAGGTGCGGGTGCTGCGCGTCCTGCATGCGGCTCGCCAATGGCCACCGCCTAAGTGAGACATGGGGCGGTGGGGCTGCAGAGGGCTTGTCGTCGCCGTCGGTCTGTTTCGCGAAGGCGTGGGCGGGGCCCCGAAAGACAGCATCAGGGAGCCGCTTCGAATTCGGATTCAGCCTCCGCCCTGCGCCGGAACCCCGTCGCCAGGACATAGAGCTCCGAGGAATCCGAGCGGCTCGAGGCCGGCTTGATGTTGCGCACCGTGGTGAAGTCGCGCTTCAGCCCGCCCAGCAGGGTAGCGCTGTCGCCGCCCTGGAACAGCTTGGCGAGGAAGAAGCCGCCCGGGGCCAGAACCGAATGGGCGAAGTCGAGCGCCGCCTCGGCGAGCGCAATGATCTTGATGTGGTCGGTCTTCTTGTGGCCGGTGGTGTTGGCGGCCATGTCGGACATGACCCCGTCGGCGCGACCGCCCAGGCGCTGGGTGAGGAGGGCGGGGGCCTCCTCGTCCATGAAGTCCATCTCGACCAGGTCGACGCCAGGGATGGGGTCGACCGGCAGCAGGTCGATGCCGACGATGCGGCCCTTGCCCTTGTCGAGGCCGATGCGTGCCGCCGCGATCTGGCACCAGCCGCGGCTTCAGGAAATGGTACTTGTCGTCCATCTCCTCGAGCTTGAAGGCGGCGCGGGAGCGGTAGCCGAGCTCGCGGGCGCGCTTCACATAGGGGTCGTTGAGCTGGCGCTCGAGCCAGAGCTGCGAGGAATGCTTGAGCTTGCCGGCCTTCTTGACCTTGACGCGCATGTCGCGCGCGCCGCCGCCGCCGGCCACGGTCTTGGGAGCCTGCTTGCCGGGCACGCGCGCGCCGCCGGCCCCGCCGGCCTTGGCCGCGCCCGTCTTCGACGAACCGGTGCCCTTGCCCCCGGCCTTGCCGCCTCCTGTCTTGCCGCCGCCGCTCATGCCGGGGGCCAGATCGCGAAGGCGGGTCGTGGGGACAGCGTCATCTCATCTCCGGCGCCAGGCGCGGTCTTCATGCATCATCCTGAGCAGGATGCCCTCGCGCAGGCCACGATCGGCGATGCGGACGCGCTCGCTGGGGAAGGCGCGGCGGATCGCTTCGAAGATGGCGCAGCCGGCCAGCACGAGATCGGCCCGCTCGCGGCCGATGCAGGCATTGGCCGCCCGGGCTGCGTAGTCCATTTCGACGAGCCGGTCGATGACGGCGAGGATGTCGTCCTGCCGCATCCACAAGCCGTCGACCTCGCGCCGGTCATAGCGGGCGAGGCCGAGATGGATCCCGGCGACCGTCGTCACCGTGCCGGAGGTGCCGAGCAGGTGGAAATTCCGGGCGCCGCTGGCGGCGGCGGCCTTTGCGGCGAAGGCCTTCAATTCGCGGGCACAATCCTCGACCATCGTCTCGAACAGCGCCCGGCTGACGTCGACGCCGCCATAGCGCTCGGCCACCGTGACGACGCCGATCGGTAGCGAGGCCCATTCGCGGATGCGCGCGGCCGGGTCGCGCGCCTCGTTGCGGCCGCCCATCCAGATGATCTCGGTCGAGCCGCCGCCGATGTCGAAGACTATGACGCTCTCGGCGGCGGGGTCGGCCAGCGCGGCGCAGCCGGAGACGGCCAGCGCGGCCTCCGTGCGCTGGTCGATGATCTCGAGCTCGAGCTGCGCCTCGGCCGCGACGCGGCGGACGAAATCGGAGCCGTTGATCGCCGCGCGGCAGGCTTCCGTCGTCACCAGCCGGGCGCGGCTGACATTGCGGTGGATCATCTTGCCGCGGCAGATCTTGAGCGCCTCGACGGCGCGGTCCATCGCCGCGTCGCAGAGGCGGCTGCTGGCGGCGAGCCCTTCGCCCAGCCGCACGATGCGCGAGAAGGCGTCGACGACGCGAAAGCCGTGCTGCGCCGGCCGGGCGATCAACAGGCGGCAATTGTTGGTGCCGAGATCGAGCGCGGCATAGGTCGCGGGCGGATGGCGTGGCGTGGCTTGCGGGCCGGCGGCGGGGCGTGGGCCGCCGAGGGGGGCGCCGGGTCCGGCGATCTGCTGGCCGAAAGCCGCGTCGAGCAAGGCGCTGGCCGGTGGCGGGCTGGCGCCGTGGCCATGCGGCAGCGCCGCCGCCGCCATCATCCGCTCCTGCCGGTCCTCGACCTCCACGCCGCCGTTCCCCTGACCTGCCGCCGGGCCCGCCTCGCGACGGATCTCCCAGCGGACGCATCGGGCGAAAGCCCTGACGCGCCTTGGATTCGAAGCGTAACAACAGCGGGACCGCAGTGCCAAGCGGAACCTTCTGTCGCGGTCCGTTCGGTGGTGGAGGCTCAGGCCTTGCCCTGGCGGGGAGGCTTGCGCCAGTCTCCGCCGCCATGGCCCGGGCAAGACGGGCCGCAGCCGCAGAAAGGGAGGCCGACATGGCCGCCGCACGCCATCTCCTCGCGATCGACCAGGGCACGACCTCGTCGCGCGCGCTCGTCTTCGATTCGGGCCTCGGGCTCGTCGCCAGCGCGCAGCGCGAATTCGCCCAGCATTTCCCGGCCTCCGGCTGGGTCGAGCACGAGCCGGAGGACATCTGGGAGAGCGTGCTGGCCACCTGCCGGGAGGCGATCGCGAAGGCCGGGCTGGCCGCCGCCGACATCGCCGCGATCGGCATCACCAACCAGCGCGAGACGACGCTGGTCTGGGACCGAAAGACCGGCCGCGCCATCCACCGTGCCATCGTCTGGCAGGACCGCCGCACGGCGCCGGCCTGCGCCGCCCTCGTCGCGGCCGGCCACGAGGGGCTGGTCGCGGCCCGCACGGGCCTGCGGATCGATCCTTATTTCTCGGCGACCAAGATCGCCTGGCTGCTCGACAATGTGCCGGGCGCCCGGCGCCGGGCGGAAGCCGGCGAACTCGCCTTCGGCACGGTCGACAGCTTCCTGCTCTGGCGCCTGACGGGTGGGAGCGTGCATGCGACGGACGCGACCAACGCCTCGCGCAGCCTGATCTTCGACATCCATCGCGGCGTCTGGGACGAGGAGTTGCTGGCGCTGTTCGACATTCCGGCCTCGCTGCTGCCGCAGGTGAAGGACTGCGCCGGGCTGTTCGGGCAGACCGACCCGGCGCTGCTGGGCGCCGCCATCCCTGTGCGCGGCATCGCCGGGGACCAGCAGGCGGCGACGATCGGCCAGGCCTGTTTCGCGCCGGGCATGGTGAAGTCGACCTATGGCACGGGCTGCTTCGCGCTGCTCAACACCGGCGAGGCGCCGGTCGCCTCGCAGCACCGGCTGCTCAGCACGGTCGCCTATCAGCTCGAGGGCCGGCGGACCTATGCGCTGGAGGGCTCGATCTTCATCGCGGGCGCGGCGGTGCAATGGCTGCGCGACGGGCTCGGCCTGATCAAGGAGGCGAGCGAGACCGGCCCGCTGGCGCGCGCCGCCGATCCGGCGCAGGAGGTCTATCTGGTGCCCGCCTTCGTCGGGCTCGGCGCGCCGCATTGGGACGCCGAGGCGCGGGGCGCGATCTTCGGTCTGACCCGCAATTCCGGGCCGCGCGAATTCGCCAAGGCGGCGCTGGAGGCCGTCTGCTACCAGACGCTCGACCT
>LNFM01009287.1_pt1 | contig 20938 bp, 17 predicted proteins | sample 596031 | NCBI WGS metagenome assembly LNFM01 (sample SAMN04254537, study PRJNA301005) | activated carbon metagenome | isolation source: dual media filters at the Ann Arbor, Michigan drinking water treatment plant | place: USA: Ann Arbor
GAACGTTCACGCCTGGATCGTCGACACTTCAATCGAATGCGACCACGAGCGGTTTTCAGGTTTCATGAAGATCTCGCTCGAAGAACTTCTCTTGTCACTGCGGGACGACTGCCACCTCCTCGACGATCCTGAAGGCCTGGCCGAAGACCCAAGCCAGAGAGGGGGTGTCCAGTCGCCGTCGACTCAGCTTCCTCGTGGCACGCTCTATCCGGACGGTTTCCGAGCGGAGCGTTTTCTACAAATCGTCGACACCGAAGCGGTCTGGGCCACCCTGTGATCTAACCTACCTGCCTTAGATCGGACCGACAAGACCGATGTCAGCCCCCGGATAGCACATCGACAAGCTGAAACGGCGTTGCTACAGACCGATGACCTCAATCTCAAGCGCCTGGTCGGGGCGAGCAAACCCGAGTTTCAAGCCCTGCTGTTTCTTCTCAGTCGCAAGGATGTAGAGCATGACGGCTTTGCGAACCACTTCGGACGGTGTGGTCCCAGAGTCAACTGCTATCGAGGTCAGGCGTTGATCTATCGCGGCTGGAATGATCAGCTGCTTACGCACGTGTACGGGTGTGGGCATTGCAGGCTCCCCTCAATTCCATGGGTTTGTGTCACGCATCGCACGATGCAGGCGGTCACGTCCTCATTCTGCATGAATGTGTGTTTTATCTGTGGCTGTTCTTTGAGTGGAGAAGAAACGCACGACTCGTGTGGAAACTGACAGGCGAATACGAATCCAACGTGCCACAGCACGAAATGTGGGCCACTCCTGTATCTAGTCCAAGCAGATGACTGGGTGTGATCTGCAGTGCAGCGAAACACCAAACCTCAGTGATCAGAACACGATGGTGAGCGGTCATCCGATGAAGTTTTGCTTGTTCACACATGTCCCTGAAGACTGCTTTTCTACATAGCTGGCTGCTGCTTTGCAGAGCAGTGCGTGTGAATCAATGGAGCGTTCATCGTCCAGTGAAGAGTGGTTGAGAAAAGGTCATGACTCATGGCGCGGGCGTTTGAAAATCACCCAGCAGGTCAAGAATGGGTCGCTTCATCGGATCGAGGCTTTCAGCGAGACCGAGTGCCTCGTTTCGCCAAGCCTCGAAAGCGGCAGGGATTTCACTCTGAAGCTCCGGGTGTTTTTCGAGGCTTGTGATCAACGACCGAAGCTCCCTTGCCATGCGGGCATCCTGAGCAAGCGCAAGAATGCCCTCTCGCATTTTCTTCATGCGTGCCTCGATTGCCAGGAGCCGACGTTGCTCTGCCTCGACACGCCGCTTCTCAAGTTCCTTCAAGTGCTCTTGGTGTCTTTCCAGGCGCCATTCATAGTGGCGTTGAGCTTCGAAACGCAGGCGACGTTCTGCTGATATCAGGAGCGCCTCGGTGATCTTGGGAAGCTTTTGTTCCAGTCGATCCCCCGGTTGATCGCACCGCTCTTCAGCAGGAACGTCGCGACGAGCCGGTTCAATGCGTAGTGTGGTCGTCGTTGGGGGTTTTTCTCCGAGGACTTTGGCGGAGTCGGTCGGCTCAAGAAAACGAACATCCAGGGCTGTCCCGCCAAAGTCAATGCGAAGACGCAGCCGATGGGTCGTGCCCAAACCTTGAATCCATTGATCGTCGTCGAACACACCCGATCCGCTCACGACGCGATCAAGAATCCAGGAGAGGCTATTGAAGATGCGGAGTTGGCGTTGATGCGCTGTGTCTTCGAAGAGTGGCTTGTGCACGCTCCATCCGCGTTCAGCGAAAGTTGCTCGCAGCGTTTCTTCGCGAGCCAGGATGCGCGATAGCGCCCGATGAGGCTGGGACAGGTCTCGCTTGGCAGAAATCTTTCCGATAAGGGCCAAAGCCGCGCCGACCTGATCACTCTCGTCTTCCTCAAAAACTGGAGGCGCCAGCGGTTCGCTCACGTCTTCCCTTCTCCCCCAGCGAGCTGACGGCGAGTCGCCAATCACCACCACGCGAGGATGCCCTGGCAGCCTTGTGGGCAACGAAGCCCTTTGGCTGCTTTTGCCGTGCTGAGCTCTAGCCCAGTACCCAGGAGGCGGCATTGGAATGCAGACGGACCGGCATTGTTTAGCGATCCAAACATCGGAGACGCCAAGTTGCTTGGCGAGCGTTGTGCGGGGATGGCTCCAGACCAGTTCATGGAGTTCTTGCCGAGTGAAACTTCGCTGCATAGACGTCACTTAGTTCAGAGGTTCTTCGCCCAGCCCAGCTCACGCAGCGTCAGGCCCAGAGACTGCAAAGCAAACTCGGCGTCCTCTTCCTGCAAAGGACGGTAGCCTTTGCCCAGCACCACATTCGACTTGTTGCGCGCATGCAGGAGGCCTGCGATTCTTCCAAGGTTGGCGACGCAAAATTTCTTGTGAGTAACCTCCTCCATCAGCGCGGCGACCTTGGCGACCTCCATTCCGATCGTCCCTGTACCGTTTCCGTTCTGTGCGAGCCAGCTCGACATGACCACTTGCATGGCGTCTTTGCAGTTATCCACGACGGACCCTGGCGCCTCCTTGAAGGCCGATTCGACCACCTTGGCCACAGCCTGCCGGACCGTGGCCTGGAATTGACCATCGATCTTTTCAAGGTCGAGTTCTGGGACGATTCCGTAGGCACTCTTCGCTTTGAGAGTCACCATGACGGCGCCGCTGTACAGGGCCTCCGCCTGAACAATGAGCCACGCAGAGGCACCGCGGTTGGAGCCGAGTGCGAGCGTTGATCCTTGGCCCCGGTTGGGAAGCGCGAGAAGCTCGTTGCAGGCCATGTAGACAAACAACGACTTCTGGATAGTCCCGTTGTTGGCCGACAAACCCGGTCGATCGTAGGGGTGCGGGGATACAAAGACGGTCTCAGGTTGTCCGCCATCCTTCTTGCCGTAGAGCCGCCCGCGGCGGGTGCGAGATACCGCGTCAAATGAGTCTTCGAGAAACACCCAGCCGAAGGATTCCGTTGGCCCTGGAAGCGTATACCAGTCGTCCGGCTCAGCGATGAGCTTGGCATGCGTCACCGTCGGCAGTGGTATCGCGGGGGTGTCGGCGTTGGTGCTACCGACGTAGATAAGTCCACTCTGCTGCTCGATACCCAGATACATACCTCTCCCCGTAAATAGGTGCACGAGCCCTCGACTTTAAGGGCTTGTCCGTTGCGGTGTCGCATCACGAGTTGACGGGTGGTGCGACCGGACGCTACAGTTCAATTCAGTGCTTGGCCGAAGCACGCTGCTCACCATGGCAAACCCTCGCGGGACGGCGTCTTCAAAACCCCCCATCCCTGATTCCCTTTGTAGGCGAATCCTGGCAGTGAGCACCTGTGATTTGCATACAGAAGGAATCTGTCATGCGATACATACCCAGAAGCTGCAGCGCAAACAGGGTGGCAAGCACACCGACCTGCTCGATCGCGTAGCGAAACAAGCCAACTACGACCACTGGCACCACGTTGTTGAATGCAACGGGAGAGGCAAAGCCGCCACTGAAATGGCGACCCTGAAAGCCGAATGCGAGGCGATCATCGACGCCGAGCTCAGAGGTCAGGTGAAGGTGATCGTGACAGGCCCCGAAATTGGTGCGGGCCCGTTTGTTCTCTTCTCCACTGGTATTGGCGACGCCTGGCTGCTTGATCCTGATGAGCAGATCGCGATGTGCCTTGTCTGGCAAGGCGTGCGACGTGAGCCCGCGATGAGCGAAGATCCGATGAGGCTGGAACTGGGATTTGACGGGCACTACGAGTTGCTCGGCGCCTTCTTCCACGTTGAAAGCCATAACGAGGCAATTGGGCAAAAAGCGATCGCTGGATACCCGCTGGACCAACTCCGGCCGGCGCTCGAAGAGGTCATGCCCTTTGATCTCAAATTCGCTGAGATTTTCGGCCAGTTTGACGCTGTCGACCTGACACCGGAGGTCATCAAACAGCTCGTGAATCAAGGCTGGGATGAGGCGCGACTGCAGCAGGCAACGCAAGAAGGACTCAGATACTCACCGAGCAGAAACTCTTTGCTCCTCCCGACCATGTCCAGCGACGACGAAGACTTTCAGGACTCGGAACCTAATCCTCCCTAGGCCGTTCCGGAGTAAGCCGAAGCCCGCGCACGTAGTGCCTACTTGTGTGGAGAAGACAGTTCTTCATGAATCGCTCTGCGTTTCAGTGAGGTCTTGCTTCCGCTTTGAGCAGTAGCAACCTCATGCTGTGGGTGCGCCCAAGCGGCACGCAGAGCGGCGCACCTACTCGGTCGTCGCGGGCATCCACTTCGAAGCATACGCAAGCAACTGCGTATTGATTTCATCTGCTTCTGGGGAAAAATGTGCCTCTCGATGACAGTTTGGACACAGGGCCACGCAGTTCCATACTCTGTCGCTCTTGTCGACGCCGAGTATGTGGTGAACGTCCAGGAATCCTGGGAAGTCACGGCGCGCGCCGCAGGCGGACCTCTCGCATGAGGTTGTTCGCGCAATCACTGCGCGACGAACTTTAGGGTCACGGCGCACTTCCGAACGAATTGTCGGCCGGCGACTGGCGCCATCGCTTCCGAGGATCGAATGGTCTACGCCAGGGCAGTCATCAAATGTGTCATCTCCCGAGGGCGTGGCCACGATATCGAGCTTCGCAAGATCCTGCACGCCGGGCCAGTTCCAAAGAGCGTCTGCCACTTCGTGTGCGTCTGGGGTTCGATCGTCCTGAAGCCACAACGTGGGGCTCGACCCATTCATAGCGTGGTTTTTGCTGATGCGTTGCATTAGCCCTCGACGATGCAGGTCAGCGCTGATATCCCGTTGACGCATCCAGATCGGCATGAGCGCATCTCTTGGGATTAGGGCGGCAAAATGGATCGTTGTGCCGTCCCGTTGGATGACGAGGTTGTGCGTGTTGCCGTGCTCACGGTCGCGCTCGACGATGAACTGCAGCGTTCCTTCCCAGTCGTTGTCGCGCAGGCGAGCACGAAGTTGGGCTGCGGAATACTGCCGCTCACTTGCTTTTCGACCGTCGCGTCGCCAGCAGACGCGTACGCGCATCTTCAGTGGTTGACCGTCTGGTGCGCGTGCGCTTATGAACTGCTCTGTCGCAGTTCCGGCCACCTTGCGCCGGTCATCGATCACTGTGAATCCGCGCTCGGAAAGAAAAGGCGCTACGGCGTCGCGCGTGATCGCCTCGGCGGCCAGACTGTCTGCTCCTCTGAAGGCTCGAGTTTCCGTGGTCATGGCACCTCCTCCAAGTCAAAAGTTCTACTGGGGTGAACAAGGGCAGCTCGTTTTCGGGGATCCTTGGCAAGGATCCCACAACACTGTCGAGCGACGTGAGCCGGTTGGCAACGGTCAGCCAGTTACCGCCTCAGTCGACTCTATGATGCAGCCACGTAGAACATGAGCGGTCATGGTGGTCGGGGGCGACAGAACTTGACTGCTACATCCAAGGGAACAGGCCAAAGTGTCCGGGAACATCCGATCCAATTTCGACATGCTCCGCTCCTACGAGGAGCAACTTTGGCGCCTTGGGGCGCTGGCTGAGCGTTACTTCGCCGACGATCCGAACACGTGTTTGTTGAAGCTGCGACAGCAAGCAGAGCTGCTGACGCAGTCGTTGGCGGCCCGTGCCGGCACTTACCTGTCTCAAGAAGAGTCCCAGTTCGAATTGATTCGCCGCCTGCAGTCTGAAGGGCTACTACCCCGGGATATCAGGCAGGTGCTTGACCAGGTTCGCATCGCTGGCAACGCAGCCAACCACGCTCTTGAGGGCAACCACGCATCAGCGCTGTCCACCCTTCGCTTGAGCTGGCAGCTTTGCATGTGGTTTCATCGCACGTTCAAGGACCCAGATTTCCGTTCAGGTCCTTTTTTGCCGCCCTCACCGCCGCAGGATGAGAGCGAAGAACTGCGGCGCGAATTGGCTTCTCTGAGGCAGGCCGCTTCAGTCTTCCAGCAGCAGCATGCCGACGCCCAGTCTGAGCTGAATACAGCACACGCACAGCTGTCCAGTCTGGGTGAAGAGCGAGCCATCTGGGAGCAACTGGCTACTGAGTCGGAGCAGGCCAAGGCCCAATTGGCCGAGCAACTGGCTTCCATGCAGTCGGTTGCAGAAGCTGCGAAGCCATCCAGTCGAATGGAGTTGCTTCTTTCCGCAGAGGCTGCCGCTTCACTCGTGCAACTGGACGAAGCTCAGACACGAAAGATCATCGACCTGCAACTTCGGCAAGCGGGCTGGGAGGTCGATTCCGAAGTGCTGCGCTTCGGCAAGGGCGCTCGTCCTCAACGCGGCCGCAACATGGCGATTGCTGAATGGCCTTGCGAGGGCTATTCAGCCGACTACGTACTTTTCCAAGGCCTGACGCCTTTGGCGGTGGTGGAGGCCAAGCGGGAAGCCAAAGACGTATCCGCCGCCATGCAGCAGAGCAAGCGCTACAGCCGAACGTTTGGCGCAAGCGCAGAGACCATCCTCCATGCAGAGAACTGGGGGGAAAAGGGCGAGTTCCGCATACCATTTGTGTTTGCCACCAATGGCCGCCCCTACTTGCGCCAGCTGGCCACCAAAAGCGGCATCTGGTTCTGCGACCTGCGCCGCCCCGACAACCTCGCCCACGCACTGGATGGCTGGTATTCGCCCCAGGGGCTGCAAGCGCTGCTCAGTCGAGACGAAGCGCGCGCAGACCAAGAGCTCGCTGACACCGCATTCAACTACGGCTTCCCGCTGCGGCACTATCAGCAAACAGCCATCCAGGAAACCGAACTCCGGATCAGCCAGGGACAACGCGAGATTCTGTTGGCCATGGCCACGGGTACAGGCAAAACCAAAACCTGTGTTGCATTGATCTACCGCCTGCTCAAGGCAAAGCGATTTCGGCGCATTTTGTTCTTGGTTGATCGCTCAGCGCTGGGTATTCAGGCCGCCAACGCATTCAAAGACACCCGCATGGAGCGCCTGCAAACCTTCGCAGAAGTGTTCGGAATCAAGGAGCTGGGTGAACGGATGCCCGACGAAGACACGGGTGTTCAGGTGGCCACCGTACAGGGCATGATGAAGCGCGTCTTGTTCCCTGCCGAAGGTGTGGCCGCACCGACCGTAGACCAGTTCGATTGCATCGTGATCGACGAATGCCATCGCGGCTACACGCTGGACCGCGAAATGTCCGACACCGAGATGGCGTTCCGTGGGTTTGACGACTACATATCCAAGTACCGCCGGGTGCTCGATTACTTTGATGCAACCAAGATTGGTCTGACCGCCACGCCTGCGCTGCACACGACCGAGATTTTTGGTTCCCCAGTCTATTCATACAGCTACCGCGAGGCTGTGGTCGATGGTTTCTTGGTGGACTACGAGCCGCCCATTCAGCTCTACACCGAGTTGTCCGCCAACGGAATGACTTGGCGTGTCGGCGAAGAGGTCAAGGTCTATGACGCGACCAAGAACCAGATTGAACTCTTCAAGGCTCCTGACGAAATCAAGCTTCAGGTCGAGGACTTCAACCGCAAGGTCATCACCCGCTCGTTCAACGAGGTGGTATGCGAGTACCTGGCTCAGGAGCTGGATCCGAGCGGTCGCCGAAAGACCTTGATCTTTTGCGTGAGCAGCAACCACGCTGATCTGGTGGTCGAGGTTCTCAAGAAGGCCTTTGTCGCCCAGTACGGCTCAGTGGAAGACGATGCTGTCATCAAGATCACAGGCGATGCTGATAAGCCTCTGGAGCTCATTCGGCGCTACAAGAACGAGCGCCTTCCCAACGTCGCTGTCACAGTGGATTTGCTCACAACAGGCATCGACGTTCCGGAAATCTGCAATCTCGTCTTCCTGCGGCAGGTCAACAGCCGTATCTTGTTTGACCAGATGCTTGGCCGTGCCACTCGCTTGTGCGACTTTGACGGCGAGCCCAAGGACAGCTTTCGCGTGATCGATGCAGTCCGCATCTTCGAGTCGATCGGCAACATGACCGCCATGAAACCCGTGGTGGTCAATCCAAACATCAGTTTCTCCCAGCTCGCGAGAGAAATGGTCCAGGTAGCGGACGATGCTGCGCGTGAGCTGGTGCGTGACCAGTTCCTGGCCAAGTTGCAGGTCAAGAAGAGGCACTTGAAAGGCAACGCGGCAAAGGACTTTGAAACCAAAGCGGGCATGACACCCGACGAATTTGTTCAGAAGATCAGGGCTTTGCCACTACGTGAAGTGGCCCAGTGGTTCGTGCAGCACCCTGATCTGGGTGAGATTCTCGACCGCAAAGGTGAAGGTAGCGGCCAGGGCGTTTTTGTCTCTGATCACCCTGACAAATTGAACAAGGTGGATCGAGGCTACGGCAGCGCCAGCCGCCCCGAGGACTACCTCAAGGAATTCAAAGCGTTTATTGAAAGCCACGGCAATGAGCTTCCAGCCTTGTTGACGGTGCTGACCCGCCCGCGCGACCTCACTCGCCAACAGCTCAAAGAACTTGTGCTGGCGCTGGATTTCGCGGGCTACACCGAAGCACGCTTGGCTACGGCTTGGCGCGAACTCAGCAACCAGGACATCGCCGCCCGCATCATTGGCTATATTCGACAGGCCGCTGTGGGTGACGCGTTGCTCCCGTACGCCGAACGTGTGGATCACGCCTTGCAAGCCATGCTGACTCACCCACCCGGTGGCAAAGCCTGGACCAACCCGCAGCGCGACTGGCTCAAGCGGATCGCCGCCCAGACCAAAGCCAACCTGCTGGTGGACCGCGCCGCACTCGATGACCCCGACCTCATTTTCAAACGCGAAGGCGGCGGCTTCACCCGCCTCGACAAAATCTTCAATGGCCAGCTCCAACCCGTGCTGGAAGCCTTTAACGACGCCCTGTGGGACCTACCGCCCCAGTCCGCACAACGCTGAATCTGAAACCCCATGTCCAATCCCACCGCTGCGCTCGACATCGGCGCCAAGCTCTGGTCACTCTGCAACGTGTTGCGTGACGACGGCGTCACCTACCACCAGTACCTGAGCGAGCTCACCTACCTGCTGTTCCTGAAGATGATGCAGGAGACCGCGCAGGAAGAACGCCTGACGGTTTTCAAGTCGCCCAAGAAGGGCGAACCCAAAGTGCTTCAACCCGGCGTGCGTTGGGCTGATTTGATCGGTGCCTCCGCCCCCGACCGGCTCGACACCTACAAGGAAATGCTGCTGGATTACGGCCTTCATGGCCAAGGCGCCGTTCAGGCTATCTACGCCAACGCCAACACCTTCATCACCAAGCCTGCCACGTTGAGCAAACTCGTCACCGAGATCGACGCACTCGATTGGTACGGCGTGGATCGCGACGACCTCGGCGACCTCTATGAAAACCTGCTGGAACGCAACGCCACTGAAAAGAAAAGTGGAGCTGGGCAGTACTTCACCCCGCGTCACCTCATCGACAGCATCGTCACGGTGCTCAAGCCTCAGTTGGGTGACGTGATCCAAGACCCTGCTGCCGGCACATGCGGCTTCCTGATCGCGGCCAACAACCACCTGCGCAAACATAACGACTTCGACAGCCTCAAGGAAGAAGCCCAGCGCCGCTACCGCCATGACACCTTCTACGGCATGGAGCTGGTGCAAGACACCCACCGCCTGGCGCTGATGAACATGCTGCTGCACGGCATTGAAGGTGGCGTGGACTACGGCGACACCCTGAGCGAGGATTACCGAAAGCTTCCGCCCGCCACGCTCATCCTCTCGAACCCGCCCTTTGGCACTAAAAAGGGCGGTGGCCTGCCCACCCGGACCGATCTCACCTACCTCACCAGCAACAAACAGTTCGCCTTCTTGCAGCACATCTACCGCAGCCTCAAGCCTGGCGGCCGTGCCGCCGTGGTGCTGCCCGACAACGTGCTTTTTGAAAGTAACGTTGGCACCGACATCCGCCGCGATTTGATGGAGAAGTGCAACCTCCACACCATCCTGCGTCTGCCCACCGGAATTTTTTATGCGCAGGGAGTCAAGACGAACGTGCTCTTCTTCACCAAGGGCGAGAAGGACAAAGGCAACACCAAAGAAGTCTGGGTGTATGACATGCGGGCCAACATGCCCCAGTTTGGCAAGCGCACCCCGTTCACGCGCGACTACTTTCGCACCCCCGTTGATGCTCCAGCCAGCCAGGCGCGCGATAAGTTTGAAGACGTGTTCGGCGAAGACCCGAAAGGTGGCGACCTAGCGCTGAGCAAACGCTTCGACACCGGAGAAACGGGCCGCTGGCGCAAATTTACCCGCGAGCAAATTGCTGCTCGCGGGGACAACCTCGACATCGCCTGGCTCAAAGACGACAGCGCTGGAACGGCAGAGGCCAAGCGCGACGACCCGGCCCTGGTGGCCCGCTTGCTGCAGCGCGAGCTGGGCAGCGCCATGGCCGAGTTGCGCGCATTGCTGGAAGAGCTGGGCGAAGACCCCGATGCGCCTTTGGAAGACTTGTTGATCGACGAACAAGGGCAAGAGGCCCAAGCATGAGTGAGATGGTATCCGCTCCGGCAGACAGCCTGCACATCGAACTGCGCGCGCTCATCGCCAGCAGCCAGCGCCTGAATGAGGCGCTGGTGGGGGCGAGGGAGAGGCTGGCCCAGCGTGTTTTGTTGCTGGGGGGGTGCGGCGATGAATGATTTGCCAGAAAGCTGGGCTACGGCGCCTCTGTCTGCCATTTCAACCGACGTTTCACAACGTGTTCCGGATGCAGCTGAAACTTTCACCTACATCGACATCGGATCCGTAGATCGAGAAACGAAGACCATCACAGCACCGCAAGTGCTGCTTGGGAAAGATGCTCCGAGCAGGGCTAGAAAGCATGTCGCGACGGGCGACACCTTGGTATCAATGACGCGGCCCAACTTGAATGCAGTGGCTTTGGTGCCACCCGCTTTGGATGGTCAAATAGCCTCGACAGGATTCGATGTTTTGAGGCCACTTGACGGTATTGACCCACGGTGGTTGGCCTATCAAGTACGGACCGAACGGTTTGTGTCCGCCATGTCAGAGCTAGTGCAGGGTGCTCTGTACCCTGCTATTCGAACCAAGGATGTCCGAGCATATGTTGCACCTGTTGCTCCTACTGCAGAACAAAGCCGCATTGCCGACCAACTCGATACTATGCTGGTCCGTATTGACGCATGCAGAACACGCCTTGAAGCGTTTCCCAGTCTTCTCAAGCGGCTTCGGCAGGCGACGCTGGATGCAGCAACTACAGGTGCATTGACTGAGGACTGGAGAGTCTCGAACCCTACACCTTGGCCGTTAGTCGAACTTGGAAAACATGCCGCCGATTTTTCGTATGGCACAGCCTCCAAGTCAGAGAAATCGGGTCGTGTCCCGGTACTCCGGATGGGAAACATTCAAGGTGGTTGCCTTGAATGGGGAGATCTGGTCTACACCTCCAATGAGGCGGAAATCAAAAAGTACGAACTCAAAAAGGGTGACGTACTGTTCAACCGAACCAACAGTCCGGAGCTGGTAGGGAAGACGGCGGTTTACCACGGTGAACAACCTGCCATCTACGCGGGCTATCTAATTCGCGTTCGTTGCAAGGATGACTTGCTGCCTGAATACCTGAACTATTGTTTGGGCAGTACCGCCGGACGTAGTTTCTGCTGGGCGGTAAAGTCGGATGGTGTGAGCCAGTCCAACATCAACGCCAAGAAACTTCGAGCGTTCAGCTTCCATCTGCCGACGCTTGAAGAGCAGCACGAAATCGTCCGTTGTGCCGAATTACTTCTCCGATACGCTGACCGCATTGAAGCTCGCTACATAGCGATGCGATTTCAGATACAGCGCCTTGCTCCGCAAACACTGGCCAAGGCGTTCCGTGGTGAGCTGGCTCCGCAAGATCCAAATGATGAGCCTGCCGCAGTACTCTTGGAACGCATAGCAGCCGCAAGTGCTGAGCAAGCGACCATATCCAAGCTCAAAAAAAAACAACCCATGAGACCGGAAGTGAATCCAGTATCCGATGAACCGCTGTTGAACGTCATTGATCAATTCGGCCAAGCGGACTTCACCTTCGATGAACTTCGTCAAGCAACATCTCTTGGCTACGAAGCGCTCAAGAATGAGCTGTTTGCTCTGCTGGCCGACCCAAAGTCAGGCGTTGCTCAGCACTTTGACGCAGAGGAAAAGGCGATGAAGCTGCGACGAGTTCGCAAATGAAGTTGCTGCGCATAAACATCGTCGCTGCGCAATCTTGCGGGGGGTTGCTTGACGGCCTCGATATTCAGTTACGTGGATCAATGTCCGCGGAGTCAGCGTTCGAGCCACTCTGCCTTATAGGGCCGAACGGCGCGGGGAAGTCACAGTTTATTCAGGTTGTCGCCGAGGCATTTCAGTCTCTGTTTCATGCTTTTGTCCCTGCCGAAGAAAGAGCCGAGTGCAATCCCGACCTCCAGTTCGAGATAGAGTATTCGATCGTCGAAAAAAACACCAAACGCTCTACAAATGTCAGAGCTACCCGTCTGGCAGTGGGTAAGCGTCGACCTGTGGTGAAGCTTGCTCGGCAAGTCGAAGGCCAGTGGATTGACTGCGATTCGACGGACCCTGCAGCGGCCGCGCTTCTCCCAGCCAAGGTGGTCGGGTACACGTCTGGCGCCAACGAAACTTTAAGCTTGCCTTTCTTGGTATCACGAGCCGGGTACGCCAATGACGTAGCCGAGCGCGCTTTGAAAACGTCACAAGCACAGGAAGATGTTCCCGATAGTCGCCTGATGCTCATCGACTACGGAACGCACCTAGAGGTCTTGGTCGCTAATCTGCTGCTTGGAACGAAGGATCAACGCTCGGCGCTGCTGGATGATGTAAGAGTACAGGATCTGTACTCATTCCGATGTGTCATTCAGCTGGCTCGAGCTTCGGCCTCAAAAGGCCCGACCAAAACCGGGGGGCGGAAGCGAAAAGGCATCCAGTTGACCGATGAGCTGGAGTCCTACATTGACCAGTTTCAACGATGTGCAACCAGCTACCACCACGAGCCGAGTACAGATACCTACACGTTCGACTTTCTGGTGACCCAGGAAACGCGGAGGGCGTTCCAGCACTTTTGGAAGAACTCCTTGGCGCTGTATGCCGCCTTTCACAAGATCGCCATGCTCAATGACCTGGCAATCCCAAAAACCACGCGCATGCGTTTTCGTCAGGAAACTCAAAAGCGGAAGTTCGCCTCGAGGCTGCCAGAACCTCAAGATGAGGATAAGGTTTTTCGGTTTGAGCGCGTTGAGTTTGTGGCACCTGGCAAAGGGATCGTTGACTACGTGTCCCTTTCGGACGGCGAGCACCAAATCGCTCAGTTGCTTGGCACCATGTCTATGGTGTCCTTCCCCAACGTGCTGTTCCTCTTCGATGAACCAGAGTCGCATTTCAACCCGCAGTGGCGGGTGAAACTCCTGTCCAGAGTTCTGGCGCTTCCCACCGCGGGAGGAAAGCGCGCTGACAAGGGTCGGGCAGCGATGCAAGACGGTCTGTTGACGACCCACTCTCCTTTTGTGGCGTCCGACATTCATAAGGAGCGGGTGTTCATCTTTCTCAAAAATCCTGAGTCCGGGCGGATTGAGGTTCGACACCCCGATATAGAGACGTTCGGTACGACCTTTGACGCTATCCTTTCCGAATGTTTTGGTATAGAGCCGCCAATCTCTGATGTTCCGATGGCGAAGATAGAGGAACTCAAGGCGTCTGATGATCCTGAAGAAATCAGAAGGGGCATGACAGAACTCGGCGACTCAGTTGAAAAGATCATGTTGGCTGACCGAGTCCGTCAACTGCTACGCCAGAACAGTCGCTGACATGCTCTTTGGATACCCCGTCGCTGCGACCGCAGAAAACTGGCTTCACGACTGCATGGTGGCTGCAGTCGCTACCGTGCACCAGCTCATGGACGATGACAAGCCACTTCCTGTTTGGCCAGAGATCATTCCTTTGGCCCATCGCGCGAAGTTGTCAACCAAGTACGGTCTGAGAGATCGGTTTGTTGAGTACTCCAACGCCGTTGGCAAACTCAGCACACAGAAGCGAAAGGCAGTACTCGATGCAGTAACCTCGCAAAACAAAATCCCCGAGTTGCTTGCTGGTCAATGCGACTGCCAAGGTCTTGGAGAATTGCCGAAAAAAGTGCGAGAACCAGCAAAGTCCCTTTTCTCCTTTGCGTTCGGCCTCCTCACCGATCTCGGTATTCGTCAACGCCAATACCAAGAAGTGTGCAATGGAATCAAGGAGCGGGTCTGTCCATTCTGCGGTTGCGAGGGCTTGGATGCACCCGGAGCGCCCCAGGAAGACTTGGACCACTACATCCCGAGATCCAAGTACCCATTCGCAGCGGCGAATCTTCGTAATCTCGCCCCGATGGGCGGTCGCTGCAATTCTTCCTACAAGCGGACTCAAGACCCCCTGCGACGAAATGACGGAATTCGCAGGCTTGCATGCGATCCGTTCGCGGCAGAAGGCGTCTCCATTTCTTTCGAGAATAGTGTCATCGACGAACTCACTGCTGGACCCCTCGTATCAGACTGGGTCATCGACATTGCGCCCGACAGTGAAGCTGTGAAGACTTGGGACGAAATATTTCGAGTCCGCGAACGATGGACACGAGATGTCTTGGATGAGAAGACATTGAACAAGTGGCTTAACGACTTCAAGTCCTTCTGCAAGAGCGCAGACATCAAGGGTGCTGAGGATGCCCATGTAGTTGATGCGATGAGACGCTACCAAGAGCACCTCGCGGACTGCGGGTTCGAGGGGCGCGCATTCTTGAAGGCAGCGGCATTCAAGCTACTTTTCCGTAAGTGCGAGGCTGGTAGCCAGCGGCTGCTGCCGATATTTCGAGCACTGGCGGAAGCACAGTAGGGACTGATCTCAAGATGTTGATGGATCGAAAATGTAAGACGAGGTGGTCGTTGTGAGCGATATAAAGCTGTTCAAAATCGCGAAAGGCCAGGCTGCAGAACTGCATGCTTCCGCCTCCGACCTTGAGAAGCCCATGCAGAACCTGATCGAGGGCAACCTGCAGACCTTTCTGGGCATACGCTTTCTGGCATCCGAATACTCCACAGGTAAGACTCACGGCGGGCGCATTGACTCTTTGGGCCTAGACGAGAACCACTGCCCCGTGATCATCGAATACAAGCGCTCTGTAGGCGAGAACGTGATCAACCAAGGGCTTTACTACCTGGACTGGTTGATGGACCATCAGGCCGAGTTCAAGCTGTTGGTTTTGGAGAGGGTAGGAAAGGCGGCGGCCGATGCCATCGACTGGAGTGCGCCGCGATTGGTGTGCATTGCAGCTGACTTCACCAAGTTCGACGGACATGCGGTGCAGCAGATGAACCGCAACATTGAGCTGATCCGCTACCGCAAGTTTGGTGATGACTTGCTGCTGTTCGAACTTGCCAACGCGAGCACGGCATCGGTGAACAAGGCGAAGGCGATCAAAGCAACAAAGCAGACGTCTGGTTCGGTAGCCGCGGGCAACGACAAGACTTACGCCGAACACCTCAGTTCGCTGCCGCAAGACCTGAAGTTGGTTCTGACTTCACTGGTGGACTACGTCAAGTCGTTAGGCGATGACGTGCAGCCCAAAGAACTGAAGTTGTATGTGGCCTTCAAGCGACTAAAGAACTTTGCAACCGTTGTACTGGCGAAAAAGGGGATCCTTCTGTATCTGCATCTGGACCCCGCGCCAGTGCTGAAGACGCTGCCAAACGCCAGAGACGTCAGCAACATTGGCCACTGGGGTACTGGTGGTCTGGAGGTTACGCTCACCTCCATGAAAGACTTCGAAGAGGTCAAGCCACTGCTGGTGGCAGCGTATGAAGGTCGATCACCTGGTTGAATCGGTATCGCTGACAAATCGAATCTGCCTGGGTTCTACGGAGGCAATTCGCTGTGCTGGTGGTCGCCACGCATGCTGCAACCCGAATCAACGCAATTAAAGGTTACAAGACCCCGCCGTACTTGATGGCGACAAGGATGGCCATGACGCGCTGCGTACCCCCCTCGGTTTGCGACATTTCAAGCGGAGACATGTCGTCGAGCATTGGATGCGGTCTTCGAAGCCATTCAGACGCGTCCTCACTGGTTTCAAAAGTGTCGATAGCCATTCGCTCCAGATCTTGTAGAAGCGGTCGTGCGTTCTTCGAGTGTTCATGCATGGTGGATCCCTTGGAGCTCAGAATCAGGAACCGATGTGGAAGCTGAACGTGTGTGCCTTGGTTTCTCGGGAATCAAGGCGGTCAGCAAGTGTGCGCAAAGCCAGGGCGCAGACCTTGGCTTTGACTTCGTCCACGCTTTCCCCACGGGCAAGCACCCCCGGCAGGGAAGGAACTGCCGCCCAGTAACGTCCGTCGTGCTCAATCCCACATTCAACCGAGTATCGGGTGCCTGTCGCGTTGTCTTCGCGCTCCGGCTCGGGCGCGCGGTGAGTGTGCACATACCAGCCCAGAGTGCACATGACCGCAGTGAATACACCAAGGACCAAGAGAAGGTCCCAGTTTGAATCGCCGTTCATTTTCGATCTCCGGTTCGGCACATTGCGTGCCGTGTTTGCCTGCTTGATTGATCTATCAACCGACTCATAGGCGATTCATTCATCGTTCGACAAAGTACTGCCGCGTGCCATCAACTTTTGGACCGGTTACCACCTTCAGGCCTCGCAACTGAGCCCAGCTCAATGCCGCGCGGCTGTGAACTCCCTCGGCCACCGTGAGAGTGTTCAGCGCCTCATACTTCGCGTTGAACACTTCAATCGCAGACGGCGGTACACGTTGTGACAACCGACGTCCGACCCGAAGGGTGATTGTCTTTAGCAGTCCACGGTTTGCTAGTTCGTAGGCAACTTGCTCCTTGACACCGAGGATGGTCGCGGCCTCGCTGAGTGAGACGGCCTCCGTTGCCCTTGTTCGAGCAGATAGCCACCAGGCCTTTACGTCTGCTGTTGAGGCCGAAACTTCACGCCAGCTGGTCGCGTCGGCGGGCGCAATCAAACGGATTTTTTCGGCATCGACTGCCTCCAGAAATTCTCTCGTGAACGGTGCCGGCACCAGCATCTTCCAGATTCGATCCAGAGATTCCAGCTCAAATCCTGACAATGCATTCATGCCTGGTTGCCGCGCCTTGGCAAGCACTCGGTCGCGTAGCGCCTCAATGTCCGAGCGCAGAAGTCGATCGCGGTCAACTTGAAAGACGCCAGCGTTGACGAGTGCGCTGATACGACTACGCCCGCACCCCAAAACAACTGCAGCCGTCCGAACGGAAACGTGTGCGCTGAGAGCTGCAGCCAGCGCTTTCACTCGAACCGGAGAGATCACATGCCGGTAACGGCCATGGAGTGTGTGACGGACTGGCGTACGGCCTAGGGCTACCTCGTCGTGCTCGTCCGAAGCCTTCAAAGTGCACAAGGCAGAGAGCTGACCACTTGAAGTCGCTCGGACCAGCGTGGTCCTGAGTCTCACGACGCCGACACCCAAGGCCTGAGCGGTCGCCTTCTGAGTCGGAGCACGCTGAAGCAAGCAAGGATTTCGGCCCACAATCGGTCGTGAGGTCGCGCGGCTTTCCGCCACGAGCGTATCGATCGCGGACCAAATTCGGTCCCGCCACACCGCATCGGGTAAACGCTTGATCTGAAGGGCAAGACCCGACCAAGCGTCGTTCAAGCGTTGAACTTTGCCAGCATCGATTGGACCTCGGTGCCGATTCATCGAGTCGTGCCAAGCATTCGGCCAGTCCATGACCACCTCCGCACCCGCCGGTGACGCTGGCCTTCTTTAGTGGCTTTCCACGTGGTCCATGTAGTGACCAGGCCCCGAACCACGTCAACACCTCGGCAGAGGGTGGCCGGTCCAACCGGAGGCAAGCGATCATCGCTTGGCTCAGAGGCCAAATTGGAGCATCTCGATGATCTGCCCCACATGCACAACTCAGAAATCGAGTCTGCGGCAATCGAAGCGGTTCCCCGCAAGCGGGGCAGCGGCTCCGCAGCCAACCATGGTGCTCCTGGCAGATCACTTGATTGAGCAGTCGCCATTCACTTCGCCACCACTGACCCTCGCATAGGCATTGGGGACAGTAACGCATGCCAATGGAGCGGCGCTCTGAAGCGACAACCCAGCGCGCATCCACCAGGCCGTTTACCCATGCCAACCTGAGGCCGTACTCAATCACGCCTTCTGACTCATCGCGCAACGGACGGACAAGTGCTGACGCGGACAATTGGTTCAAGACGAAGTCTGGTCGCATGAAGAGTTCGCACTATTGAGCGCTCAGGAAGGAGAGCTGCCCGGGTGTCACGCGTCTACCTCTCGGGTTCTTTGTGGGCGAACGTGTTTTGCATGAGGCCCCCATCCACTTGTATGTCGGTGACCCTTCGCTGAGGCCAAGTTCGAGCTGTTGGTCATCCTGACTATTCGGACGTGCAAAGCGCCGACGACGTGCGAGATCCGCGAGTGACAATGCATCGATGTAGTACCTGTCGAATCCTTTCTCGGTACCTTCACACCAAAGGGGAATATCTCCCCGACGCAAACGATCAAAGTACTCCCTCACAACTGGTAAGTGTCGAGGTCTCCAAACGGTGTGCGAGGCCAGGTTTATCAACCCTTTTGCTCCCCCTTGAAGTGGCTTGGCCACTCTCGACAGGTCGTTCAACAGATGCTTGAGCTCCCGCATGTCGAGCCGATGAAGCCCATGTTTGTCGAGATTTACGGGCACCAGACCTGAGCTGCGAAGGAGGCGCATGCCTTCCTTCGACAAACCAAGCCTACGATCCAGGCCGTTCTTGCGTGCATTTGCACGAATAGGGGAAAACCGGGCCAAGTGCTCAAGATCAAACAACATCCCTCGGCACTTGCCGATCAAGCGCCTAGAAAGTTCAAGCTCACCTCGATCAACCAGCCCAACTAAGCGGTCTGCTTCAATCCCGGCGATCCTTGCAGCATGCGTCAGAAAAACGCGCTTTGACGTCAGTTCCCCTTGGGCAATCCATCCGTGACGTTCGGCACTAGCGGTGCTTGCACCGAGATCTACAAGTTGCTGCATCCAGCTCCAGAGCGGAAGTCGAGACATCGCTGTACTGGCCGCCTTTTCTTCGTGGTGACGTCTGGCCACGAATGACAGGGCCTGGTTGAGATCGAGCTTCGTTTTCAATGACGGCCACAGCTCTTCCAGCCAACCGACCTCGGGTGTGGGACTGAGCTGCAGCTTCTCGACCACTTGATGCGCCTTGGTTATGTTTCCATCGCGCAACTTGTCCCCCCTTCTAGCCAGCGCGAACAACATCTCCATCGAAAACGCGTAGAGCGCGATCGTTCCCTCCAGTTGTTCTTCGGTGCTCAAACTCAAAGACGAAACGGCGCACCAGTCGATTTTTGATGCCAATATTGCTTGCAATTGCGTCTCTTGCTCGCATGCCACTGAACTTTCCCTCTGAAGGGAAAGATCAAAGCCGCAAGTGCAACACCCCATCGAAATGTCGCGCAGCAAAAGGCCCTTGTGACATACAGGGCACGCTGCTTGCAGCTGCGTTCGATGTCGCTCACAGCATCCGACCCGACGTAGTCGCCATCTCATCGCAATGATGTTTTCCCCTTCTTCCTGACACGCCACGCACCGGTTTATGCCGGCTGTGGTGCCTCGGACGGCCCATCGCGGGAGCAGGAAGCGCCCGAACCGCCTTCGCGTGGCGTCGCTGCTGGCTCCTGCAGCATGGCAGTCTGCAACATTCCGTCCCACCATCTCTACAACAAGTTGCTCGCACACCGGATTGACATCGACTTGGCGGGTCCGCACACCGTTTGCAGCGAGAGTTCGCGCCACGTAGGAACTCCACCACTCGTTCTGCGCGATCACCGGGCGAACAAGCAGCCCACCTTTCGGAGGCGCATCAACCAGACCCGATTTACCTGCGTTCTGGCCCATACGGCTCTCCAGGTTTGGTCAAAGGTTGTCCGTCGAAGCCGGCCAAGACCGGGTTCCTTGTAGCGGGGGCGCGCCTGTGGATCGCCGACTCGAACGCTTTGGCCAAAACCGTTTGATCGATGCGCTGATTCTCGTTTTCCAACCCAATCTCCACCGAGCGCACGAGCAGCCGGCGTACCGCCCGCAGCCGGCCGCCGGTGGCATAGGCCATTTGCTTACAGATGCTTTGGGACGTGAAGTCGACACAGTCCGCTCCAGAAATCAGCTTCTGAAACGTGCGCAGGACACCTCGGAACACTTTGGTGTCTTCGTCAGTTCCGAGGCTTAGCGGCGCCAGATGCAAGACCTCACTGAATCGACCACGGAGCTGTTCGTTGGTAATCAACAGTTGCTCAGCCATCGGCGTTCCTGCCAGCACAAAGGACACCCCAGACTGCTCGCTGATTTGCTTGATCCAGTCGCCCACGGCGTAGTGCGTTTTTGATGACCCGCGCTCCACGAGGTGGTTGACCTCATCGAGAATGACAAGCCTCACCTTGCAGGCGCGGAGCAGTGTCAGCAGCTGGTGCGTCCGTTCAGGCTCGCCGCCGCGATTCCAGAAGGGTGAAGCCATGGCCAGCAGCATCTCGCCGGCAAGCTTCTTGATGCTGCACGCCGCAGGAACACCCACATACAACGTCGGGATCTCTGTGAACTCTTGATGTTTGATGCGCGTATGGGTATCCACATAGCGCCTGAGCAGAGTGCTCTTGCCAACGCCTGGCTCGCCGATCAGAACCAGGTGTTCCGGCTCCTCCTCATTGCACTTATAGGCAAACAGCTCATCAATTCTGCTCATGATCTGTTCCACCCGTGGTATCCGGATGAAAGCCTTCCGGATCGACTTTGTGATGGGCGCATGGTCGAGTTTGAGGGTGGTCATGCTTCCTCCTCCGCATATGCAAACTCAACGTCGAACATCAGTTCACTGACGTCTTCAAAACCGACCTCCTCCATGTCGAGGATCGGCACCTGTTGCACGGGCGCTTTCGTGCCACGAGGATCCTTGCTGGTCATGTTTCCTTGTCGCGCAGCCTGTCGACGCACTTTG
>LNFM01005800.1_pt1 | contig 20934 bp, 20 predicted proteins | sample 596031 | NCBI WGS metagenome assembly LNFM01 (sample SAMN04254537, study PRJNA301005) | activated carbon metagenome | isolation source: dual media filters at the Ann Arbor, Michigan drinking water treatment plant | place: USA: Ann Arbor
GGCGGGATCGAGAACAAACCTCGATCCCGCCCATCGGTGCGATGCCTGACCTCCCTCGTGAGAGTTTGCCCGCCGCACGCTCCAATCCGTCGTCGGTGCCCCTGTCGTTTTGAGCCTCTCGACTCGAGTTGACCGATGTCAGTGCATTCGCGGCTCGACCTGCCATCCTCAGCCCACCGCACGCGCCTCGGAGAACCCCGATGTCGATTGATCGCATTGTGCTCGCTTTTGCCGGATCCGTTGTCCTGATCAGCCTCTTGCTCTCGCACCAGCACAGCCCCAACTGGCTTTGGTTGACGGCCTTCGTCGGTGTCAACTTGCTGCAGTCCGCATTCACCGGATTCTGCCCGCTCGCAATGATCTTGAAGGCCCTCGGCGTCCGCCCAGGCGAAGCCTTCCGTTGAGCTGCACCCTCACCCCACCCGGCTGGCGTCACGGTGCGGAGTCGGATTCAGCAACGATAGAGAGCAAGGCGCTGCGATCATGAGCCAACGCGAAGTAACGGTCGTTGAAAGCGGCAACGGCCCTTACGGCCAGTTCATCACCGCCGGCCACCACGTCCTCGGCGCTGATGAGCCAGTCTCCCTCGGAGGCATGGATTCAGGGGCCGATCCTTACGAGTTGGTGCTTGCCGGCCTGGGCGCGTGCACGGCCATGACCATCCGCATGTACGCCACCCGCAAGCAGCTGCCATTGCGGAAGGTGGAGGTGCGCCTCCGCCATTTGCAGCGCGCCACGACTGGCAAAGACATCAAAGACAAGTTCGAGCGCATTATCGTCCTCGACGGCGACCTCACCGACGAGCAACGCCGCCACCTCCTCGAAATCGCCGACCGCTGCCCCGTCAGCCAGACCCTCAAACGGAGCTCAGGCATCGCCTCGTTGCTGGCGGACTAACTTGCGCCCGCCTGAGTTCACTCCGCAGCCGGTTGCGGCGCGGACGCATTCGAATCGCCGCCAACGCTGCGCTGTCGCCCCGCCAGCCGACGGCTCAGCACATAGAACGCCGGCGTAAAGATGATCCCGAATACCGTCACTCCGATCATTCCCGAGAACACGGCCGTGCCGAGAGTCTGTCGCAATTCGGCACCCGCGCCTGTCGCCCACACGAGTGGCGCTACGCCTAGAATGAAAGCGAGCGAAGTCATGATGATCGGCCGCAACCTCAGCTTTGCAGCCTCGACGGCAGCCGAGAGCCTGTCATGCCCCTGATCCTCGAGTTGCTTTGCGAACTCTACGATCAGAATCGCATTTTTGGCCGCAAGACCAATAAGCACGACGAATCCGACCTGCGTCAGGATGTTGTTGTCCTGCCCTCGCAGAATCACACCCGTGATCGAGGCGATCAGGCACATTGGTACGATCAGGATCACAGCGAGCGGCAGTGTCAGGCTCTCGTACTGCGCCGCGAGCACTAGGAATACGAACACGACGGCCAGTGCAAAAACGAACAGCGCCGTGTCGCCGGCCCTCAGCTGCTGGAAGGCGAGTGTCGTCCACTCGAACGCAAACCCGGGCGGCAGTGTCTCCGCTGCCATCCGCTCCATGATCCTGATCGCCTCGCCTTGCGAGACACCGGCAGCCGGCGCACCATCGAGCTCGGCTGCGGGATAGAGATTATAGCGTGGCACGCGATAGGGCCCCGAGACATCGCGCAGCGTCGCGAACGAAGCGAGCGGCACCGACTCCCCGGTTTGGTTTCGAACACGGATCTTCCAGATGTCGTCGGGCCTCAGGCGAAAGCCTTCATCGGCCTGCGCGGTCACACGAAACGTCCGACCGAGAAGATTGAAGTCGTTGACATAGGCCGAACCAAGATACGTCTGCAACTCGCGGAAAACGTCGGGCAATCGGACGCCGAGAAGCTGCGCCTTCGTTCGGTCGATGTCCAGGAACACTTGCGGCGTCGAGGTTTCGAACAGCGAGAAAACGCGGTTTACCTCAGGCGTCTGCGCCGCCTTGCCCATCATCGCGGACACGGCACGCTGAAGCTCTTGCGATCCCGCGCCGCCCCGATCCTCGATCATCATCCGGAATCCGCCAGCGGTTCCGATGCCGCGCACAGGCGGCGGCCGCACGACGAACACCGCTCCCTCTTGGATGGACGCGACTTTCGCCGTCAACGCAGCCTGGATGGCCTCGGCCGATTTCATCGGATCCTTGGCGCGCTCCTGGAAGGGATCGAGCACGGTGAAAATCGCACCCGAGTTCGGCGCCGTGGTAAACGTTGCACCCGAGAAGCCGACGATGTTCACGGCATGAGCCACGCCGGGCACTTGCAGGGCCAGATCGGCCACACGCCGGTTGACCTCATCTGTCCGCGCGAGCGAAGCGCCGCCTGGAAGCTGCACGACGATAATGATGTAGCCGAGATCGAGTTGCGGGATGAACCCGACAGGCGTTCGCCGGAACTCGGTCAGGCCGAACGCGATAACACCCCCATACACCGCAAGCATCAGCAGAGAGATGCGAACCAGCCGAGCCGTCAACCAGCCGTAACCGGCCGAGAGCCCATCGAAGGTCCAGTTGAATACACGAAAAAACCCGTTCACCGGCCTCATCAGCCAGTGCGAGCCGCGATGGTGGTGGGGCTTGAGGAGCATTGCGCACATCGCCGGCGATAGCGTCAGAGACACGATCAGCGAAATGATCGTCGCTCCGGCAATCGTCAGGGCGAACTGCCGGTAGAATTGCCCCGAGATGCCGGTGATGAAGATCGTTGGGACGAACACCGCACAGAGCACCAGCGCAATCGCGACGAGAGCCGAGCCGACCTCGTCCATAGTCCGGCGGGTTGCCTCGCGAGGGCTCAATCCTGCAGCGATATTCCGCTCGACGCTTTCAACGACCACGATCGCGTCGTCGACCACGATCCCGATCGCCAGCACCAGCCCGAAGAGCGAGAGGTTGTTCAGTGAGAACCCGAACGCCGCCATAAAGAAGAAGGTCCCGACCAGCGAAATCGGAATAGCCAGGATCGGGATGACGGCGGCGCGCCACGTCTGCAGGAACAGGATCACCACCAGCACGACCAGGATCACGGCCTCCGCGATCGTCATGATCACCGCGTCGACGGACTGCTGGATGAACTCGGTGGGATTGTAGATGATCGTGTACTTGAGTCCGTCCGGAAAACCCTTGGCGAGTTGCTCCATCTGCGCCTTGATCGCTTCAGACGTGGCGAGCGCATTCGAACCTGGTCGCTGGAAGACCCCGAGCCCAACCGCCGGATCTCGATCGAGGTAGGAGTTGCGGTTGTAGTCGAGCGCGGCAAGTTCCACCCGACCAACGTCTTTTAGCCGCACAACGGCGCTGCCGGCCTGCTTCACGACGATATCGGCAAAATCCTCGGCCTCGATCAGACGCCCGCGCGTGCGGACGGTGAGCTGGAAGGCACCCGGACGTTCTACAGGAGGCTGATTGAGAACGCCGGAGGCCACCTGCACGTTCTGGCCCTGCAGTGCCGTCACGACGTCGGCGGCGGTGAGGTCCAGCGACTGTAGTCGGTCGGGGTCAAGCCAGATCCGCATCGAGTATTCGCGATTGCCGAATACCGTGATCGAGCCAACGCCTTCGATGCGGGTAAGTGCATCGGTCACCTGGATCGACGCATAGTTCGAGATGAACAGCGTATCGCGCGGCTTGTCTGGCGAATAGAGATGCACGACCATCATCAGATCAGGCGAGGCCTTGTTGACGGTCACGCCGATATTGCGCACGTCCGCCGGGAGGCGCGGTTGGGCCGTCGCAACACGGTTCTGAACCTGCACTTGCGCGACATCGAGGTTCGTTCCGAGTTCGAACGTCACCGCGATCGTGAATTGCCCGTCGCCGGTACTGTTCGACGAGATATAGAGCATGTTCTCGACGCCATTGATCTGCTGCTCGAGGGGCGCCACGACCGTCGCCGCGACCACATCGGCGCTCGCACCCGGGTACTGGCCCGTGATGTTGATGACCGGCGGCGCTATTTCAGGATACTGAGCGACAGGTAGACGGCCAAAGGAGACCGCACCAAGGATCACCATGACGACCGAAAGCACGGCCGCGAAGATCGGCCTATCGATGAAAAAATGCGATATGCGCATGCCCTGAGACCGCCGTCAGTTGGCTTGTGCGGGTGCCGAGGCCACCGAAGCGATCGTCCCTGCCTTCGGCGTGACTTTCAAGCCAGGCCGCACACGCATTAAGCCGTCGATCACGACACGGTCGCTGGCCGCAAGTCCGTCTTCGATGACCCTCAAGCCATCTATCGCTCGCCCCAGTTTGACGTACCTAGGCTTCGCGACATCGTCATCGCCGATCACCATGACGAGCTTGCGCACTTGCTCCGAGCCGATCGCCGCATCGGGCACGAGCAACGCCTCTGCAGGCTCCGCAATCTCGATGCGAATGCGGCCGAAAAGGCCAGGAGTAAACAGGCTCTGTGGATTGGCGAACGCGGCCCGCCCCCGGATCGTTCCGCTCGTCCGGCTGATCGCGTTGTCGACGAAGTCGATGCTGCCTCGATGGACGAAATCGTTCTCGTCGATGAGCTTGAGCTTCACCGGGAGACCTTCGCCAGGTGTCTTGGCTCCGTCTTTGCGCCGCTGCAGCCTGAGATAAGCACTCTCGTCGAGCGTGAACTCGAACCTGATCGGATCGATCGATTGGATGGTTGCGAGCACGCTCGAGTTCGGGCTCGTAGCTGCCGTCACGAGATTGCCCGCTGACACCCTGCTATCGCCGATCCTGCCGCTGACAGGCGCCTTGAGTTGTGTGAATTCCAGATCGAGCATCGCTTGGCGAACAGCTGCCTTCTGCGCGAGCACCGCGGCCTCGGCCGTCCGCTTGGCCGCCGAGCGCTGATCCATGACTTGCTGCGTGATGCTGGCACCCATCACCAGCTCCTTCGCGCGCGTCAGGTCGCTATTGGCCAGAACCAAATTGGATTCGGCCTGCTGCAAGGTTGCGCGGGCGATGTCCAGGGCGATCTCGAATGGTCTCCTGTCGATCCCGAACAGCAGGGCACCCTTCTCGACGAGCTGGCCATCCCGAAAATGGACTGTCTCCAAGTAGCCGGAGACCCGAGCCTTGACCTCGACGGCATCCACAGCGACGAAACGGCCGACCTGCTCGTCCTCGTTGGCGACCATCTGCTTGAGCGGTTGCGCCACCGTGACAATCGGAGGTGGCGGTTGTGGCCGCTGCGCATCCGATCTCGGCCGCTCGCATCCGGCGAGCAGCAACCCAGCAACAGCCAGCAAAGACGGAGCACGAACCAGCGAGACAAGCATGCGTTGGATCCTCGATGCAGGGCCAGAGCGACTGTGCGGCCTTGGTCGGCCCACTTACTCGCCGCGCAGCGAGCCGGTTGAACAGCCGGCCTGCTGCCCCAACCAAAGCCTCGCGCTCTGCCGTGCCCAGGTCGCCACGGCTATCACTCGCTCGCCCAGATGTCCACTTGAGGTAACGCCGCAATGCGCGAAATCAATCGGCCCATCCGAAGCTTGAGTAACAATCGACCCTTCCTGCAGTCGATTTTCGGTTGCCCCGATTCATGCTGGCGCAGTCGGCGAAAGCTGGCGCAGAATGCCTCCAACACGAGATTCTGGATCGAGCACGCCAAGCAAGCGAAGTTCGCACTGTTCCCGGGAGGAACGAGCCATGACCGCCTATAAACATATCTCCGTGAAGCCGCTGGCTGGCTCCCTGGGAGCCGAGATTTCCGGCGTCGACTTGAGACAGATCGGCGACGAGACGTTCGACGAGATCCGCAAAGCCTGGCTCGACCACCTCGTGGTTTTCTTCCGCGATCAGAAGCTTACGCCCGATCAACAGATCGCCTTCTGCAAGCGCTTCGGCGAGATCCACCACCATCCCTTCGTAAAGGGAATGGACGACTATCCCGACATCCTCGAGATCATAAAGGAGGAGACCGATACGCGCGCTTTCGGCTCCACATGGCACACGGATCAGATGTTCAATCCGAAGCCGGCCAAGGCGACGATCCTGTTCGCCAAGGAGACGCCCGATGCCGGTGGCGACACGATGTTCACCAATCAATACATGGCCTACGAGACGTTGTCGGACGGCATGAAAGCCATGATCGACAATGTGAAAACCTGGAACGTCGGCAGTCGCAAGAAGCTCTCCGCCAGTGACGGCATGGGCAGCGTCAGCGACGGCCGCTACAAGGGCAATGACAAGATGGCATCTAAGATCCGCGATCCTGGCGACCTTGTCACCGAAGCCGCTCACCCCCTGGTCCGAACCCATCCGGAAACGGGACGCAAGGCGCTTTACATCGGGAACCACTCCGTCGGGCTGCACGGCTTCGCCGACAAGGAGGCACGCCCTCTTCTTGATTACCTGATGACCCACTCCGTCCAGCCGGAAATGTCGTGCCGCTTTCGCTGGGAGGTCGGCTCGATGGCAATCTGGGACAATCGCTGCACGATGCACCGCGCGCTCAACGACTATCCCGGGAAGCGTCGACGCATGCATCGCATCACGATCTGCGGTGACGCCCCGTTCTGAGAAGTAACCTCGTATTGCTGCACCGTTCAAATCAGGTCGGCTTGCCGACAGCCGTCGTTCGTCCTCGAAACGCTCACGAGCACGTCGATGATCAATACGTATCGACGTGCGCGGTCGTAACGATCGAAGGCCGATCAGCGATACTCGCGGCGAACTCAGCGAGTTTCGGACGCCCGTCGCGCCAGCGCTCCGAGCCATAGCGAAAATCGGCATAGCCCGTGACGGCCGCAACTGCGATCTGTCCGAGTCCGAACTCGCCCTTGGCGAGCCGACCCGCCTCGCCCTCGAGCGCATCAAACCCTGCCTTGAACTTAACTGCCAGCGCGGACTTGAGTTCGTTCGATTGCTGCCCTTCGGGCCTCGCCCGCTCAGACAACCCCACCAGAAGGAAATCGAGGATACCGTCGCAAAGTGCCTGCAACCGAAGCGTTGAGAAGCGCTCGGGCCCATCCTTCGGGATCAGCCTCGGCCCACTATGCAGCGTGTCGAGGTATTCCACGATGACCCGGCTATCATAGAGCGCGCTCCCATCGTCGAGGATGAGCGTAGGCAGCTTATTGAGTGGATTGAGCCGCATCACGTCGGCGTTCGGCTTGGCTGGCGCAACGACCGTGCGCTCAGGGACGATGCGATCCGCGAGACCGGATTCATGCGCGAATATCATGACCTTTCGCACGAACGGCGAGCGGGAGGACCAGAACAGCTTCACATTGCGCCCCTTGGATTGTCGTGAGGATGCCGCGGATGGTAGGGCTCACCCGCCGCGCCGTGAAGTCGAAAGCTCGTGCAGACACCGTCTTTTCAGCAACATCCGAGGCATGGCCGCCTACACGCTAGTGGAGCACGGGGCCCTTGAGAAACTCCCGCCTATCCGCCGATCGCAGGTGCACCTCGATTGTTCGCCCGCTTCGGTTGATCATCAGCGGTACCTCTACGCCCGCCTCGCCGAGCGACCAGACGCGCCGGAAGAATCCGGCGAGATTGCGCACGTCCTTGCCGGCAACACCAACGATGATGTCGCCCGTCCGGATGTCCGCCCGCTTGGCAGGCCCACGCGCCGCGACGCCGGCAACTGCGATCTGCCTATCGATTTCCGTCGCGTAAAGGCCGAGCCAAGGCCGGGCCGGGCGACGTGGCCGGCCGACCGTCAGCATGTCGTCCAAGATCGGCTTCAGCAGATCGATAGGAACCATCATGTTGATGTCCTCAGATCGCCCGTCTTTCAGCGCCTGCTGCACTTGGAGTGAACCGATGCCGAGCAGCTTCCCGCCCTGACCGATCATCGCCGTTCCACCCCAATGGGGATGGCTCGGCGCCGTGAATATGGCTTGATCCAGCACGTACTCCCAGTAGCCCGCGAACTCCTGTCGTGCGACGATTGTGGCCGCGACCGAATTCTGTCGTCCGCCAGTCCCCGCGACGACCACCTCGTCGCCTATCGCCACCGCTGAGCTATCTCCCAGCGGCAAGCTCGCGATTTCGACGCGACCCAGTGCTTGCACGAGGCCGAAGCCCGTTTCCTGATCGAAACCAATCACATGGCCCGGAAGTACTCGACCATTTGCGAGCCGCAACCACACAGCCTCCGCCTCGGTTACGAGATAACCGATCGTCAGCACGACGCCGTGGTCACCGATGAGCACACCGTGACCCAGACGCTCGGTTCCAAGCGTCTCGGCAGTATAGGCATCCCCGGGAACGATGGTCTTGAGTCCAATGACCGAGTTCAAGGCCTTGTCGAGGTCGAACTCGTAGTTCTCTGGTCGTGGCTGCACGGCCGCGCCTCCGTGAGGGCCAAAACGATTTGGCGATTAGGATAGGCCCTTCTGCGACCGCTCACAATCTCCACGACGCTCGCCCGCAGTAGCCTTCAACCCAATTGTCGTCAATTGGCAAAGGTCGCGCACTATTCCAGAAAACCGGCTCCCGGCCTCTCGACAGCCTCTCCGGTATCCGCATGCACGACATCCACGATAACGCGTTCGGTGGTGCTCATCAGGTAGCTGGTTAGCGCCTCGTTCAATTGGCTGAACTCGGGCCACAGAACCCCCTCGACAAATGATCGCGGCGCCTTCACGACAAGTGACTGCCGCTTCATTCGCGGATAGCGATATGGCTCAATGCCATACCGGCGACTCAAGGCGAGGAACAACTTGCGCGACCACGGGTCGTGAATCGCGAAGCGCATCTCGATCGCCTCCTCGCGCGCAGCGATCTCGCCCAGTTTCCTTCGGATCCGTTCCGCTGCCGCACCAGCAGCCTCACGCTCTCCATCGGTCTTGGCGCCAGCGAACAGTGCCTCGATTTTTCTGAGCTTTTCTCGCAGTTCGTCCTCGTTGACCATCGAGGCCCCCCGACACTTGCCTCCCCGGAACCGTTCCTCGCTCAGTTGAGAACGGCGATCTGCTTGCGCTTGATCAGATCGAAATCAATCTCGGCGCCAAGTCCCGGCTTGGTCGGCGCGTGCACAAGCCCCTTGCTGTCGACCTCGATATCGTGGACCAGCCCGTACTTCTGTGCCCCATCGGGCAGCAGAACCTCGAAGTATTCGCAGTTCCGGATCGCCATGATGAGGTTGAGGTTGGCCACGTTGTTGAGCGAGTTACCGCCGTGGTGCACCTCGTAGCTCATGTGGAAGCACTCGGCGAGATGGGCCGCCTTCAGGCAGGCCGTCAACCCGCCCTTCACGGCCACGTCGCCACGCAAGTAGTCAGTTGCCTGCGCCATCAGCCAAGGCGCATAGGCTGTATGTCCACCCGGCGAATACTCGGTCGCCATGATGGGCACCGAAAGCTGACTCTTTAGCTTTACGTATCCCGACAAATCGTCCTCGACGAGTGGATCCTCGTACCAGTAGAACCCCAACCTCTCGACGGCCTTGCCTACGCGCAGCGCCGCCACGTAGTCGTAAGACCATGTTGAGTCCAGCATAATCCTGTAATCGTCGCCGACTGCTTTGCGCACGGCCTCGCACACCTTGATGTCCACCTCCCATTGCGTCGGAGGATGGATCTTGTAAGCGCCCCAACCCCGCGCTTTGAACGAAAGCGCCTCCTCGGAATAGGCTTCGGGCGACGACAGCACGGCTGACGAGGCATACGCAGGTGCACTTTCTCGATAGCTGCCCATCAATTTGTGCACCGGCATATTGGCGGCTTTGCCCGCGAGATCCCACAACGCCACGTCGACAGCGCCGAGCACACGCAGCTGATTATTCATGCGGCAGCGGCCCCACATCCGCTGGAAATGCCGCTCGCGATCGAGTGCATCCTCCCCGATGAGCATCGGCTTGAGGACTTTGGCGATCAATTGCGCATCGTTGCTGGCAGGGCGGCTTGCCGACCCAAGGAAGGCATGACCCTCGAGACCTGCATCCGTCCAAAGAGTGACAAGCCCAAGATCGCTCTGCCCCGAGAACTTGCCCGTATGACGCCCGTACTGCGTGGCTGGGATATCCTGCCAGGCAAAAAGCGTGACGCTGACGTCGGTGATCTTCATGCGCTTTTCCTCAACCTGCGCCATTCGGGATCAGTTGTGAAAGCTGTTGCCTTCCGCAAACTGCCCAGTCAGTTGCCGTGCCATTCCCACCGAAAACGCATCAGCCGCTGGCCAGCATCATGTAGAGCGCCGCACCTGCAACCAGTGATAGGGAGAAGCCGACCGCCAGCCCTGGCAGTGGGCTCCCGGGCGCGGCGGCCGGCTGCAGCGAAGCCACCCCCTGACCCTGTTCGGCTATCGCCCGCTCGATGATCATCGGCGGTCGCTCGAGGGGCTGGTCGCCGTCGAGAAGCGACACCTCCGCGGGCGGCTGGAACGCCACAAGACCTCCCGCCAAATTGGCCTCGGCCAGCGCACGTACGATATCGGCACCTGCCGAATCGTCTTCGGCCAGCCCGAACTCACCCCAACTCTCGATCGTCCCCTCGGAAGTAAGTGAGCCCGCCGCAGAGACCAGTGCGTTCCGAGCCGGCCGCGGCGGCGGTGGAGGGTAGAGTTCGCCTAGGTTGGCGCTCTCCGTGATACAATCGCCCTTCGGATTGAAGCGTCCCGCCATCGGCGCGCTGTCGTCATTCGCTGGCGCGGTCGCAGAGGAAGCTTCGGGCCTGGGCATCTTCGATCGCGACCAAGGCTCTCGCGCGACGCGCCCTTCTGGACGCACCGGGCCGAGATCTGCCAGCGCATCATTGAGCTTGCGGCGAGGCCAAGGTGGCAAAGGCACCTCGGGGGTGCCCAGATCGCACGTCCGAGCGGAATGGTGAGGGCTTTCGATCGCGGCGCCGGCCTCTGCGGCCACAATGCTCGACTTCCGCTCCCAATCGTCGACGCGCAGCGCGTCGATCGCGACCGTACCCGACATCCTCGACTCCTACGCAACACAACCTTACTCGACATAGTTGACCACAGAGCAACACTACGGCCAAATTGCGAGCGCCGACAACCGCCCGACGCCGTCTCGAACGGTTTCGGCGCGAATGGTCGAAAAAGCTGAGTCCCTGTCAGGAGGTACGCGAAAGGCCTGCGATTCGATCGAGAAGACGCGGGCGGCCAGCCGACGCCCGGATGGTCTCAGGTTTGCCATCTCCTTGAGCCGGGGCGCTTGCGACTGGCTCCGCAGCAATCCCGTCCACCGTCGCGATCGCGAGCGGAGCCTCAACTGGCACCGGCTCGATTCGGTTGACCACAGCTTCCGGCTCCACTGAGGCCACATTCCCCGAATCGCCGTCCGTATCGAGCCCCGCTTGTGCCACGCGCTCGGCTAGGCTGGGTCGGGGGGCAGCCACACCACGCCGGCGGGTCTGGGCAGTGCCACCACCGGTACCCAACCGTTTCAGCTCTCCGGTGAAATGAGCCGCTTGTTGCGCCAACCTTTCGTTGGACGCCGCCAGCTCATTTCGAAGCTTCGCAACGATCTCGGCCTGCTGCACGGATAGCGCTTCGAGTGACTGAACGCGGGCCTTGAGTGCCAACCGGCTCTCGCGGATGGATCCGAGCATCTCACCGTCCGCACTCTTCTCGAATACCGCGATGGCTGCGTTCAATCGTGCGATCTCGGCGTTCTGATCCTCGTTTTTCGCCCGTAGAGCCGTGAGCTGAAGCTCGGCATCGGCGTTTTCCGCTCCTGCCCCAGAAGAGTCCGCTCCCAGCAGTGCCCCCGCCCGCCTTCCAGCTGAGTTTTGCATGCGGGCAAGCAATTGCGCCTGCTCGCGAGCCTTTGCTCGCAGCGCTTCGAGTTCGGCGCGAGCCCCTGCTTGTCCCCCACCGGGACGCAATTCATAAGATGAGACGATGTCTTTCAGCCGCTCGATCTCGGATTTTTGCTCAGCATTGAGCGACCCGGCAGTGGCCAAAGCCTGAATCTGCTTTTCGGTTGTCCGAGTAAGCTCGCCCACCTCTCTCTCGCGTGCGTGCAGGACCTTCTTCGCCTCGGTCAGCCGGCTCTCGACACGGGGAAGGCGCTCGGCGATCGTCTGCTCGAGCACTCGCTTGGCATTTTGCACCTCCTCGTAGCTCGCCTGCAACCGCTCGAGATCGGCCTCCAGCATGTTGACGCGCGCATCGCGACGATTGATCTCGATCTGCTGACGAGCTCCCGCCAGCCGAACCTGTTCGACCAGTGTCTCCAGCTTGTGCATTTTGATGGCGTATTCGGCCCGGATTCGATCGCGGTCAGCGGCGATCTCCATCTCGGACAAGGGCATCGTATCCTTGATGCGTCGCGTCGTGAGCCGCACGGCTCTTCGCCAGAACGCTGGAGCAACCAGCAGTCCGAACAGCGCCGCGGCCAGAAATCCTAGCGCAATCAGCATGCCGGACTGGATCGTGATCACGCGGTCGTCCCCGGCTGTTCCTCGAGCTGCACCTCGACCTAACCGAATCGAGCAAGGATGAACCTAATCGGCTAGCAGACAAACCCCAACACCACCCACGAACTCTGCGTGTGGTGCGTCGCCGCTCCCACGGTACTTAGCCCGAAATTCCGACCGTTGGATAGATGCCGGCGCCGGTGTGACCTGCCGTCCCAAGGCCCGCCATTTGGCGGGCACCCGAACCCGTTGGGACTGGCGAGTCCCGCGCTAAAACGGGTTCCAGGTCGGTCGACGCGTGTACTTCAAGTAGCCAACGTTGGCGCCGAGACGGAAGCCGACACCGGCGCGGATCGGCGCCAGCACAATATCGTCGCGCTTCTGAATGGTCAGGCCAACGCCGCCCACCACATAGGCCGACCCCGCTACACCGCCGAAGCGCTGATAGATTTCCGAGGGATCCTGCATGTTATAGACGAGCACCATAACCTTGGATCCTTCGGCGCCAGCGTCATACCCGATCGAGGGCCCTTGCCAATAAACGCGGTGCGTGCCGGCATCACGCGTGTGGAGCCGTCCCTCGCCATAACGCAGCCCCGCCACGAACGCGCCGCCTAGATCCTCTCCCAGGATGTAGCCGTTGGGTCGGCCTTGCGTCTTGAACGAGTACTCAATGACACTGGCGAGGCCTTCACTGATCGATCCGAAGAAGCCGTGCCCTGCCCCAACGATCTCGCGCATCGAAAAGGTGCCGTCCCGCGAAGGCGGCTCGCGGTCGTCGTAAGCCGGCTCACTTGAGGCGTGACGGTCGCGGGCATACCCGTTTGGACGGTCGTCATCGCGCCATCGCGTATCGTCGCGCCCCGGTGCCGGATAGGGTGGTGAATAAGCGGGAGGCTGAGGCGGTTCGTAGCGCGCAGGAGGGCGATAGGCATCGTCGCGAGCCTGTCGTCGGGGCGGGTAGGTGTCATACTGCGGCGGCGGAGGACGATCGGCTTCCTCGCGTGGGCCGCGATAAGTGCCCCCACCCCGCGGAGCGCCTGCGTAAGGTGGCGCCGAAGGCCGGTAGGCTTCCTCCCTCGGACTTTCATAGGCCTCGCCGGCCCGGGGCGCGCTGCCATAAGGAGGCTGTTCCGGTGGCGGCAAGGCATCCCGATCGATCTCACCGGATTGCTCGTAGCGACGCGAAGGCTCCGGATTGTCCCTTAGCCAGGGCAGACGGTCCTGCGCCGAAACGCAATCTGTAGCTCCGAGTCCGGCGAGCAGAAGACTGGCCAGAAGCAGCTTGACCCCTGTCGGGGCGAATGACTTTGTCGGCATGACGTGGCTTGTCTCGCAGCTACGACGCCCATGAGGCGACCACCCTGCCAACCACTCGGCTCGTGGCGTGGCAGGGCATGCTCACCAAAGTCTTTACGCAAAGTGTTACCAAACTATGGCCAATAATTAGGCTCTCTGTGAGTATTAGACCTCGATTGAGCTACGTCAGTCGCGCCCTGCGAGTGGCCGCGGCGTTCCCCAGGCGACGAAATGCCCATTTCGAAATCCGCTTTCCGCCTTGCCGTAGCGCAGGGGCGTTCCGTCTGCGCTGGTGACCGAGCCGCCGGCAGCCGCCAACACCGCATGGCCCGCCGCGATGTCCCATTCCATCGTCGGCGCGAGGCGGGGATAGATGTCGGCATCGCCACGTGCGATCGCACAGAACTTGAGCGAGGATCCGCTGTCGCGCCGCTCGGCGATGGCAAAACGCGCCAGGAACGCCTCCGTCTCGACAGTCATGTGCGAACGACTGGCGACGGCAACGAGAGCGTTTCGGTCCGGTGTACGCACACGGATTCGCTGGAACTGGCAATCGGAGGCCCCGGAAACAACCGCCCCGGGCGCAATGCGCGCCAATCCAGCCTCGTTTGGGGTAAGGGTCACGTAAAGCTCGCCGAGTGCCGGCGCATAGACGAGGCCTAGAATGGGCGCACCGCCCTCGATGAGCGCGACATTCACAGTGAACTCGCCGCGTTTGTTGATGAACTCCTTGGTTCCGTCGAGCGGGTCGACTAGGAAGAATGATTGACCGATTGCGGGCACACGCCCCTCGGATACCGCTTCTTCAGCAATGACCGGAATATCCGGCGCGATCACCCCGAGCGCGGCGAGCAGGATCTCCTCCGCCTCGCGATCAGCCACGGTCACCGGGGACTGGTCTGCCTTCGCCTCGATTGTCACGCCAGCCTCGTAGTGGCGCATCTCCACCGCGCCCGCTTGTACGACGGGCGCAATCAACCGAGCTGCCAAGTCCGCGAGACGCGCGTGAGTGCTGTCGGCCATGGATGTTTTCTCGTCTCCGAATGTCTTACGACATTGCTCGATGGATGGCTGTGATTCGTCCACAGCGGCCGGATTGCCGGGCTGCTGCCCCTGGCAGCCGGTGCAAGGCGACCTCAAAGCCACAATTCACTTCGTATTTACAGAGAGATGCTAGCCAGATCGGTGCGGGCGCTTGGCTTGGTTGCCCGCAACCGTGTATCAGCATGCTTCGAGCCGTTGCAAGCAGGACCATGTCGGGTTCGGAGCGAGCGGCATAAGGCTTGGTTGGCGTGGCCATGATCGACTCTTGCAGGTCGGCGGGCGTTTCCAGGATTGACCCGAGGCAGGGATCACGCAACCAATGACCCAGACCGCCCATCCGACCGATCTCGAGCTTGCCGCTTTGATTTCGAGCAAGATCTGCCACGACGTCATCAACCCCGTCGGTGCCATCTACAATGGCCTCGAGATCCTGAACGAGGAAGAGGACGCGGAGGCGAAATCCTACGCCCTCGATGTCATTCGCAATGTCACGGAGCAGGCGTCGGCGCGGTTGCAGTTCGCCCGCTTTGCGTTCGGTGCTGCGGGATCGGCGGGCTCTGTCATCGATCTCTCGACGGCCGAGCAGATCAGTCGCGGTTTCATCGGCAAGAGTAAGCACAAGCTCGCATGGAAAGGCCCAGCCGGGCATCTCGGCAAAGACCGGGCCAAACTGCTGCTCAACTTGGTGGCGTCCGCAGTCAGCGCGCTGCCCCGCGGGGGCGAGATCCAAGTCGAGATCAAAGGGCCGTTGGACAATGCGAGTTTCACGGTCCGCTGCCGCGGCACCGGCGCGCGTCCTCCGCACCACCTCGTCGAGTTTCTGACCGGCGCACCGACATCCCCTCTCGATACACAGACCATCCAGCCCTACTACACGGCGCGTTTGGCGGCGAACGCCGGCATGCGCCTCGACGTCTTGAAGGACGGCGCCGACATCCTGCTCGCCGCGAAATCCTGAGCAACGATGGTAGTGACGCCACTCGCGGAATATTAACGTTTCCTGGTCACATTCGCCTCTAGGTTGCGTCGCACTGAAGTTCGACGCCCGGAGACATTGGCCCGCGAGCGGGCGCATACGGATGCGCTGGAGCAAGTCATGAGACATTGCCTCGTTGTCGACGACTCTGAGGTCATTCGGAAGATTGCCCGACACATCCTCGAAAGCATGCATATCGAGGTGACTGAGGCCGAAAATGGCCAGGAGGCCGTCGAGCGGTGCGTCCAGCGGATGCCGCACGCGGTCCTGCTCGACTGGCAAATGCCTGTCATGAGCGGCCTCGAGTTTCTGGGCGCGCTGCGCCTTGCCACCAAAGGCGACCGGCCACACATCATCTATTGCATCACCGAGAACGACCCGAACGAGATCTCGCGCGCTTTCATGGGCGGCGCCAACGACTACCTCTTGAAGCCGTTCGACCGTCACTCGCTTTCATCCAAGCTGTCTGCTGCCGGGCTTGCCTGACCCACCTGACGCCAAGCCGGCCTGAGCCGCGCGCCTTGACGATGCGGCCCCGACGGTGCTGAAGCTGGGTAAATGAACTACCGTCACGCCTTCCATGCCGGCAACTTCGCCGACGTTCTCAAGCACGCCGTCATGGCGCTGGCATTGCGGCGCCTGACTGCAAAGCCGAAGCCCATGCGCGTAATCGACACCCACGCCGGCATCGGCAGCTACAGGCTCGATGCACCCGAGGCAGAGCGCACCGGCGAATGGAAACACGGCATCGGGCGCTTGCTCGGGGAGGACGCACCTTCGTTGCCTCCAGGAGTCGACGCACTTCTGGCCCCCTATCTCGACATCGTCCGCGCCGCCAATGCACCCGGGCAGCTACTCGCCTATCCGGGCAGCCCCGCCATCGCCCTCGCCCTGCTCCGCCCCGATGATCGCCTCGTGGCGACCGAGTTGCACCCGGAGGATGTCGGCCAGTTGCGCCGATCATTGCGCGGTGATCGCCGCGCCAAGGTGCTCGCCCTCGACGGCTGGCAAGCTCTGCGCGCTCTGTTGCCCCCTAAGGAGCGCCGCGGTCTCGTCCTCGTCGATCCGCCCTTCGAGGAATCTGGTGAGTTGCGGCGGCTCCGCGATGGGCTGGTCGACGGATTGCGTCGCTTCGCAACAGGTACCTTCATGCTCTGGTTACCGATCAAGGACCAGCATCAGATCGCCGGCTTTGAAAGGGCTCTCCGAGAGTTGCAGCTGGACAAGCTGCTTTGGGCTGAGGTCCGCGTCGCCCCGATCTCTCCCGTTGGTCCTTTGACCGCATGCGCCCTGGCCATCGTCAATCCGCCCTTCGGGCTCGCCGAGGATCTGGCCGAATTGCTCCCGTTCCTGGCCGAGCGCTTGGCCACTGAGTCTGGAAGCGGCAGCTGGCACGTTCGATACCTTTGATCCCCGAGTGGCCGTTCTCCATGATTTTCCACCGCGTGCTTGCGCCCCCTCGACCTCGCGCCCCTTTTCGGTGTTGAATAATGTCCGGACAACTGATCCAGGCATCCCGAGGCCGCGTAAAAGAGCGCCGGCACGCCCAAAGAGGCTCCCCCATGAACGACATCGATCGGTCCTCCCTGGCCGCAGCCCTGAGCGATAGCCTCGAAACCGTGGTTTCGGGATGGCTCGCCAACTTCGAACGAGCCCTCGCCAACCGGGATGCAGCCGCGATCCGGAACCTTTTCGTCGACGATAGCCACTGGCGCGACATCCTCGCCTTCACTTGGCACATCACGCCGACCATCGGTGCCGCAGACATCGCTCGGAAGCTCGCCGACCGGCAGGCGATAGCGAAGGCCAAAGACTTCGCGCTCGCCCCTGGCCGCACGCCTCCGCGCAAGGTTCGCCGCGTCGGCGTCGAGGTGATCGAGGCGATTTTCGATCTTGAGACGGCCGTCGGCCGCGGCAACGGCGTTGTCCGCCTCGTACCCGACGAGAAGTCCGGTACGCACAAGGCGTGGGTCCTGCTAACCACCCTGGAGGAGCTGACCGGCTTCGAGGAGAGGATCAACGAGCGCCGCCCCACAGGCGCCGCCTACTCCCGCAACTTTGGTGGCGACAACTGGGAGGATGTCCGGCGCAAAGCCCAAGCCTATACCGACCACGACCCCACCGTGCTCGTCGTCGGCGGCGCCCAGGCCGGCCTCTCTATCGCCGCACGCTTGAACCAGGTCGGCATCGATGCACTGGTCGTGGAGCAGTGGCCCCGCATCGGCGACAGCTGGCGCCGGCGCTACCACTCTCTGGCGCTCCACAACTCCATTCACGTCAATCACTTGCCCTACATGCCGTTTCCGCCCAATTGGCCGAACTATATCCCGAAGGACATGCTCGGCATGTGGTTCGAGGTCTACGCGCAGGTGATGGAGATCAACAACTGGACCAATACCGAGTTCACCAAGGGCACATGGGACGCCAAGGCCAAGTGCTGGACCGCGCACCTGAAACTCGCTGACGGCAGCCAGCGGATCATGCGTCCCAAGCACATCGTGTTCGCCAACGGCGTGTCAAGCTATCCACTGATCCCCAAAATCCCCGGCCTCGATGAGTTCAAGGGCAAGGTCGAGCACTCCGAGGGCTTCGACAGCGGCGCCCCGTACGTCGGCAAGAAGGCGCTCATCATTGGCACCGGCTCCAGCGCCAACGACATCGCTTTGGACTTGCATAGCTTCGGCTGCAAAACGAGCCTCATCCAGCGTGGCTCGACGACGGTCGTCTCCATCGATCCCAGCGCCAAGCTGAACTACGCGCTCTACGACGAAGGCGCGCCCTACTGGGACTGCGACTTGCTGGCGGCCGCCGCGACCCCGCCGCTGATCATCAAGGCCTACCAGGCCGGCGTGAAGCGCATGATGCAACTCGACCACGACATGATCGAGGGCCTCAAGGGCATAGGCTTCAAGTTCGACATCGGCGATGACGATACCGGCCACCAGATGAAATACCGTCGTCGCGGCGGCGGCTACAATCTCGACGCCGGCAGCTCCGACCTGATGATCAAGGGCGAGATCGGCCTCATCCAGTACGAGAATATCGAGCGCTTCTGCGCCGAAGGCGCGCTGATGAAGGACGGTTCCATCATCCCGGCCGACCTCATCGTGCTCGCCACCGGCTACTACCCACAGGCCGAACTTGTCCGCCGCGCTCTCGGTCAGGAGATGGCCGACCGTATCGGACCCGTCTGGGGCGAGGACAAGGACGGCGAGCTCAACAACATGTTCCGGCGCACCCCGCAGGAGAACGTCTGGTTCATCGCCGGCAGTCTCGCCCAATGCCGCGTCTACTCGAAGTACATGGCCGTCCAGATCCGCGCGACCGAGCAGGGCTACATCGGCAAGCTCGAAGCGTGATTGGTCGGGGGATGCCTTGATATGTCATTCCGGGGCTTGTCCCCGGAACCCATCCATCCGCTTGCTCGGGTGCCGTGATCAGCTACGCTTCTACGGGCCAGTTGCGCTCAAGGATTTGGCACGATGGGTCCCGGTGACATGCACCGGGATGGCGCGTGCAGCGTCCGCGCTATCCACGGAATTCACAGCAGGGCACGATCCGCGCTGATCCGTAGCTCGTTGTTTGCAGTATGCTCTACAGCGACTTCCCGCGCGCGACGTGACCCGAGATCGACCATGCCCCTCCACCTGATCAAGCTCAGCGTCGGCACCGACTCGGTCGAGGATCTGGCCAGCTGGCAGGCTGAACGGCTGCGCCAGCTGAAGCGCGACGGCCAGAAGCCCGACCTGTTCCACCGCACGTTCCAGATGCCGAAGCGCCGTGAAGATTTGCTCGACGGCGGCTCGATCTACTGGGTCATCAAAGGCATCATCCAGGCTCGCCAACGCCTGATCGACCTGCGTGAAGGCATCCGCGAGGATGGTACCCCGTGCTCACTGCTGATCCTCGATCGCACCCTCGTCCCCGTTCGTCCGACGCCTCGCCGCCCCTTCCAGGGCTGGCGCTACCTTTCGAACGACGACGTACCCGCCGACCTCACCGGCAGCAGCTCCGACGGCATTGCCGCCATGCCCCCCAAGATGCGCAAGGACTTGGCCGAGCTGGGACTGATTTAGGGGGCGAGAGGATCAACCAAAGGTGTCTAAGGAACGTTAGCGAACGATCTCTTGAGCTGATTTAGCAATGCCTCCATCCTCAATTTCAATCTTGTGGGGCATCATCAAATGAATGAGGGCGGGGGATGGCTCCCCCGTCCCTTTCTTATTTCTTCTCGATTGGACCACGAAACGGCTTCGTCTCGTAAGGCGGAACGATAGGCCGGTGCGGAATCTCGGGCACGATGGGCCGCTGAGGAAACTCCGGCACGACGGGCCTTTGCGGCATTTCGGGGACGACCGGACGATTGGAGTGGGTGGACTTCATATCTTAAACTTTCAGTTGTCTTGTTGACGACTAGGAGCGTCGTTGGCCTGCCGAAGCCTCCAGCATCGCTCCGTCGACGGCACTGCCGCCATGCCTACCCGCGCGGCGGGAACGGATCGCTCCCGTAGCTATCGGAGTCGCGAATGCGACCGTCGGGGCGATGAATGATTACCTCCCCGCCCTCGCGTTTGGCTGTGGATCGAGCTTGCTCCTGAGCATTGCCCTGAGTGCGGTGGCGTGAGGACACGTCGCTGGAACCCTCACGGCGTGTGGCCCAGCCATTCCCGTTAGGGACTACGTGGATGCGCTTCGACATGATGCGCCTGTTCCTTCTGATCGTCAGGCGAAGCCCAACGGTGGAAGCATGCACAACATTGTTGACAGGAGATGGCGGCGCAGTTCATGAACGCACAACGAGCCACCCACCTGACACATGACGTGCGGTGAAACTCAAACGCGACGAACTGGGGGACGATTTGCTGCATGCTTTTCAGTATGCAGTCGTTAAAACTTACTGAAGATTCTGGCGGAAATCAAGCAAGAGTTGCAGGTTTGTTCGCGCTTCGTGTGATGTATATAAACCTTAAGCTCCATACCGTATTGCAGAGTGCAATGAGTTATTAAGTGGCCCTTCCTCTGCCAGCTGAACTTGCAGCTCTTTACATTGGTGGACGACAGCCGTCAGTTGGTGCGGCTGGGGCGGGATGACTGCAACGACTCACAATCCCCCCATCGACAACCCTCCCGATCCGTCCCATCATCCCCTCATCACAGCGACGGAGCACATGATGGATCACGTCCGCTATATTGATCGCACGCGCGACGACTACATTCGCCAGGGCTACGAGAAGTCCTACGAATGGGCCCACTTCGAAGAGGTACCGTTCACGCCCTTGTCGAAACCGCTGA
>LNFM01005801.1_pt1 | contig 20933 bp, 23 predicted proteins | sample 596031 | NCBI WGS metagenome assembly LNFM01 (sample SAMN04254537, study PRJNA301005) | activated carbon metagenome | isolation source: dual media filters at the Ann Arbor, Michigan drinking water treatment plant | place: USA: Ann Arbor
GCCTTATCGGCGTAACGAGCCGAGGGTATTGAAAAGGGATAGTTGATGTCATCTACCGCCATGCTCAAACCGCGCGCGATCGAGGTTGAATCGACCGGCCATAATTCTGCCATCGTCACGATGGAGCCCTTCGAGCGCGGCTACGGCCACACGCTCGGCAACGCCCTGCGCCGCATCCTGCTGTCGTCGATGACCGGCTACGCGCCGACCGAAGCACAGATGGCCGGCGTGGTGCACGAGTACTCCACCGTTGACGGCGTGCGCGAGGATGTCGTCGACGTCCTGCTCAACCTCAAGGGCATCACCTTCAAGCTGCACAACCGTGATGAAGTCACACTGCATCTGAAGAAAGAGGGCGAGGGCGTTGTCACGGCCGGCGATATCGAACTGCCGCACGATGTCGAGATCATCAACCCGGAACATGTGATCGCTCATCTGTCGGCAGGTGGCCGGCTGGAAATGCAGATCAAGGTTGAAAAGGGCCGTGGCTATGTGCCTGGCAACGTTCGCGCTTTCCGCGAGGATCACAGCAAGACCATCGGCCGCATCGTGATGGACGCGTCGTTTTCGCCGATCAGGCGGGTGTCGTACACGGTGGAAAGCGCGCGCGTCGAACAGCGCACCGACCTGGACAAGCTGGTCATGACAATCGAGACCAACGGCGCCATCACGCCGGAGGAAGCCGTGCGTCAGAGCGCACGCATCCTGGTCGAGCAGCTGTCGGTGTTCGCCGCGCTCGAGGGCACGGCCGAGCCGCTGCTGGCTGCGCGCAGCTCGCCGACGGTCGACCCGATCCTGCTGCGCCCGGTGGACGACCTGGAACTGACGGTGCGGTCGGCAAACTGCCTGAAGGCCGAGAACATCTATTACATCGGCGATCTTATCCAGCGCACCGAGAACGAACTGCTGAAGACTCCGAACCTCGGTCGCAAGTCGCTCAACGAGATCAAGGAAGTTCTCGCAGCGCGCGGTTTGACACTCGGCATGAAGCTGGAGAACTGGCCGCCCGCCGGCCTCGAGAAATAGTCGTTGCCGGACGTTTGCGCCGGCATCGACTGGCGCGCGTTCAGGGACATCCGTGCCTTGAACGCGCGCAAGACCTCACCGAACCGCTCCGCGCGTCGGAGATAGAAGAGTCGGCCACCGAAGACTGAAAGGAAGAATGAGATGCGTCACCGTAACGGTTTGCGGAAACTGAACCGCACCAGCAGTCATCGCCTGGCGATGCTGCGCAACATGTCCAACTCGCTGCTCACGCACGAGCTGATCAAGACCACGCTGCCCAAGGCGAAGGAACTGCGCCGGGTGGTGGAGCCGCTGATCACGCTCGCCAAGGAGCCCACCGTCGCCAATCGCCGTCTGGCATTCAATCGCCTGCGCGACCGTGATGTAGTGGTCAAGCTCTTCAACGAGCTGGGCCCGCGCTACAAGGCGCGGCCGGGCGGTTACCTGCGCATCCTGAAGTTCGGCTTCCGCGTCGGCGACAACGCGCCCATGGCGATCGTCGAATTGCTGGATCGACCCGCGCCGGCCCCGACCGAAGCAGCGCCCTCCGACGCGAGCTAGCCGGGCTGCTCAATGCATCGGCCGACCGCCTGACCGGGCGACGTTCGGCGAAGTAACCTGAAGGGCCTGCCACGCGCGGGCCCTTCGCGTTATTGCTGGAGCAATCCATGCCCGATGTCCTGCTTGTCTTGACCAACTGCCCAGATACAGCGACCGCGCAGCGCATCGCGCAGGTCCTGGTCCAAAATGGACTGGCCGCCTGTGTCAATCAGCTGTCGCCGGTCGCGTCGACCTTTCGATGGCGGGGTGCGGTCGAAACCGCCAGCGAGATTCCGCTGCTGATCAAGTGCACCCGCGATCGCTACACAGAGGTCGAAGAGGCCATCCGCCAGGTGCATCCCTACGATTTGCCGGAGATCATTGCGTTACCGGTCGTGGCGGGCTTCGCTCCCTATCTGCGCTGGGTCCACGACGAGACGCAGCCGCCCCAGGTGGCGTGATCGTGTCGTTCCGCCTGTCAACGCGGTGGCGGCGATTCACCGTCGCAATCATCCGCCGCCAGTTGGCCCTGACGCGCTTCTCGCGCCGCACGCGGATCCAATGGTGCGCGGCTCATTCCAATCGCCAGCGCCATGGCGCCCAGCAGGCCGAGCACCACCGGCAGCGCGAAGCTGATGGTGCCGCTGGCGTACCAGTCGTGCACGAGCATCACCGCGGCAATCGCCAGCAGCGCCACACCCGTGATGAACGATGCCCACTTCGCGCCAGATTCCACGGGTCGTCCTCTCTAGCGCGACAAGACGCGTCGCATCACGTACGAAAGCAGATCCACCAGGGCCACCAGCGAGATCATGGCGATCAGAACTGAGCTCGTTTCCTGCATCTGGAACAGGCCCATGTGGAACGACAGCATCTGCCCGAGTCCGCCAGCGCCAACCACGCCGAGCACCGCCGCGGCACGAATGTTGTTCTCCCAACGATATAGCGTGTACGACAGCAACTGCGGCAATAACTGGGGAAACGTCGCATAAAGAAACAGACGGCCTTCGGTTACGCCTTGCGTGCGCAGGGCAAACGCAGGCCCGGGCGAGGCGTTCTCGATTGCCTCGGCGAACAATCGCCCGAGTACTCCGGTCGTGTGCAGGCCCAGTGCCAGCGTGCCAGCAAACGGGCCCAGTCCCGCGGAGATCAGCAGCAATGCCGCCCATACCAACTCCGGGATCGAGCGCAGCACATTGAGCACCAGGCGCGTCGGCTGCCGCCACCTGGCCCGGTCATCGCGATGGGTGCGGCTGGCAGGCAGCGCCAGGAGCAGGCCCAACGCCGCAGCGATCAGTGTTCCGATCGCGGACATCGCCAGCGTCTCGAGGCTCGCCACCGCGAGCTTGCCGAGAAATGCCGGCTCCACATTTGGCACCAGCAACTCGCCGAGGAATCGCCCCATCCTGGTGGCCGCGTCGAGCGAAAAGAACTGGGCCCACTTCAGATCGAGTGTGGCGAAGCTGGCAGCGATCAGCGCGAGCACGCACAGCACGATCCAGCAGGCCAGACAGCGTGCCGAGAAGAACGGCGGCGGCGTGGGCGGCGTGGCGACCGGTACGCGCATCGTCATCCCAGTGCGCGTCGCAGCCCGGTGCTTGCCAGATCGGCCAGCCAGACGAGCACCACGAAAACCACCAGCATGGTCGCCACTTCGCTGCCCGCGAACATCTTCATCGAAGTGTCCATTTGCTGCCCCAGTCCGCCGGCGCCGACGAAGCCGAGCACGGCCGACGAGCGGATCGCGCACTCCCAGCGATAGACGGTGTAACTGGTGAGTTCAGCCGCGTTCTGGGGCAACAGCGCAACAAAGAACGCCTGCAACCGGCTGGCGCCATTGCGCAGCAACGAGGTCGTGGCGTGGGTCTCTCCGCTTTCCAGAATGTCGCCATAGACCTTGCCGAGCATGCCGCTATAGGTCAGCGCGATGGCGAGAACCCCCGCGGTCGGACCGAGACCGACCACGCGAACGAAAACCAGTGCCCACACCAGTTCAGGCACGCTGCGCAGCAGGATCAGCAGGATGCGGATCGCCTGCCGAATCACCAGCGGCAGCACATGCATGCGACCGCTAAGCGCCGATACGGACAGCGTCGCCGTGGACAGCAGCGTCAACGGCACGGCGAACAGCAAGGCCAGCGCAACGCCCGCGGTGGCGATGGCCACCGTGCGCCATGCCTCTCGCGCCACCATGGCCAGGAACTCAGCATCGACTCGTGGCGGCAAGAAGTCGCCGAGGAATGTCAGCGTGACCTTCAAGTTCTCGGGCGCCAGCAGCAACCAGGGCTTGAACTCGGTGGCGATCAGCATGGGGGCGACGAGCACTGCGCCGAGCGACAGCCAAAGCACCCGCTCGACCCAGGCCGGGTCTCGTGCGGCAGGCATCCGATCGGACGCGGGGTCAGCCGGCGCGCTCATCCTGGCGACCGCTAACGACAGATCATGACGGCGGGCTGCGGCGCAGCCAGGGCCGGTTCGTCGACGCGCCCCGGGCCGGTCAGTTCGTGCTCATGCTGCGCGTACAGCTGTGCCAACCGCTCGCGCGTCACGTCGCCGCCCGGCAGATCAAAGGCGAGCGCACCGTCGCGCAGGCCGATCACACGGTTGAAGCGCGTTGCGACATCCACCTGATGCAATGAGGCGACCAGCGTCACGCCGCGCGCTCGGGCTTCCTGGGTCAGCGTCTCGATCGCCTGCCGGGCGCGGGTGGGGTCGAGCGCGGACAATGGCTCGTCCACCAGCCACAGCGTGGCCGGCGCCAGCAGCGCGCGGCACAGGCCGACGCGCTGGCGCTCTCCGCCCGATAGCCGATCGACCCGATCCCACAATTTGTCGCCGAGGTCGAACTGCGACAGCGCTGCGTGCGCGCCACGGATGTCGTTCGGGTACACCAGCGACCGCAAGCTGGTCCATAACGACTGCGCCGGCAGTCGGGCGGCCAGCACAGCGGTGATCACCCGCTGCCGTGGCGGCAACGGTGGCGTCTGTGGTGCAAGAAACAGGCGCCCGCGCAGTCGCTGCAGACGGTGCACCGGCAACGTCCACGGATCAATGCCGTCCAGTCGCAGATGACCAGCGGCCGGCTTGAGTGCACAGGCCAGTGCATGGAGCAGCGTGGTCTTGCCTGCGCCCGACGGCCCGATCACCGCCACCTGCTCGCCTGCTGCGATCGTGATGGACAGCGGTCGCAGTGCCGGCGGTGCGGCCGCGGACGCCGCCGGATGGCGGGCGGCGAGGTCTTCGAGCGCGATCCGCATCCGCGTGGAACCGGACTATTTGATCAGGCCGGCACTACGTCCGGCGGTTTCGAGTCCTTTGTAGTTCTCCGCGCGGGTCGGGATGTACTTGGTGGCCCGGTTGAGCGTCAGGATTTCCTTGCCTTCGGCGGTCTCCATGCTCAGATCAAGCAGCGCCTTGGTGATCCGCTCGCGCAGCGCTGCCGGCATCTCGGAATGCACCGACCAGTTGTAGTTGAAGTAGGGCGGAGTCGTGTAGAACACGTCGACCTTGCTGGTATCGACCCGCTTGTCGTCGACGAACTTGCGCCACACGGTGATATCGAGCGCAGCGGCGTCGACGCGGCCACTGACGACCGATGCGATGGTGGCATCGTGCGCCCCGGAAAATGCCACGCGCTTGAAGTCGCGCTCGGGCTCGATGCCAGCCTGCAGCAGGAAGCTGCGCGGCATGAGATGACCCGATGTCGACGAGGCCGAACCGAAGCTCACCTGCTTGCCCTTCAAATCGGTCAGTTGCTTGATACCCGAGCCAACCTGGGTGATGAACACCGAGCGGAACTGCGTGTCTTCCTCGCGCTGCGCGATCGGAATCACCTTGCCACCCGAACGGATCTGCGCCTGGACATGCGTGAAGCCCCCGAACCAGACAAGGTCGACCTGCTTGTTCACCAGCGCTTCGACGGCCGCGGGATAGTCGTTGACGGGCGTGAACTCGACCTTCATGCCGAGCGCGCGCTCCATATACTTCACCAGCGGACCGAACTTGCGGGTTTGTTCGGTGGCGGCCTCTTCGGGAATCGTCGTGACCTTCAAAACCTGTTGCGCTTGCGCAGGTACGAGACACGACAGCGACAGCACCGCTGCTGCAAAGAACGAGCGAACCAGTGCATGACGACGAACGGACGACATGGCGACTTCTCCGTTGATGGGTCCACGGCACGCGCGGCAGCCGTTCCCGGCGGCGATCGGTGACCAAGGACATTAGGGCTCGCACGGAGCACGAGATGCGCAGGATAACGACGCTCACCCAGACCGAGGTCGTCCAGCATCGCTGCAGTCTAATCGACCGCACCGGCAGGGCGCCGTGTCGTTGTCACTGGCAATAGCCACAGCGCCGAGACGGGGTCAACCGATGACACATCACGCCGGCGAGCTTGCGCCTGCGGCCATCACGCAGCGCCTGCGCATCGACAAGTGGCTCTGGGCCGCACGGTTCTTCAAGACGCGCACGCTCGCGGCGCAAGCAGTCGATCAGGGGCGGGTGCGCGCGGGCGGCGAACGGATCAAACCGGCGCACGTCCTACGGATTGGCGAGACCATCGAGGTACAACTGCGCGAAAGCCGGATCGAGATCGTGGTTGTTGCACTATCGAGCGTGCGGGGCCCCGCGTCGCAGGCGCAGTTGCTGTACGAAGAGACGTCGTCATCCTCAGCGCGCCGCCAGGCACAGGAGCAGGCACGCCGTGATGCGCCTGAGCCGACGCGGCAACTGCGCGGCCGGCCGACCAAGCGCGACGGGCGCGCGCTGCGGCGAGTTACAAGTACCTAGCGAGCTCAGCGCAAAGAATCGCGACCGACGACGCGCGCCACCAGATGGCGCCAGCGCCGCGCCGTGCGCGACGGCGCGTCGGTCAGATAGCGATTGATCCAGAAGAACAGCCACAGCAGCAGTCCGATGCCGACCATTGATGCCACGGTAATGGCGAAGCCGTGGGGATGATGTGCGAGCGGGATACGATCGAAGTTCATGCCCCAGATACCCGCCAGCAGCGTCAACGGGGCGAAAACCGCGGTGATCACGGTCAGCAGGCGCACGATCAAGTTGGTGCGGTGGGTCATCGCCGAAAAGTGCAGCTGTACCGCGGTCTCGATCGTGTTCTCCAGCCGCTGCGCATGCGTGAGAACGCGCTTGATGTGCTCGATGACGTCCGCCACGCGCACCAGGTAGGCATCGCTTTGCTGCGGCTCCGGCGTGTCGTCGAGGTAGGCGTCACGCAGTTCCTGCAACGCGTCGAGTTGCTCCTCGCACAAGTTCTCGAGCCGGCGGATCTCGATGCGCGCATCCAGCAGCACCTGCCAGTCGGAAAAAGGCCGACGCGGGTCGAGCAGTTCGCGCTGCCAGCGTTCGAGGCGTTCGGTGAACGGCTGCCGCAGTTCGAGATACCGATCCACCATCATGTTCAGAAGGCGCAGCATCAACTCTTCCGGCCGGGTGGGCAGGCGTTGCCTGTCTGGGCCACGCTCGCCGTTGGCGTGCACCCTCGTCCCCCGATCGGCGAGCAGGCGCGCGCGCATCTGCTCGATCGTCTTGCTATGTTCGTTTCGCACCGTGACCAGCACGCGATCGAACACGAAGAACGTGATCGGCCGCGTAACGATCTCCTGTAATGCGCGTGGTCGATCTCTTCGGCTCACCTCTGCCAGCGGTGCTGCTTCGCCCGGCGCGAGCTTGCGGAACACCAGCATGTCGTACTGCTGCGTGCCGTCGAAGTACGAAGGGTGCTGCAGGTTGACTGCATCCTGTAAATGCAGATCGAAGATGCGCGCACCTGCGAGGCGCTCGACGTCGAGGCGAAACGCATCCGGCTTGTCCTGCACCTCGGCGTGCAGCACATCCAGCCAGACGAATCCGTCAGCAGGGCACGCGCCGCCCGGATCGATCGGCACGCAGCGCTCGGAGTGGACGTGTATCGCCTGCATCACGCAACCGGCATCGGGTTACCGGCCTTCGCGCAGCCAGCGCGCCACCTGCAGCGCGAAGTAAGTGAGCACGCCATCCGCACCGGCGCGCTTGAAGGAAAGCAGCGCTTCCAAAATGACTTTCTTCTCGTCGAGCCAGCCGTTGCGGATTGCGGCCATCAGCATCGCGTACTCGCCGCTGACCTGGTACACATAAGTCGGCGCGCGAAACTCCTCTTTCACGCGGCGAACGATGTCTAGATAGGGCATGCCGGGCTTGACCATCACCATGTCGGCGCCTTCTTGCAGGTCAAGCGCAACCTCCCATAGGGCCTCGTTGCTGTTGCCCGGGTCCATCTGATAGACGGCCTTGTTGCTCTTGCCCAGGTTGCCGCTCGAGCCTACGGCGTCGCGGAACGGCCCGTAAAACGCACTCGCATACTTGGCCGAGTAGGCCATGATGCGCGTGTGGATGTGGCCCTGGGACTCTAGGGTTCGGCGAATGGCGCCGATGCGACCATCCATCATGTCGCTAGGCGCGACGATGTCGACGCCGGCATTCGCCTGCGTCAAAGCCTGCTGTTTCAGCACTTCGACCGTTTCGTCGTTCAGCACATAGCCACTGTCATCGATCAGGCCATCCTGGCCGTGCGTCGTGAACGGATCGAGCGCGACATCGGTCATCACGCCCAGGCCGGGGAACTGGCGCTTGAGTTCCCGCACCACGCGTGGCACCAAGCCATCGGGATTGGTCGCCTCCCGGCCGTCGGGCGACTTGAGCGCGCCGTCGATCACCGGGAACAGCGCCATCACCGGGATGCCCAACTGCACACACTCTTCCGCCACTGGCAGCAGCAGGTCGAGCGACAGTCGCTGGACGCCGGGCATGGAGCCCACGTCCTCACATCGGTTCTTGCCATCGAGCACGAAAACGGGATAGATGAGATCGTCAACGCTCAAGTGATGCTCGCGCATCAGACGACGAGAGAAGTCATCGCGACGCATGCGACGCATGCGCACATCAGGAAAACTGCCGAGAGCTTTCATTCGGGAAAATCCCACTTGGGTGCGCGCAGCCGATGGTTAGATTCCACTGCGGATGCCGGATGATTTTTTGGATCCTCTGATGTCCCCCGCTTCTCCTCCCTGAGCGGGATGCCTTTGACTGAAAGGCATTCGCGACCCCGAGCCAAGGCTCGGGGTCTTTTTTTGCCGCCGATGTGGCGATCGGAAGTCTAGTGAGGGTTCAGAGCCGGGGGAATCATAGTCGCGACAGTTGACCATGCCGGGGCCGCTCAGATGCCGAGCAGCTGACCTAGGGTGTCCTGGAGTTCTTCCAGGCCATCGCGTTTGAGCGCGGAGTAAAGCTGGACCGACGTGAGCATCGGCAACTCGTCGGCGAACGCCTCGACCAGCGCCAGGGCGCGGCGCTTTTCCATCGTGCCGAGCTGATCCGCCTTGGACAGCAACAGGTGCAGACGCAGCTTGGCGGGATCGTCGCGTTGGCGCAGCCACTGCAGCAGCTCGTGATCTGCCGGCATAAGGGGCCGGCGCGCGTCCATCACCAGCACCACGCCGCTAAGCATCCGTCGCGATTGCAGGTAGCCGCCAACCAGGGTGTCCCAGCGGCTGCGGGTCGCGTCGTCGACCTTGGCGAAGCCGTAGCCGGGCAGATCGACGAGATAGGCACGGGTCACCGATCTGCCGTCCGCCGCCTTACTGCTCAAGCCGAAGAAGTTGAGCATTTGCGTCCGCCCCGGCGTCTTCGAGGCAAAGGCCAATTGGCGTTGTTGTGTCAGCGTGTTGATGGCGGTCGACTTGCCGGCATTGGAGCGACCGACGAAGGCTATCTCGGGCAATAACTCGACCGCAGCATCATTTAGTTGCTCCGGTTCGGCCACCGAGGTGACAAAGCGGGCAGAGTGGAACAGGCCGGCGTAGGGGTTCAAGGCGAGGTTCTTTCGTGCGGCGGGGGCGTCGGCGCGGAGCACCGATTTCAGTGCAGGGGTACGCGACCGCTGAGTCTTTCTACGGTCGAGTAAAATGCGCCAGCTTAACGGGCATAGGGTCGGTTTTCGGCCTGATGTCAGGGTGGGGCTGAGCAGTCAGGCCATGGTCCCGCTGCACCTACCGAGAAACCGTTTCAAGATCGCAAGGGCTTGTCAATGATCTCCCAGCTTGGCCGTCGCGTAGTGCTTCTCGCACTTTGTTCTTATGCCATCAGCGCGCAGGCTCAGGCGCCGGTGGCTGTAAAGCCGGACCCAGCCAAAGGGCAGCAAATCGCTGGCGCCGTATGCATCGCCTGCCACGGAGCCGATGGCAACTCGGTCGTGCCCGCCAACCCGAAGCTCAGCGGCCAGCACGCCGAGTATCTGGTCAAGCAACTGATCGACTACACGAAGCCGGCGACCGCGAAGGACGCGCGTGTCAACGCGGTGATGATGGGCTTTGCGAGCACGTTGTCGGCCGACGACAAGCGCCATGTAGCTGCCTGGTACGCGTCACAGAAGCCGCCGACTGGAACATCGGTCAACAAGGACACGCTGGCCCTCGGACAACGCATCTACCGCGCCGGCATTCCGGAGAAGAACGTTCCGGCCTGCGCCGGCTGCCATTTGCCCACCGGTGCGGGCATGCCTTCGCAGTATCCGCGAGTCTCCGGGCAGCACGCTGAATACACCGAGGTACAACTGAAGGCGTTTCGGGACGGCACGAGGCGCAACAGCCAGATGATGGACCAGATCGCATCACGCATGTCGGACGCGGAAATGAAGGCAGTCGCCGATTTCATTGCCGGCTTGCGTTAGTTGGTTGTGTGTGGCTTAAGTGAAACGGGGCGCGGAAGCGCCCCGTTTTCTTTCGTAGCCAGCGCTGTCGTTGCGCTACCCCTTGCCGAACACTTCGTTCATTTGCTGCGTCACCCTCACGAACGTGGTCCGCTTCGTCAATTCCTTGAGGCGGCGCGCGCCAACGTAGGTGCAGGCCGATCGCACGCCGCCGAGAATTTCCTGCACGGTGACCTCGACCGGGCCACGATCGGGTATCAGCACTTCCTTGCCTTCGGCGGCGCGGTAGCCGGCAACCCCGCCCGCGTACTTGTCCATCGCCGCTTTGCTGCTCATGCCATAGAAGCGACGGAACGCCTGGCCGTCTCGCTCGATTCGCTCACCACCTGACTCGTTGTGTCCAGCCAACATCCCGCCGAGCATGACGAAGTCGGCGCCACCGCCGAAGGCTTTGGCAACATCGCCTGGGGTGGTACAGCCACCGTCGGCGCAGATCAGACCGCCCAGTCCATGAGCGGCGTCCGCGCACTCGATGATCGCCGACAGTTGCGGGTAACCGACGCCGGTCATCTTGCGCGTCGTGCAGACTGAGCCAGGGCCGATGCCCACCTTGACGATGTCTGCGCCAGATAGGATGAGTTGCTCGGTCATCTCGCCGGTAACCACATTGCCCGCCATGATCACGAGTTCGGGCCAGGCGGCGCGTATGCGGGCGATAAAGGTCACGAAATTCTCGTGATAGCCGTTGGCGACGTCGATGCACGCGTAGCCGATCTTGCCTGCCGTGGCGGCCATGACATGGCCGAATTTCTCCTCGTCGGCGCGTGTGATGCCGATCGAATAGAACGCCGAGGACTTGCGGTCGAGCGCATTGAAAAAGGTGGCGTACTCATCAATCGCATAGTGCTTGTGCAGAGCGACCGACAGACCAAGGGGTTGCAGCGCCCGCGCCATGTCGAAGGTGCCGGTACTGTCCATGTTGGCGGCGATGATCGGGATGCCGTCGTAGGCGTCCTTGCCGTGGCGGAAGGCAAATTGTCGTGCGATGTCGACGTTGGAGCGGGACGTCAGCGTCGATCGCTTTGGGCGGATCAACACGTCCTTGAAGTCCAGCTTGAGTTCGTGCTCGATGTGCATGACCACCACCTTGGACGGTGTACGACGGGCAAAAAAAGCGCCGGCATTCCGGGTCGGATGCCAGCGTTGATGGAGTCTACGCGGCCAAGCGTTGTCGGACCGTGCCAAAGTACCGCAACCATCGTATGACCTGCCGGTCGAAGCCGCGTGGTCGATGAGCGGTCTGCGCCGCTTCACGAGGCGCGTGTAACGACCCGCGGGTGTTGAGCGAATGCCCATCCAACGCGTTGCCGTTCTGGCTGTCGGCAGCGTGACCCATTCTCAGCTGAGGAGTCTGCATGTTGATCCGCCGTTCGCCCGATGTGGAGCCGTCAGAGATCACCCCGCCCGAGGTATGGCGTCGGCGCCGCGCGCTGCTGCAAGCGGCCGCAGCGGCGGGCCTGGTTGGCATGGCTGAGACGAGTGCGGCGCAGAACCCAGCAGCGCAAAAGCTTGTGGGACGTGCCAGCCCGCTGTCGACCATGGAACGGTCGACGCCTTACAAGCTGGTTACCGAGTACTGCAATTTCTACGAGTTTGGCACCGACAAGGAGGATCCGCCGCGACTGGCGCCGAAGATGCTCAAGCCTCGCCCTTGGGTCGTGCAGGTCGATGGCGAGGTGCGTCGCGGTCGCAGCTTTGGCATCGACGATCTGATGAAGCTGGCGCCAATGGAGGAGCGCATTTATCGCCTGCGGTGCGTGGAAGCGTGGTCGGCCGTGGTCCCTTGGGTCGGATTCCCGCTGGCACAACTCATCAAGACGGTGGAGCCGACGGGCAACGCCAAGTTCGTCGAGTTCGTCACGCTGGCTGATCCCAAGCAGATGCCCGGACTGCGGTCCAGTGTTTTGAGCTGGCCTTACACCGAAGGGCTGCGCCTGGATGAAGCCATGCATCCGCTGACCCTGCTCGCCTTTGGCATGTATGGCGAAGTCCTGCCAAATCAAAATGGCGCGCCGGTGCGACTCGTGGTGCCCTGGAAGTATGGCTTCAAGAGCGCGAAGTCGCTGGTGCGGATTCGATTCGTCGACAAGCAGCCGATCAACAGCTGGCAGCAATCGGCGCCCGACGAGTACGGCTTCTATTCGAACGTCAACCCCGAAGTTGACCATCCCCGCTGGAGCCAGGCGAGTGAACGGCGATTGGGCGAAGACGGTCTGTTCGCCAAGCGTCGCCCGACACAGAAGTTCAATGGCTATGGCGAGCAGGTCGCCTCGCTCTACACCGCAATGGACTTGCGGACGAACTACTGAAGATGCGCTCGAGCGCTGCTCGGAGACTGCTTGCCTGGGTCCCCGGTGCCTTGACCGCGGGACAGTTCCAGCGGCTTCACGCCGCGCTGTTCGCGGCCGCGTTGCTGCCGCTGGCGCGCCTGTTCTACCTCGGTTTCACGGACGGGCTCGGCGCCAATCCGGTCGAGTTCGTCGCCCGTTCACTTGGTACCTGGGCTCTGGTGATGCTGTGCGTGACGTTGTCCATTACACCGCTGCGCTGGGCCACGCAATGGGCATGGGTGATCAGGCTGCGGCGCATGGCCGGGCTGTTCTGCTTCTTTTATGCGTTCCTGCACCTGCTCGCTTACGCCGTGCTCGATCACTGGCTCGACATCGCGGCCATTGCCGCCGACATCGTCAAGCGTCCGTTCATCACGGCAGGGTTTGCAGCGTTCATCATGCTGGTGCCCTTGGCTGCAACATCGACCAACGCGATGGTCAAGCGTCTGGGCGGGCGCAACTGGCAGCGACTGCACCGGCTCGTTTATCTGATAGCGGTGGTTGTGGTCCTGCACTTCTGGTGGCACAAGGCGGGCAAGAACGACTTTGCCGAGCCAACGATCTATGCGCTGATCATCGGCGCGTTGCTCGGCGTACGTGTGGCGCGTTGGTGGAGTACACGCTGACCCGAAGCGCTATTCCGGCAGCACCGACTCGTCGGCGAGCAGTTGCGCCACCGTTTCGCGCCGCCTGACTTCATGAACCCGATCGCCGTCGACCATGACTTCGGCAGCCCGCGGGCGCGTGTTGTAGTTGCTCGCCATGCTCATGCCGTACGCCCCGGCATCCATCACCGCCAAAAGATCTTGGCTTCGCAGGGCGAGGTCGCGATCGCGCGCCAGCCAGTCGCCCGACTCGCACACAGGCCCGACGATGTCGTATCGCTGAGTCGGTTCCTCGCGCTGCTGCACCGGCTGCACATCCATCCAAGCTTGGTAAAGCGCAGGACGCATCAGGTCGTTCATCGCTGCGTCGACGATCGCAAAGTTTCTTTCTGCGCCTGCCTTGACGATGTTCACGCGAGTCAGCAGAGTGCCCGCGGCGCCAACGATCGAACGGCCCGGCTCCACCAGAATGTGCTTGCGGCCGTGACCGCGCTGATCAACGCGCGCCAGCATCGCGGCGATCAGGGTGCCGGCTGACGGCGGCGCCTCATCCCGATAGGCGATGCCCAGGCCGCCTCCGAAGTCGATGTGCTTGAGCACGATGCCTTCGCGTTCGAGGGCATCGACCAGGTCGAGCATCTTGTCGGCGGCGTCCACATACGGGGCGACCTCGGTGATCTGCGAGCCGATATGGCAATCGATGCCGACAATTTCGATATTGGGCAAGTGCGCGGCGCGCCGATACAGCGCCAGCGTCTCCTCCAGCGCGACGCCGAACTTGTTCTGCTTGAGTCCAGTCGTGATGTACGGGTGCGTCTTGGCATCGACGTCCGGATTGGTGCGCACCGAAATGCGGGCGCGCACACTCGCTTCGCTCGCCACCCGCTGCAGACGGTCGAGTTCTTCCGTCGATTCGAGATTGAAGCACAGGATATCGGCGGCAAGCGCCGCCCGGATCTCTTCGTCCGACTTGCCCACGCCGGAGAACACAACCTTGCCGGGGTCGGCGCCGACGGCAAGCACGCGCGCCAGTTCGCCGCCCGAAACGATATCGAAGCCCGCGCCAGCGCGTGCCAGCAGGTGCAGCACGGCCAGGTTGGAATTGGCCTTCATCGCATAGCAGATGAGTGAAGGCCGACCCGCGAGGGCGCCTGCATAGGCCTGATATGCATCGACGATCGCCCGGCGCGAGTAGACATACGTCGGCGTGCCGAACTGCTCGGCAATGCGCGCCAAGGACACGGATTCGCAATGGAGCACACCGCCGCGCCGGCTGAACCCGGCGGCCTGATCGTTGACGTTCATTTGCGTTCGTCGCTGGTGGCGGGCAGGTCCGGCACCTTACGTTCAGGAGGGGACGCCTTGCGCGGCGGGTCGGGATAGGGCCACGGCGCATTCTTCGGAATGCCCGGTACATACAGCGGCGCCTTCTGGCCACAGGCGGCCAGCGCAGCGAGTGACGCCGCCACTAGAATGGTCGCAACCCTGTTCAACATGAAGCCAATCTATCACGCACGATGGACTCGACCGGCGCGATGACCGACACCGAATTCAACGACCTGGCAGAGTCGATCCTGGATACCGTCGAAGCAGCCATCGAGGCGACCGGCGCGGACATTGAGGCGACGCGCTCCGGCAACGTCCTGACGCTTGAACTGGCAGATCGATCCAGGGTCGTGGTCAACAGCCAAGCGCCGATGCGGCAGATCTGGGTGGCTGCAAAGAGCGGCGGCTTTCACTTCGCCCTTAAGGACGGGCAGTGGTGTGACACCCGCGATGGCAATGAGTTGTTTGCCACCTTGTCACGCGTGGTCTCGGCACAGGGGGGCGAGCCTGTGTTTCTGAGCGCCGGCAACTAATAGAGCCAGGCGAGCAAGGTCACTGCAATCGTTGCTCAGAAGATCTGGTCGCGCACCGTTTCCGCCTTCTTCTGCTCTTCCGGCGGTAGCCCATCGTCGAGACCCAGGCTGGCCACACCCGCGCCTGGCGGGAATTCAGAATAGAAGATCTCGCCACCGATGCTGACAATGCCGTCGGGCGGCGCCGTCAAAATCTCCGGGCGGTCCTTGAGCGCGCTGGCCATGTAACTCATCCAGATCGGCAAGGCGAGACCGCCCCCGGTTTCACGCTCTCCCAATGGACGTGGCTGGTCGAAGCCCATCCAGCCAACCGCCACCAGCCCGCCGCCGTAACCGGCAAACCAGGCGTCGTGCGAGTCGTTGGTGGTGCCGGTCTTGCCGGCGATATCCATGCGTTTAAGCGAACTGGCGCGAGCGGCCGTACCTACGCGGGTCACGTCGCGCAGCAGGCTGTCCATCATGTAGGCATTGCGCTCGGAGATCACGCGATTGCCTTCACCGCCGGCTTTCAGCGGCTGTGCTTCCATCAATGCGCGTCCACTGGCATCGGTCACTCTGGCGATCAGGTAGGGATTGACGCGGTAGCCACCGGTGGCAAAGACCGCGTAACCGGAGAGCAGTTGCCATGGCGTGACCGATCCGGCGCCAAGGGCCATCGTCAGGAAGGCCGGGTGCCGAGCAGGATCGAAGCCAAAGCGCTGGATGTGTGACTGCGCAAACTGCGGTGTGATCGCCTGGATGATGCGAATCGACACCAGGTTCTTCGACTTCGCAAGCCCCTGGCGCATGCGTAGCGGACCGTCGAATTTGGCGTCGTAATTCTTTGGCTCCCATACCTGACCACCCGTCAGATTCGGATCGACGATCAAGGGCGCATCGTTGATCAGCGTGCTGGGCATGAAGCCTTTCTCCAACGCTGCCGAGTAGATGAACGGCTTGAAGCTGGATCCTGGCTGTCGCCATGCCTGGGTGACGTGGTTGAACTTGTTGAGATTGAAATCGAAGCCACCGATCAGTGCACGGACCGCACCGTCGCTCGCATTGGCTGCGACAAAGGCGCCTTCGACCTGGGGCAACTGGATGATCTCCCAGCCCGGCGTCTTGCCAGTCACCGCCTTCAGTCGCACTACCGCCCCCGGCACGATCCGTCGTGTCGGCTGGGCCTTGGGATCGAGTGCCCGGGCAGCAAAGCGCAGCCCGGGGCCTTGAATGCTTGCCTCGCTGCCCCCAGCCATCACTGCACGTACCGCCTTGGGCGAGGCTTCCAACACGACGGCTGGGATAAGGTCCGGGCTGTCGATCGCCTCGAGCAAGGCGTCCTCGATGCGTTGCTCGCGCAGCGCAGGATCGGCGCCGAGCTCGATGAATGCTTCCGGTCCGCGATACCCGTAGCGCCGGTCGTAACTGAGGACCTGCTCGCGCAGGGCCGACCAGGCGGCCTGCTGATCAGCGGCCAAGATCGTCGTGTGCACGTTGAGACCGCGGCTGTAGGTTTCCTCCTTGAATATCTCGAACATCAGCTGTCGAGCTGTCTCCGCCGCGAACTCCGCGTGGACGCGCGGACGTGCGGTGTTCGACGTGCCGCTACCGGCAGCAACCGACCCACCCTTCACGTTGAGTGCTTCGGCAACGGCTCGGTCGTGCGTCGGCGGGTCGATGTACCCCAACTGAAGCATGCGTCCGAGTACATACTGCTGTCGGGTCTTGGCGCGCTTCGGATTGACCCGGGGGTTGAATGCGCTGGGTGCCACCGGGATGCCAGCCAGCGTGGCGGTCTCGGCAACGCTCAGATCCTGCAACCGCTTGCCGAAGTAAGTCTGCGCGGCGGCGCCGAACCCATAAGCGCGCTGTCCCAGAAAGATCTGGTTGATGTAAACCTCCAGGATCCGGTCCTTGGAAAGCTCCGCCTCGATCTTGAAGGCGAGCGCGATCTCATAGATCTTGCGCGTGTAGAGCTTTTCGGTCGGCAGATAAAAGGTGCGGGCGATCTGCATCGTGATCGTGCTGCCCCCTTGGCCCCGCCGACCGCTGGCGAAATTGGCCAGCACGGCACGTGCAAGCCCGAGGTAGTCGACGCCGCTGTGCTCGTAGAAGCGATCATCCTCGGCGGCCAGGATCGCCTGCTTCAACCGAGGTGGTACGTCTGCGATCTTGACGTACTCGCGCCGCTCTTCACCGAACTCACCAATCAAAAGTCCATCTGCGCTCCAGATGCGCAGGGGAATCTTCGGGCGGTAGTCCGTCAAAGAATCGATCGGCGGCAGGTTCGAGTAGGCAATTGCAAACACATAGATCAAAAGCAGCGCTGAGCCTGCAGCGGCGCCCGCTCCAAGGACGAATAAATTCAGCGCGAGGCGGCCGGCGCGCGAAGACGGCCACGAGCTGGTGCGGACATGGGACGCGGTTGCGGAATCAGACGGCACGGATGAACTTCTGATAGATGCGAAACGTACTGGCGCCAGGGCGGCGGGCGGCACGGCGCGCTGATGCGCCAGTGTGGGAAGTCGTCTGGATTATAGGAAGCGATCAGAGGCCAGACGTACGCTTCGAACCTCGCAATGAGGCGAGTGCGTACGGCCGACCGTCACTGCGGCGTGGGCAAAATCGACAAACGGTTTCCGAGTGGATTAGTCGTCCGCAAAGCGTGTGCTCATGGCCAATGGTGGACGAATCGCACGGGAATCCCTCAAAACTGCCAGTGTTCGGCGGATCGGCTGTCTTGTGCGGCCATGTAATGTGTTGATAGCATTTGAAGTAGCATTTAACAAATCTGCGGTAAACGCTCGAAATATAAGGAAAATCTGCGGCAATTCCGGCGTGCCCGGCTGCCCGGTCCGCGTCTTCCGCGGCCTTGTTTTCCGTTAGCGATCTGACCCGCGTCCTTCGGGAGCGCTGCCTTGCCGTTCGAAATGCCGTTCTCGTCGAAGACGCCTCCCCTGGTGGGTCTCGACATTGGTTCGTCCAGCGTCAAGCTGGTCGAACTGTCGCAATCGATCGGCGGGGCGCTGCGGCTCGAGCGCTATGCGATCGAACCGCTTGCGCGCGGTGCCGTGGTCGACGGCAACATCGACAAGATCGACGTGGTTGCCGAGGCGGTGCGTCGTGCATGGCGGCGCGCCGGATCTCGCGTGAAGAATGTCGCCATGGCCCTACCGGCGTCTGCCGTCATCACAAAGCGGATCGCTCTGCCTGCCAATCTGCGCGAGGAAGAACTCGAGATGCAGGTGGAGAGCGAAGCCAATCAGTACATCCCGTTCGCATTGGATGAGGTCAGCCTGGACTTCCAGGTCTTGGGCCCGATTCCCAATGCGCCGGATGACGTCGAAGTACTGATCGCGGCGTCGCGCAAGGAAAAAGTAGAAGACCGGATGGCGGTGGTGCAGGCAGCCGGGCTGAAGCCGGTCGTTGTTGATGTCGAGTCGTATGCGATGCGCTCGGCGCTGCAGCGCCTGATCGCACAACTGCCCAGCGGCGGCGATGGCCTGGTCATCGCGGTTTTCTATGTGGGCGCGAACACGACCAGCGTGACAGTCATCCATGACGGCGAAGCGATCTACGAGCGTGAACAGCCTTTCGGTGGCCAGCAACTCACCGGAGATATCGCACGCGCTTATGGCATTCCGGCCGAAGAAGCGGAACAGAAGAAACGCAGCGGCGACCTGCCGGTGAACTATGAAAACGAGGTTCTGCGACCCTTTATCGACAGTGCCGCGACTGAGATCACGCGCGCGCTCCAGTTCTTCTTCACGTCGACGCCGTACACGCGGGTCGACCAGATCATGCTCGCCGGAGGGTCGGCGGTACTGACCGGGCTGCCAGAGGCGTTGATGGAACGCGCACAGGTTCCCACGTCCGTGATCTCGCCGTTCAAGGGCATGGAGATCGCCCCGAGCGTGCGCGAAAAGCAGTTGCGCCTGGATGCGCCTGCGCTGCTCACGCCCTGCGGGCTGGCCATGCGGAGGTTCGACTAATGGCAATCCGCATCAATCTGCTGCCGCATCGCGAGGCTCGTCGCGAACGGCAGAAAAAGCTGTTCTGGTTCTTTACCGGTGTCAGTCTGGTCGCTGGTGCGGTGCTGGTCGGGATGGTCTGGACGGTGCTGCAGGGCTATATCGGCAGCCAGATCGAGCGCAACGAATTCATCTCCGCAGAAAACCGCAAGCTCGACAATCAGATCAAGGAAATTGCGACATTGCGCCAGGAGATCGATGCGCTGCGGGCGCGGCAGCGTGCGGTCGAAGATCTGCAGGCAGACCGTAATCAACCCGTCCATATGCTGGCCGAATTGACCCGGCAAACGCCCGAGGGCATCTACCTGCGCGCGATCAAGCAGGAAGGGGCCAAGGTCAACGTCGCCGGCTGGGCGGCTTCGAATGAGCGCGTCTCCGAGTACCTGCGCAACCTGCAGAACAATTCGCAGTTCGTCGAGCGCCCGGAACTCATCGAGATCAAGGTCGCGGCACAGACGCCGCAGAACGTTCAGCGACGGCTGTTTGAGTTCTCGCTGAATTTCCACATGCGTCCGACGCCCGAGCGCGCGCAACTGCAGTCTGGCAAGACGGCACCGCGCGTGGCGCCCACGGCCGGTGCCGGCGGCCCGCCCGCGGCCGTCGCCGCCACCAAGTGATGGATCTGAGGGAAGCCTGACCCATGGCCAGTTCATCGCGCGACATTGCGTCGCAATTTAGGGGGCTCACGCTCGAGAATGTCGGCGTCTGGCCGATGCTTCCGCGCGTCACCCTGTGGGCGTTCATCATTGCGGCCTGCGCGGCCATCGGCTGGTTTGCCGTGTGGAAGTCTCAGGTCGATGAACTCGATGGCCTGCGCCAGCAGGAAGCCGATCTCAAGACCCAGTATCAGCAGAAGCTGCAACAGGCGGTCAACCTGGACGAATTGCGGCGCCAGAAGGAGCAGGTCAGCCAGTACGTCCTGACGTTGGAGAAGCAGCTTCCGAGCAAGGCGGAGATGGATGCGCTGTTGTCGGACATCAACCAGGCCGGTGTCGGTCGCGGCCTGCAGTTCGAGCTGTTTCGTCCGGGCCAAGTGAATGTCAAGGACTACTACGCTGAGCTGCCGATCGCGGTGAAAATCTCCGGCCGCTATCACGACCTCGGCGCGTTCACCGGTGATATCGCCAATCTGCCGCGGATCGTCACGCTCAACAACCTGTCGATCGTGACCGCGAAGGATGGCGTGCTGACGCTGGATACGACGGCCAAGACATTCCGTTATCTCGATGACGAAGAAGTCGCCGCCCAGCGCAAGGCGCAGCAGGCGGCCAAGGCGAAGAAGTAGGAACCGGCAATGAACTCCATTCGATGCGTTACCGCCGTCGCCGTAATCGCTGCCTTGGCTGGTTGCAGCTGGTCAAGCCAGACCGAGATTCAGCAATGGATGAACGACACCCGGCAGAACTTGAAGCCGAACGTGCAGCCGGTGCCTGAGCCCAAGGAATTCACGCCGCAGGCTTACGACAGCAAGGCTCAGGTCGATCCTTTCGACGGCCAGAAGATCGTCATGGCGGTCGCTCGACAGCAGCAAGCCCGCGCGTCGGCTTCCAACATCAAGCCGGACCTCGATCGCCGCCGGGAAACGCTCGAAGGCTTTCCGCTCGATCAGGTCCGCATGGTCGGGATGATGCGGCAGACTGGTTCGAACGTTGCGCTGCTCGAAAGCAATGGCTCGACGCACATGGTGCGCGTCGGCAATTACGTTGGCCAGAACTTTGGCCTGATTACGCGCATCTCCGAAACGGAGCTGCAGTTGAAGGAAATCGTGCAGGACGCCGCCGGCGAGTGGGTCGAACGACCTGCACGTCTTGAACTGCAGG
>LNFM01007196.1_pt1 | contig 20931 bp, 15 predicted proteins | sample 596031 | NCBI WGS metagenome assembly LNFM01 (sample SAMN04254537, study PRJNA301005) | activated carbon metagenome | isolation source: dual media filters at the Ann Arbor, Michigan drinking water treatment plant | place: USA: Ann Arbor
AGATCGCCATTTCCTTGGTGATGCCCACCAGCGTGGCGGTGGAGCCCACCATCATTTCCTGCGCGCCGCCGATCAGGGCCTGCTGCATCTGCACGTCCGAGCCCAGCGCCGCAGCACCAATGGCGCGTACCTTCATCTTGCCGCCCGATGCCTTCTCGACTTCTTCGGCAAAGAGCTTGGTGGCGCGGCCCTGGTTGGACACTTCATTGAGGCCGTAGCCAAAGCGGATGATGCGCGGCTTGAAGTCCTGGGCAGCGGCCTGGAACGAAGCGGCAAGGGCAGCCACCGACAGTGCGGCGAGCAGGGTGCGACGGAAAGTTTTCATGGTTGTCTCCATTGGCAAGGGAAAGAAAGGCACGGGAAAAAATGGTGCAGCATCGTCAACGCATCCACAGAACCGGAGCGGTCACGATCTGCGGGAATGCGACCAGCAGGGCAAGAATCAGCACGTAGGTGAACAAAAACGGATTGACGCCCTTGATGACGCTGTGCATCGAGATGCGCCCCACCCCGGCCACCACGTTGAGCACGGTGCCCACTGGTGGGGTGATGAGGCCGATGGCGCCGTTGAGCACGAACATCAGGCCGAAGTACACGGGGTCGATGCCAGCCTTGACGGCAATCGGCAGCATCACCGGCGCGAAGATCAGGATGGTGGGCGTGAGGTCGAGCGCGGTACCGATGAGCACCAGCACGATCATCATCACGGCCATCAAGAGGCGGGGGTTGTCCACCAGCGGGCCCAGCCAGCTGGTGAGCACATTGGGCAGGTCGGCCAGCGTGATCATGTAGCTGGCGACCTGCGCCCCGGCACACAGGAACATCACGACGGACGTGGTCTTGGCAGCACGCACCAGGACGCCATAAACCTCGGTGAACTTCATCTCGCGGTGAATGAACAGGGCCACCGCCAGCGCGTAGAACGCGGCCACCACTGCCGCCTCGGTGGGCGTGAACACGCCTGACTTCATGCCGCCGATGATGATGAGCGGCATCAGCAGCGCCCAGAAGGCGCGGGCCGTGGCGCGCAGGCGTGTCTTCATGGGCAGTGGCTCGCCCTGCGGCAGGTCCATGCCGCGCAGCACCCAGCGCCAGGCAAAGATCAACCCCGCGCCCATCATCAGCCCCGGCACGATGCCCGACACGAAGAGCGCCGAGATGGAGGTGTTGGTCGTCACGCCGTAGATCACGAACGGCATTGACGGCGGGATGATGGGCGCGATGATGCCGCCCGAGGCAATCAGCCCGGCAGACGTGTTCATCGGGTAGCCCTGCTGGCGCATCATGGGCAGCAGGATGGTGGCCAGCGCAGCGGTGTCTGCCAGGGCAGAGCCGCTCATGCTGGCCATGAGCACCGCGGCGCCAATGGCCACATAGCCCAGGCCGCCACGAATGTGCCCCACCCACGCCTGGGCCATGTCGATGATGCGGCGGCTGATACCGCCCGAGTTCATCAACTCACCGGCAAGAATGAAGAACGGCACGGCCAGCAGCGGAAAGCTGTCCACCCCCGCCACCAGGTTCTGGGCCAGCAGCTGCGTGTCCCAGAAGTCGAGCACCCAGGCCATGCCGGCGCCCGTGAGCACCAGGGCGAGGCCCATGTTCATGCCGGTCGCCATCAGCACCAGCATGCCCAGCGAGAAAACGATGAAGGCCTGCGCTTCAGCCCCGATGGGGAGCATCATGGTCATTCCACCTCGGCGCCGTGACCCAGGTCCAGCGGCTTGCGTTGAAGAAGTTCGAGCAGCGCCATGGCACCGATGGCCACCGCGCACAGCAGCGCGGGCAACGGCAGCAGTGCGGCTGAATAGCCCAGCACCACCGAATGGCTGCCCAAGCCCACGACCACCTGCTGCCAGGCGCCCCAGCCCAGCATGGCGCAGGCGGCCAGCACCAGCACGCGCACCAGGGCCGTCAGCAGGGCAAAGGCAGCGCGGCGTTTTGCCAGCAGCCCCGCAAGGCTCGTGAACGCCATGTGCTCGCCCGCCGGGTAGGCTGCCGCCGCTCCGATGAACACCATCCACACGAACAGCAGGCGCGAAAGCTCTTCGCTGGCAGCGATACCGCTGCCAAAGCCGTAGCGCAGCACCACGTTGACGAACACCGCCAGCGCCATCACGGCCAGGCAGCCAGCCATCAGTACATGGGCGGTTTTTTCGAGACGCCCCCGGCTTCGCGAAGCGCGAGTGCCGGCAAGAAGGTCGGAATCGCTCATGCGGCCTCCGCGGGGATGATCCAGGCAGAGACCTGCTGCTGGAGGGTGGTCAGAGGCGCCAGCGCATCCACACGCAGGACCCCTGGCTCTCCCACTGGCGACTCCAGCGTTGCAAACTGGCTGTCCACCAGCGCCGCCGAGAAGAAATGGACGCCTGCGCGGGCAGCCACACGCTGGCCTGCGGTGATCCGGTCGATGTCCAGGTACACAAACCGCAGCGCAGGGCACGCCGCGCGAAGCCGGTCGCGGTAACTCTTCTTCAGGGCGGAGCACGTCAGCACGGCCCCCTCCGGACGCGCCTGGAGCAACTGCCCCAGTGTCTGGAGCCAGCCTTCGCGGTCGCTGTCGGTCAGGGCAATGCCCTGGCGCATCTTCGCCAGGCTGGCCGGGCTGTGGTGGTCATCGCCCTCGATCAGCGGCAGGCGCTCGGCAGCGGCCAGCGCCGCACCCAGGCTGGACTTGCCACACCCCGCGACGCCCATCACGACCAGAGACAAGGAAAAAGGGGCAACATCCATGATTGGTAGCGCTATCCAATGAACCTGTAAAAAAGCATCCCTCACGGATGCGTCAAAATAAACTCTGCTGCGAGCTGCAGCACGTCCATGTCGCTTGGAACTGGTTGTCACAGCGCATGGACAGCGCTATCCTAACCAGATCCTCCTCACCACCGATTGCGGGTTTACCCTTGAACAAACCAGATGCAAGACGCCGCTCCAGCGGGCGCACCACCCTGAGCGATGTCGCCAGGCTTGCCAGCGTGAGTCCCATCACCGCCTCGCGCGCACTGCGGGGCGAACGCGGGGTCGCGCAGGAACTGGTACAGCGCGTGAAGGATGCCGCCCAGCAACTCGGGTACGTTCCTGACCCAGCCGCACGTGCGCTGGCGTCGCAGCGCAGTGTGCAGGTGCCTGTGCTTGTGCCCCTGCTTTCCAACACGCTGTTTGTCGATGTGCTGGACGCCGTGCACCGCACCCTGTTTCCCCATGGCTACCAGGCCCTCATCGGTGTAACCCATTACGACCCCGGTGAAGAAGAACAGCTGCTGCGCACCTATCTGGCGCATCGCCCGGCCGGGCTGCTGGTCACGGGGTTTGACCGCACTGAAGCCTCACGTCAGCTCATTGCCGCCAGCGGCGTGCCCTGCGTACACCTGATGGAGATGACCACCGCCAGCGGGGTGTACTGCGTGGGCTTTTCGCAGCAAGACGCCGGACACGCCATGACAGCCCATCTGCTGCAGCGCGGCTACCGCCGCGTGGCCTTCGTCGCGGCGCAACTGGACCCGCGCACCATGCAGCGGGCCGAGGGCTACCGCCGCTGCCTGCGCGAGGCCGGGCTGTACGAGCCGCGGCTGGAACTGCTCAGCCCGCAGCCGTCTTCGATGCGCCTGGGCGGCGAGCTGCTGGAAGAGCTGCTGCGCACGCGCCCTGGCGTGGACGCCGTCTTCTTTTGCAACGACGACCTCGCACAAGGCGGCTTGCTGGCCGCGCAGCGCCTGGGCATTGCGGTACCGGCCAGCGTGGCGATTGCAGGGTTCAACGACCTGGCCGGCAGCGACCAGATGCTGCCGCCGCTGACCACCGTACGTACGCCCCGCTCTGCCGTGGGTGAAGCCAGCGCAACGATGCTGCTGGCGCTCATGCGCGGAGAAACGCCGGCGCAGAACTCGGCCGATCTGGGCTTTGAACTGATGGTGCGCGCCAGCACCTGAGGTGACCTGACCAGGCCCACGCCAGCGCCTGGCTTGCGCCCCGCGCGAGCGCGAGCATTCACCTGACCAATGCCGGCCTGCCCACAGCGCGGCAGTCGCTGGCGCACGGCCCGCTGGCGGCCAGGCACAGGGCGCATCGGGGCACTCCTCTCAGCCTGCAAGCGGGTGATGCCATGGACGGTGGTCGCCCACTCCGGACATCCACACCGTCTGCGCATCAGTCGGGCGCACCAGAACCTGCGCGACCGCGGAAGCCGGCCCTGCGCGCCCCAGCCACTTGCCACAGCCCGCCCGCATCGTTTTTCAGACAATCTATTTGCACATATCGAGCGTCGATCGCACGGCAGAAGATCGCCTTTCCTGAAGAAAAATTGCAAATACTGAACAAATTCAGGGTAAATACTCATCCCACAAACAACGACAACTGTTTGACATACATTCCGCATCAAACCACAATACGACAATACCTTGTCTTATTTATCCTTTCCACCCGCCCCGTTCATCGGGTGGAACCTTGAACCCACAGGAGTCACCCCATGCGCAATCTCAGCGGAAAAACAGTGATCGTCACCGGCGGCGGTGGCGGCATTGGCGGAGCCACCTGCCGCCGTTTTGCCGACGAAGGCGCCAAGGTGGCAGTGTTCGACATGAATCTGGAGGCAGCCGAAAAAGTGGCCGCCAACATTCGCTCTGCCGGTGGCGAGGCCAGCGCATTCCAGTGCGACATCACCCAGCGCGACCAGGTCGATGCCGCAGTGCAGGCAGCAGAGGCCACGCTGGGCCCCATCGACGTGCTGGTGAACAACGCTGGCTGGGACGTCTTCAAGCCCTTCACCAAGACCGTGCCCGCCGAATGGGACAAGCTGATTGCCATCAACCTCACCGGCGCCCTGCACATGCTGCACGCGGTGCTGCCCGGCATGGCTGAACGCAAGGCGGGTCGCATCGTCAACATCGCGTCCGACGCAGCCCGTGGCGGCTCGTCGGGCGAAGCGGTGTATTCGGCCTGCAAGGGAGGACTGGTGGCCCTGTCCAAGACGCTGGCGCGTGAGCACGCCCGCCAGAACATCACTGTCAACGTGGTCTGTCCGGGCCCTACCGACACCGCCCTGCTGGCTGGCGTAGCCGAAGGCGCGCGCGACCCGGCCAAGCTGCTCGAGGCCTTCCGCAGCGCCATCCCGCTCGGGCGCCTGGGCCAGCCGGACGACCTGGCCAGTGCCATCGCCTTCTTTGGCAGCGATGACGCCGGCTTCATCACCGGGCAGGTCATCTCTGTCTCCGGCGGTCTCACGATGCACGGCTGACCGCGCGCCCCACCTTCAACGCACACCCGAGGAGCATTCCATGAATTTCGAAGACATCCTGTACGAAGTCCGCAACGGCGTGGCATGGATCACCATCAACCGCCCCGACAAGATGAACGCGTTTCGTGGCACCACCTGCGACGAGCTCATCAAGGCGCTCAACAAGGCCGGCTATGACCGCGACGTGGGCTGCATCGTGCTGGCTGGCGCTGGCGAAAAGGCCTTCTGCACGGGCGGCGACCAGTCGGCCCACGACGGCAACTACGACGGCCGCGGCACCATCGGCCTGCCGATGGAAGAGCTGCACACCGCCATCCGCGACGTGCCCAAGCCGGTCATCGCCCGCGTCCAGGGCTTTGCCATTGGTGGCGGCAACGTGCTGTGCACCATCTGCGACCTGACCATCTGCTCCGACAAGGCCATCTTTGGCCAGGTGGGCCCCAAGATGGGCTCGGTAGACCCGGGCTACGGCACCGCCTTCCTGGCCCGTGTGGTGGGCGAGAAAAAGGCGCGCGAGATCTGGTACCTGAACAAGCGCTACTCCGGCCAGGAAGCCGTGGACATGGGCCTGGCCAACATCTGCGTGCCGCACGAACAGCTCGATGCAACGGTGCAGGAATGGGCCGAGACCATCTGCGAACGCAGCCCCACCGCAATTGCCATTGCCAAGCGCAGCTTCAACATGGACACCGCCCACCAGAGCGGCATCGCCGGCATGGGCATGTACGCCTTGAAGCTGTACTACGACACCGAGGAATCGCGCGAGGGCGTGAACGCGCTCAAGGAAAAGCGCAAGCCCGAGTTCCGCAAGTACGCCAAGTAAGCCCAGGAGCCCCGCGATGAACCCGAACCCTTACATCGACGAAGACCTGCAGGCACTGGCCGAAACCGTGCGCCGCTTTGCCGACGAGCGCGTCAAGCCCGGATTCCTGGAGCGCGACAAGACGCGCGACCTTGACCGCACCTTGCTGCGCGAGATGGGCGAGCTCGGGTTCATCTGCCCCGAGTTGCCCGAGCAGTTTGGCGGAATGGGCATGGGCTGTCTGGCCGCGGGCGTGATCCACGAAGAGATCGCGCGCGCCGACCTGAGCTTTTCGTACCTGAACCTGCTGGCCTCGCTCAACAGCCAGATCCTTTCGAAGTACGGCAACCCTGACATCGTCGGTCCGTGGCTCCGGAAGATCGTGCAGGGCGAAGCCATTTGCGCCATAGCGCTGACCGAGCCACGTGGTGGATCGGACGCGGCCAACCTGCGGCTGCGTGTGGAGCGGGATGGTGACTTCTACGTCATTAACGGCGAGAAGACCTCCATCTCTGCCGCCGACCAGGCCGACATCGCCGTGGTGTTCGGCCGTACCGGCACACCCGAGTCGGGCGCGCACGGCGTGACCGCCCTGCTGGTGCCCATGGACACCCCGGGCCTGACCACCAACCGCTTCGACTGCCACGGCCAGCGCGCCATTGGCCGCGGCTCCATCTTCTTCGAGAACGTGCGCATCCCGGTCAGCCACCGGCTGGGGGATGAGAACAAGGGCTTTGTGCAGGTGATGCACGGGTTCGACTTCTCGCGCTCGCTGATTGGCCTGCAGTGCCTGGCCGTGGCGCGTGTGGCACTGGACGAAACCTGGGAATACATCACCCAGCGCCAGGCGTTTGGCCAGCCTCTGTCGGCCTTCCAGGGTGTGACGCACCCGCTGGCGCAGTACGACACCGAAGTGGAAGGCGCGCGCCTGGTGTGCCTGCAGGGCCTGTGGCTCAAGGACAAGGGCCTGCCGCATTCAGCCGAGGCCGGCATGGCCAAGTGGTGGGGCCCGAAGCTCGCCTACGACGTGATCCACCAGTGCCTGCTGTGCTTTGGCCACGGCGGCTACGACCGCGGGCCGATGGAGCAGCGCCTGCGCGACGTGCTGGGCTTCCAGATCGGCGACGGCACGGCGCAGATCATGAAAACCATCATCGCGCGCACCCGCGCCGGCCGCAAGAACGTACCGGCCTGACCGGCCCCGTTCCACCACCAGAGCAGGAGACAAGACCATGGAATTCGATGCCGTTCTCATCCCGGCCCGCCGCGCCCAAAGCGTGGCCGATGGCTTCTGGCCCGACCGCACCATCAATGACGAGCTGGATGCCTGCGTGGCCGCCTGCCCCGACAAGCTGGCGCTGACGGCCGTGCAGGCCGAAAGCGGCACCACCACGCGCTTCACCTACCGCAAACTGGCCGCCATGGCCGACCGCGTGGCGGTGGGCCTTGCCCAGCTGGGCGTGGGCAAGAACGACATCGTAGCCTGCCAGCTGCCCAACTGGTGGCAATTCACCGTGGTGTACCTCGCCTGCTCCCGCATCGGCGCAGTGATGAACCCGCTGATGCACATCTTCCGCGAGCGCGAGCTGTCGTTCATGCTCCAGCACGGCGAGGCCAAGGTGCTGATCGCGCCCAAGGTGTTCCGGGGTTTCGACTTTGAGCAGATGGTCACTGCGCTGCAGCCCAGCCTGCCGCACCTGCAGCACATTGTGGTGGTGGGCGGCACTGGCGCCAACAGTTTCGAGGCCCTGCTCAGCGACCCCGCCTGGGAGGACACCCCCGGCGCGCAGGACATCCTCACGCGCCACCGCCCGGGCCCGGACGACGTCACCCAGATCATCTACACATCGGGCACCACGGGCGAGCCCAAGGGCGTGATGCACACGGCCAGCACGGTGATGGCCAACATCATTCCGTACGCGCAGCGCCTGCAGCTCGACGCCCAGGACATCGTGCTCATGGCCTCGCCCATGGCGCACCAGACCGGCTTCATGTACGGCCTGATCATGCCGATCCTGCTCAAGGCCAGCGCGGTGATTTACGACGTGTGGGAGCCGCTCAAGGCCATCGATCTGATACGCGCCGAAGGCTGCAGCTTCACCATGGCCTCCACGCCGTTCCTGACCGACCTGGCCAAGAACGTGGCCGAATCCGGCAAGACCGTGCCCACGCTCAAGACGTTCCTGTGTGCAGGCGCACCCATCCCCGGCCCGCTGGTGGAGCAGGCGCGGGCCGTGCTGGGCACCAAGATCGTGTCGGCATGGGGTATGACGGAAAACGGCGCCGTGACGCTGATCCGGCTGGATGACCCGGACGAACGCGCCTTCACCACCGACGGCTGCCCCCTGCCGGGCGTGGAGCTCAAGATCGTCGACTTCGATGGCGCAGTCCAGCCCGCCGGGCAGGCCGGCAAGCTCATGGTGCGCTCGGTGTCCAACTTTGGCGGCTACCTCAAGCGCCCGCACCTCAACGGCACCGACGCCGAAGGCTGGTTTGACACCGGTGACCTCGCCCGCGTGGACGAGCAAGGCTATGTGCGCATCACCGGCCGCAGCAAGGACGTGATCATCCGCGGCGGCGAGAACATTCCGGTGGTGGAGATCGAGGCGCTGCTGTACCGCCACCCCGCCATCGCCATGGCAGCAGTGGTGGCCTACCCCGACGAGCGCATGGGCGAGCGCGCCTGCGCGGTGGTCGTACCCAAGCCGGGTCAGACCGTGGACCTGCCTTCGATCGTGGAGTTCATGAAGTCGCAGAAGGTGGCCATGCAGTACATCCCTGAGCGCCTCATCCTGCGCGACGCCATGCCGTCCACGCCGTCCGGAAAGATCCAGAAATTCAAGCTGCGCGAAATGCTGCGCGAGCAGGCGGGCTAAAGGCCGCCACCGTTTTCCCGTCGACCACTACAACAGACCCGCAGGAGACAACGACATGTTCACACGCACACTTTCCCCCATGCGCAGGCGCCTCATCCAGTCGGCCGCCATCGCGCTCTGCGCCATGGGCGCCATCGGTACCGCGCAGGCGCAGGCCTGGCCCACCAAGCCCATCAAGATCGTGGTCGGCTTTGCCCCCGGCGGCACCACCGATGTGATGGCACGCGTCATGGCCCAGTCGCTCAGCGAAGCCCTGGGCCAGCCCGTGGTGGTGGACAACAAGCCCGGCGCCAGCAGCAACCTGGCAGCTGCCGAAGTGATTCGCGCCCCGGCTGACGGCCACACTTTTCTGGTGTCACCCACTTCCGTCGAAACCGCCAACCCGTTCCTCTTCAAACAGACCATTTCTCCGGCCAAGGACCTGACCCCCGTGGCCGGCGTGGGACGCAGCCAGATGTACCTGGTAGTCAAGCCGCAGTCCACGTTCAAGGACGCCAAAGAACTTGTGGCCTTCGCCCGCGCCAATCCGGGGAAGATGTCATACGCATCCGCAGGCCCGGGCACGCCGCCGCACCTGGCGGGCGAGCTGTTCAAAAAGGTGACCGGCGTTTTTGCCACGCACATCCCCTACCGCGGCGCAGCACCCGCGCTGCAGGACGTGATGTCCAACCAGGCGGACTATGTGTTTGACCCCGGCATCGCCTTCCCGCATGTGCGCGCGGGCAAGGTGCGCATGCTGGCCGTGGCAGGGGCCAAGCGGTCCTCGTTCTTCCCCGATGTGCCCACCCTGGCCGAGCTGGGCTTCAAGGGCGCCGAGCTGGACATCTGGTTTGGCATGTGGGCACCCAATGGCACGCCCGCCGATGTCACCGCACGCATGGCCCGCGAGATCGCCAAGGTGCTCGCCCTGCCCGCCACCAAGAGCCGCTATGAGTCGCTGGGCGCTGAACCGGTGGGCATGGACAACGCGGAGTTCCGCACCCTGCTGGCCGAAGAAGCCAAACTGCTTTCCGGTCTGATCCAGGAAGCCAAGATCAACATAGACTGACCGGCTTGGGCCACCAGCCCACCGAGGTTTCACCATGAACGAAGCTCTGGTTCTGACGGAGACACAGGGCCGGGTGGGCGTGATCACGCTCAACCGCCCCCAGCAACTCAACGCCCTCAGCGACACGCTGATGGACCAGCTGGGTGCCGCCCTGCTGGCGTTTGACGCCGATGACGGCATTGGCGCCATCGTCATCACCGGCAGCCCCCGGGCGTTTGCGGCCGGGGCCGATATCGCCGCCATGGCCGACTGGTCGTTCATGGATGTGTACCGCGGCGCCTTCATCACGCGCAACTGGGAAACCATACGCCAGGTGCGCAAGCCGGTGCTGGCGGCGGTGGCCGGCTTTGCCATGGGCGGCGGCTGTGAACTTGCACTGGCCTGCGACATCATCGTGGCAGCCGAATCGGCCCGCTTTGCCCTGCCCGAAATCAAGCTGGCCATGCTGCCCGGCGCCGGCGGAACGCAGCGCCTGCCGCGCGCCATCGGCAAGGCCAAGGCAATGGACATGTGCCTGTCGGCCCGCACGCTCGACGCGCACGAGGCCGACCGCTATGGGCTGGTATCGCGCGTGGTGCCCGATGCCGAGCTTCTGGCCCAAACGCTGGAGCTGGCCACGCAGATTGCCGGCTTCTCGCTGCCTGCGCTCATGGCTATCAAGGCATCGGTCAACCGCGCCTGGGAAAGCCCGCTCACCGAAGGCATCCTGTTTGAGCGCCACGCGCTGTACGAGCGCTTTGCCAGTGCCGATGCGCATGAGGGCATGCACGCCTTCCTCGACAAGCGCGCGCCAAAGTTCGCGCACCGCTGAGCGCCAGGCGACCGGGTTGGGGTGCACCTGCGGCACAGAAGCCGCAGAGCGTTCAGCCCTCGGCCTCACCGCCGGTATCGAGCCGCTGCATGTTGTCCAGTAGCTTGAGCAGGTAGTGCAGCGTGTGCGTGATGTCGCCCACTGAAAACTCGTCCAGTGCGGCCTCGTAGTAGGCGTCAATCTTGGGTCGCGCCTTCACCAGCCAGACCATGCGCCCCGTGTCCGTCATCTTGATGAGGCGGGACCTGCGGTCCTTTTCATCGGTCTCCATGCAGATGTGCCCGTCGCGCTCCAGCCGCCCGATCACACCTGCCAGGTTCTGGCGGCTGACCAGCAGGTAGCGCGCCAGTTCATTGACGCCCATACCCTGCTGTGCCTCCTCGCGCGAGAGGGCTCCGAGCACCGCCCATTGCTGGGTGGTGAGACCCTCGCTCTCCACTGCGCGCGAACCTGTCTTGTGCAAAAGATTGGCGCATTGGTACAACCTGAAGAACAGGCGATTGGCCAGTTCCATGCGGGCGATCTGGGCTTTGGAATCAACAGGGAGCATGCGTGGATCTTTCGGCGCTGCCAAGGGCAGCGAAGTGCATTGAAAAGACAATGTATTGTCTCACTTGCACCCGAAAAGCGGTACCCACCCCACAACGATTTCCGCTGAATTTCGGCGCAGCCGGTGCGGCAGCCCGTGGATCGCACATGATGGGCCGCGCGGCCTGATTCCGCCCGTTCGTGCATGGCAACGAACCGGCCCGCAGGTCTTTATGACGACGTGAGCGCCCGGGTGCCTGCCGCCGCCTTCATCTCGCGGCGCAGGGCTACCGCGTCGCGGCCCGGGGCCGGCGCCGATGCATCCACGCGGAACACCTGCACCGTCTCGGTCACGGTCTGGGCCAGTTCGTTGAGGTGCATCGCAGATGCCGCGTTCTGCTCGACCAGCGCAGCGTTCTGTTGCGTGATCGTATCGAGCTGCGCCACCGCTGAGTTGACCTGGGAGATGCCGCTGAGCTGCTCGATGGAGGCGTTGTTGATCTCGCCGATCAGCGTGCCCACGCGGCGGACCAGCTCCAGGGCTTCCGACATGGTCTTCTGGGCCTGGTCGGTTTTTTGATGGCCTTCCGAGACGGTTGCAGCCGATGCATCGATGAGCTGCCGGATCTCCTTGGCGGCAGACAGGGTGCGGTGCGACAGGCTGCGCACTTCCGCTGCCACCACCGCGAAGCCGCGCCCCTGTTCGCCGGCGCGGGCGGCTTCCACAGCTGCGTTCAACGCAAGGATGTTGGTCTGGAACGCAATACTGTCAATGAGCTGCGTGATCTCGCTGATGCGGCCTGAGGACGACTGGATCTGTTTCATGGTGTCTGCCACGCTGTCGACCGCAGCGCTGCTGCGTTCGGCCACCGTGGAGGCCTGCGACGCGAGCGAGGTTGCCTGCCGGGCCGACTCGGCCGTCTGGCGCACGGTGCCGGTGATTTCTTCCATCGAGGCAGCGGTCTGCTCGAGGTTACTGGCCTGCGACTCGGTACGGGCCGACAGATCCTGGTTGCCTTCGGCAATCTCGCGGGTGGAAACCTGCATGCGACCGCTCTCCTGGCGCGCATCCCGGACGATCGACATCAGGTTCACGTTGAGTTGCGCCAGGGCCTGCTGCAGGAAGCCTACGGTGTCATCGCGAGTCACAGTGATTTTCTGGGTCAGATCCCCTGCCGCCATGCGGTTGGCCCACACCAGCATCTGGCGCAGTGGCGCAATGGTGATCGTGTGCAGATACACGGCTGAACCCACCGCCAAGGCCAGCACGGCCAACCATGCAAGCACTGCCCCCATCGAAAGCGATGCACCGCCCACCATTGCTGCGCCAAAGGCAGCCAGCACCACGAGCGACTGCACCACCACCATCTTGGCGGCCGGGCCCAGGCGGGCCAGTGACGCCAGACGCCCCGACAGGTCCATCTTGACCAGCCTGCCGGCGCGCAGCACATGCACCGCCTTGCCGGCGGCTTTTTCATCACGCATGGTCTTGTAAAGCTGCTCCGCGTTCTGGATCTGCTCTCGGGTGGCCTCGGTACGCACCGACATGTAACCCAGAGGGGTGTTGCCATCCATCAGGGGGGTGACGTTCGCCATGACCCAGTAGAAGGTGCCATCCTTTCGCCGGTTCTTCACCGGCGCAGACCACGGAATACCCTTTTCAATGGTGGCCCACATGTCGCGAAAAGCCTCTTCGGGCATTTCAGGGTGCCGGATCATGTTGTGGGGCTGGCCCAGCAACTCTTCCTTTTCATAGCCGCTCACCTCGATGAAGGTAGGGTTGCAGTAAAGGATGCGACCTTTCAGATCGGTCGTCGAAACCAGCGTTTCCCCCTTTGGGAAAAGGTACTCGTGCTGGCTTACGGGCAGATTTACGCGCATGACTTGACTCCTTGAGACCGGCCCAGGGCATTCGCACCGTGCCGGGTAGTAACCATGTTCATTCCCGAATTCATCATAGGAGTGCAGCGTTTGAAAGCAAATGTAAACCCCCAAAAATGCAAAACAGCAAAACTGCTTTCAAATCATTCCAATTTGATTAATACAGCGTCGATTGTCGAAAAATCGGGCAGAAACGTTACTTAGCCCTCCGTCCGGGCCTCCATCGCGCACCGGAGCCCACCAAACTGATCCGATTTGACCGCGGTCATTTTTTTGGGGCCTCACCAATAAGTGTTGCCCCGCGCTGACGCCAGTCTCGCGACTGCCCCACCACGGTGCAAAAACTCTGGCACGCACCTTGCAGTGAGAAATCATGCAGGCCCCACCGGTGGCCTGATGCCCAGTGCAACGGCGCACCTTGCGGCAGACAGGACGAAGGCGTCCCCACATGCAGTTTCGAACACTCGAAGCTGCATCGTGTGGACGCCTTTTTTGTTTTTGAATCACGCCCGCGGCATGCCGCGGCGCAGGGGAATCACGATGATGAAAAAGCTCAAGCTGGTGATGGTGGGGAACGGCATGGCCGGCGTGCGCACGCTGGAAGAGCTGCTCAAGATCGCACCTGACCTGTATGAGATCACGGTGTTTGGCGCAGAGCCCCACCCCAACTACAACCGTATCCTGCTGTCGCCGGTGCTGGCAGGCGAGCAGACCATTGACGAGATCATCCTCAACGACTGGCAGTGGTATGCGGACCATCACATCACGCTGCACACCGGCTTCACCGTGACAGATGTCGACCGCGTTCATCGCGTGGTGAGCGCCACAAGCCAGAACGGCGACGTGATCACCGCCGAGTACGACCGCCTCATCATGGCGACAGGCTCCAACCCGTTCATCTTGCCCATTCCCGGCAAGGACCTGCAAGGCGTGCTGGCCTACCGCGACATTGCAGACACGCAGGCGATGATTGACGCCGCCGCCACGTACAGGCACGCCGTGGTCATCGGCGGCGGACTGCTAGGCCTGGAGGCCGCCAACGGCCTCATGAAGCGCGGCATGCAGGTGACCGTGGTGCACGTGGGCGACTGGCTCATGGAGCGCCAGCTCGACGATGTGGCTGGCAAGATGCTGCAGAAGTCGCTGACCGAGCGCGGCATGCAGTTCCTGATGGGCGCACAGACAGCTGAACTGGTGGGCAACGCAGAAGGCCGTGTGGCCGCCGTGAAGTTCAAGGATGGCGCGCAGGTGCCGGCCGATCTGGTGGTGATGGCCGTGGGCATACGCCCCAACACCGCTCTGGCCGAAAAGATGCGCCTGCACGTGAACCGCGGCATCGTGGTGAGCGACACGCTGCAGACCACCACCGACGCCCGCATCTATGCCGTGGGCGAATGCGCGGCACACCGGGGCATCGCCTATGGTCTGGTGGCCCCGCTGTTCGAGCAGGGCAAGGTGCTGGCCAACCACCTGGCCGAGTTCGGTATCGGCCGATACCAGGGCTCGCTCACATCCACCAAGCTCAAGGTGACGGGCATCGACCTGTTCAGCGCAGGCGACTTCCAGGGTGGTGAAGACACCGAGGAAATCGTGATGAGCGACCCCTTTGGCGGCGTGTACAAAAAGCTCGTCATCAAAAACGACAAGCTGGTGGGCGCCTGCCTGTATGGCGACACGGTGGACGGCAGCTGGTACTTCAAACTGCTGCGCGACGGCCGCAGCGTGACCGACATCCGCGACAAGCTGATGTTTGGCGAGAGCAACATCGGCGACGTGGGCCACCAGGGCCAGAGCAAGGCATCGGCCATGGCCGACACCGACGAGGTGTGCGGCTGCAATGGCGTGACCAAGGGCGCCATCTGCAAGGCCATCAAGGACAAGGGTTTGTTCACCCTGGACGAGGTGCGCAAGCACACCAAGGCCAGCGCATCGTGCGGCTCTTGCACCGGGCTGGTCGAGCAGATCATCATGTTCACCGCAGGTGGCGACTACAGCGCCACGCCCAAGACCAAGGCCATGTGCGGCTGTACCGACCACGGCCACCAGGCGGTGCGCGAGGCCATCCGCGCCAACAAGCTCCTGACCATTGGCGATGTGTTCAAGTTCATGGAATGGAAGACGCCCAACGGCTGCGCATCCTGCCGCCCGGCTGTCAATTACTACCTGATCAGCACCTGGCCCAAGGACGCGAAGGACGACCCGCAAAGTCGCGCCATCAACGAGCGCAGTCACGCCAACATCCAGAAGGACGGCACTTACAGCGTGATCCCGCGCATGTGGGGCGGCGAGACCACGGCCGACGAGCTGCGCCGGATTGCCGATGCCGCCGACAAGTACAACATCCCCACCATCAAGGTCACGGGCGGCCAGCGCATCGATTTGCTGGGCGTGAAGAAGGAAGACCTGGTCAACGTGTGGAAGGACATCGGCATGCCCAGCGGCCATGCCTACGCCAAGGCGCTGCGCACGGTCAAGACTTGCGTGGGCAGCGAATGGTGCCGCATGGGCACGCAGGACAGCACCCAGATGGGCAAGGACCTGGAGCGCGCCATGTGGCGCATGTACGCCCCGCACAAGGTCAAGTTTGCCGTCAGCGGCTGCCCGCGCAATTGCGCCGAGGCGGGCATCAAGGACGTGGGCATCATCGGCGTGGACAGCGGCTGGGAGATGTACATCGCCGGCAACGGCGGCATCAAGACCGAGGTGGCGCACTTCTTCACCAAGCTGAAAACCGCCGAGGAAGTGCTGGAGTACACCGGCGCATTCTGCGAGCTGTACCGCCAGGAAGGCTGGTACCTGGAGCGCACCGTGCACTACGTGAACCGTGTGGGCCTGGACTATGTGAAAAAACGCATCCTTGATGACCACGAAGGCCGCAAGGCGCTGTGGGAACAACTGCAATTTGCACTGGACGGCGAGCCGGACCCCTGGTTCGAGTTTGACAAGGCGGCCGTGGACACGCGGCAGTTTGTGCCCCTGGGCACCTGACCCACTGACGGAGATCATTGATGCAACGACGCGCTCTTTTGTCGGCCGCGGGCTGCACGACCGCCTGGGGGGCCATGGGCCTGCTCATGCCGGGAGCAAAAGCAAATGCCCAGGTCAACGACCTGAACGATGCCATCAACAAGGCCGGACGCCAGCGCATGCTGAGCCAGCGCATGGCAAAGGCATGGCTGACGCTGGCCCACCAGGCGGACACCCCGGCCGCACGCAACGTGATGGACCAGTCTGTCACCCTGTTCGAGCGCCAGCTCGCCGAGCTCAAGGCCTTTGCGCCCACACCCGCGATCCGCGAAACCTACGACAAGCTGGGCAGCGCGTGGACGGCCCAAAAGGCGGCACTGATGGGAACGGTGCCGTCCCGCGACGGTGCAGCGGCGTTGCTGCAGGCCGATGCGCGCGTACTGGCTCTGGCGCACCAGGGCACCGTGCAGTACGAAACCGCCTCCGGCAAGCCGGTGGGACGCCTGGTGAACATGGCAGGCCGACAGCGCATGCTGAGCCAGCGCATGGCCAAGTTCTGCCTTGCGGCCATGCTGTCGGTAGACGCGGCGGCCGCCACAGCCGAGATCGCCAAGGCACGCACAGAATTCCTGGCCGCCAACGAGGTCTTGCGCAACGCCCCTGAAGCGACCCTGCGCATCCGGCAGGAGCTGCTGCTGGCCGACGGGCAATGGGTGTTCTTTGACGCTGCGTTGCAACGCATGGGCAACGCCAGCCAGAACAGCTTTCGCCAGGTGTCGGAGGTCTTCGTGAGCAGCGAAAACCTGCTCGCCAGCATGGACCGCATCACCGGCATGTACGCCGCGCTGGCTGCCTGACGAGCCGCGCAACACCCACGACCCGATACAAAGACGAGGACCCATCCCATGACCGAATGGAAACCGATATGCCGCGTGGACGACATCCCCGTGCTGGGCTCGCGCCGTGTGGCGCGCCCGCAGGGGCTGGATGTGGCGATCTTCCGCAATGATAGTGGTGGCGTGTTCGCCCTGCTGGACCGCTGCCCGCACAAGGGTGGCCCGCTCTCGCAGGGCATTGTGTTTGGCACACATGTGGCCTGCCCCATGCACAACTGGACGATCGGCCTGTGCGATGGGCAAGCCGCCGCTCCTGACGAGGGATGCACGCCGAAGTTTGCCGTGAAGGTGGAGGACGGGGTGGTGTTTCTGGATGTGCAGGAGCTGGCGACTGTGGCTACGGACCTGACGCGGCCGGTGGCGGGGCCTGCGCGCAGGGTGTCGGTGGCTTGAGGAGGCGTGTGATGCCGGCGCTCCAACCGTTCGGGCTGAGCTTGTCTCAACCTTCGTTTGATGTGGCTGCCGCATGCCGTTTTTCAGGGCGGAGGCCGGGAGTCGCCCGGCGTGCGAGTAACTTTCTTTCGCGTCGCCGAAAGAAAGTCACCAAAGAAAGGGCGACCCCGCTGTCTGTGCTCGTGCGTGGGGCGCGCTGCGGAACTCGCTGCGCGCCTGCGGCGCTCCGCTCAGACAGCCGCAGCGAGTCAGTCCACGAAGCGTGTGCCCTTCGGCACACGCCGCCCCACGCCCTACGCTCCTCGGCGCACACAGAGGGGATGGGGGAACGGACATCCATTCGGGCCATTGCTTCGCTCGGCCCAGGTTCGCGGGCGCAGGCGCCTCGCGCAGCCAGGCGCCGCTGGCGCCCGGCGCGGCCCATACCGGGTCGAGCGCAGCGACGACCCGTGTGGCTGTTCGGCTGTTCGGCTCTCACCCCCTTCTGGCTGCGCCTGCGCCGGGGCGGTTGCAGGGTGGCAGTCGCGCAAGTGCGCGGCTGCTTCGTCAACTGACTCGCCGCGGCTGTCCGAGCGGCGCTGCGCAGCAGCACAGCGAGTTCCGCGGCGCACCCCGCAACCGCACCGGCGCAGGTTTGCCCCGCAGCGAAGCGAAGGGGTCGCAGACTGAGGGTCGCCTTTTCTTTGCTTACTTTCTTTTGGCGAAGCAAAAGAAAGTGAGTCGCTCGCCGGGCGAATCCCGGCTCCCGCCCTGAGCACACGCAAGCGGTAGCCACACCAAAAAGCCAAAGAAAGCTCATCCGGATGCCAAACACCAGACAGCTATCGAATAAATAGCAACAAGCGCTTATGAATCAAGCGCCACACCCCAAAAACACCCCAAACACGCCATGCAAGAAACCAAATCCACCTGCCCCTACTGCGGCGTAGGCTGCGGCGTGATCATCGAGTCCGAAGGCCCGCAAATCACCGGCGTGCGCGGCGACCCCGCCCACCCCGCCAACTTCGGCCGCCTGTGCACCAAGGGCTCCACCCTGCACCTCACCGCCACCGGCCCGGTGACGATGCAAACCCGCCTGCTGCATCCCCTGCACCGCACCCAGCGCGGCGGCGCACCCGCACCGCTGGCATGGGACACTGCCCTGACCCTGGCAGCCGACAAATTCGCCGCCACCATCGCGCAACATGGCCCCGACTCGGTCGGCTTCTACGTCAGCGGCCAGCTGCTCACCGAGGACTACTACGTTTTCAACAAGCTGGCCAAGGGCCTCATCGGCACCAACAACATCGACACCAACTCGCGCCTGTGCATGAGCAGCGCGGTGGCGGGCTACAAGCAGACCCTGGGCGCCGACGCGCCCCCCGCCTGCTACGACGACGTGAACCATGCGCAGTGCCTCTTCATCGTGGGCAGCAATGCGGCCTGGGCGCACCCGGTTTTGTTCAGACGCATTGAAGATGCTCGCGCTGCCAACCCGGGCATGAAGGTCATCGTGGCGGACCCGCGCCGCACCGACACGGCGGGCATGGCCGACCTGTTCCTGCCCATCCAGCCCGGCAGCGACGTAATGCTGTTCAACGGTATGCTGCACCTGATGCTGTGGGAGGGCTGGGTGGACGCCGCCTACATCGCCGCGCACACCACCGGGTTTGATGAACTCAAGGCCCTGGTGCGCGACTGCACGCCAGAGCGCGTGGCGCAGGTGTGCGGCATATCGGTGGCCGACCTGACCACCGCGGCAAAGTGGTTTGCAACATCCACGGCCACCTTGAGCCTGTACTGCCAGGGCCTGAACCAGAGCAGCAGCGGCACCGCCAAGAACGCAGCCCTCATCAATCTGCACCTCGCCACCGCGCAGATCGGCAAGCCCGGCGCAGGCCCCTTCAGCCTGACGGGCCAGCCCAATGCCATGGGCGGGCGCGAGGTGGGCGGCCTGGCCAACCTGCTCAGTGCCCACCGCGACATGACCAACCCGCAGCACCGCGCCGAAGTGGCTGCGCTGTGGGGCGTGGCAGATGTGCCCAGCCAGCCCGGCAAGACGGCCGTGGAGATGTTCCAGGCTGCGGCCGACGGCGAGATCAAGGCGCTGTGGATTGCATGCACCAACCCCGCGCAGAGCATGCCCGACCAGGCCACCGTGCGCCGCGCGCTGCAGCGGGCCGAGTTTGTGGTGGTGCAGGAGGCCTTTGCCACCGCCGAAACCTGCGCCTACGCTGACCTGCTGTTGCCCGCCACCACCTGGGGCGAGAAGACCGGCACGGTGACCAACAGCGAGCGCCGCATCTCGCGCGTGCGCACCGCCGTGTCCGCACCGGGCGAGGCGCGCCACGACTGGGCCATTGCGGTGCAGTTTGCGCACCAGCTGGAGGCACGCCTGCGGCCCGGTGCGCCCACGCTATTTCCGTACACCACCCATGCCGCCGATGCGAGCGCGGAAACCATCTGGAACGAACACCGCGAAACCACTCGCGGGCGAGACCTGGACATCACGGGCTTGTCATGGGATCTGCTGGAATCCGCAGGCCCCCAGCAGTGGCCGTTTCTTGCAGACGCCACCACCGGCAAGGCCCGCCTGTACCAAGACGGCATCTTCCCCACTGCCGACGGCCGCGCACGTTTTGCCGCGCACGCCTGGCAGCCCACGGCCGAGCAGCGCGAGTCGCGCTACCCCTTCAGCCTGACCACAGGCCGCCTGCGCGACCAGTGGCATGGCATGACGCGCACCGGCACGCTGGGCCGACTGTTTGGCCATGTGGCCGAGCCCAGTGTGCAGATGCACCCGCAGGACATGGATCGGCGCGGGCTGAAAGCGGGCGACTTGGTGCACCTGACCAGCAAGCGCGGCTCCATCGTGGTGCCCGTGCAGGCCGACGCCACGCTGGGCCTGTCGCAGTTGTTCATGGCCATGCACTGGGGCAGCCAGTATCTGAGCGGCATCTCGTCCACTGGCGAGCGGCTGGCGGGCGTGAACGCGCTCACCACCTCGGCGTTTTGCCCCACGTCGAAACAGCCCGAGTTGAAACACGCCGCTGTCAAGCTGATCAAGGCCGAGATGCCCTGGACGCTGCTGGCCATGGCCTGGCTGCCTGCCAACAAGGCCATGGCTGCCCGCGAAGCGCTTTCGGCGCTGATGGCGCAGTTCCCGTTTGCAAGCTGCGTACCCTTTGGCAACAACACCCGGCTGGATGAGCCCGGACGCGAGCGCACCGGCGTGCTGCTGCGCGCCGCCGCCCACGAGGCACCGCCCGATGCGTTGATCGCACAGATCGAAGCCCTGCTGGGCATGACAGGCGCCGACACCCTGCGCTATGCCGACAGCAAACGCGGCCAGCGCCGGGCCGCACGGCTGGTCCGCAACGGTGAGAACACCACGCTTGAAGGCATCGTGCTGGCGGGCGACACCAGCGCCGAAGGCTGGCTCAAGACCCTGCTGCAGGAAGAACTGCCCGCACAAACCTACGGCCGCCTGCTGCTGGTGCCTGGCGCCAAGGCCCCC